>Ga0155581_137_pt1 | contig 47875 bp, 40 predicted proteins | sample RifCSPhighO2_12_FD_107238 | JGI IMG/M metagenome (GOLD analysis project Ga0155581, IMG submission 107238) | Coxiella sp. RIFCSPHIGHO2_12_FULL_42_15 | reverse complement strand
CCATTCAAAGCGCCAGCGGAACGTTGATTGCGACGGACGTGGACAGCAGTGCGATTTTTGTTACGCAAAGCAATGTGGCGGGCAGCAACGGGTATGGGAATTTCAGCATTACTGCGACTGGGGGTTGGACTTACAGCATGAGCAGTGCACACAACGAATTTGTGGGTGGACAAGACTATACTGATTCTTTCACGGTGGCGACTGCCGATGGCACCACACAAGTCATTACCGTCACGATGACGGGGACGAATGATGCCCCGGTTGTGACGAATCTCAATAACGATACGTTGGCTTATAGTGAAGGTAATGGGGCGGTTTTGATTGATCAAAGTGGGAATGCCGCGGTGTCGGATGTGGATTCCAGCAACTTTAATACAGGCACTTTAACGGTGTCGATCACTAATGGTCGAGACAGCGCTGAGGATGTGTTAGCGATTTCGCATCAAGGCACGGGTGCGGGTCAAATTGGGATTAGCGGTAGTAACGTTCAATACGCAGGCACCACCATTGGTACGTTCACGGGCGGTACAGGCACCAATGATCTGGTGATTACCTTTAACGCTTCGGCGGATGCGACGAGTGTGGGCGCTTTATTGCAACGCATCAGTTACCAAAACACGGATACCGACAATCCAACGGCGGGGGATCGCACGGTCAGTTTCACGTTAACGGATGGCGATGGTGGGACCTCCAATGTGAGTGCGGCCACAATTACGGTCAGTGGGGTGAATGATCCTCCCAGCTTTACAGGTCTAGCCGCTTCAGCCACTTATGCCGAAAATACGGTTAATGTTACCGCTCAAGCTTTTGCAGCATCCGTGCTTGTTTCAGACGTTGACAGTTCCGATTTTAATACGGGTAGTCTTTTGGTTAGCTACACATCAGGTAGTAGCGCTTTTGCTCAATTGTCTGTTCAAAATCAAGGGGATGGGGCTGGGCAAATCAGTGTTTCAGGGTCTACCGTTCGCTATTCTGGAAATGTCATTGGTACTATTGACGGTACTTACAATGGGGTTAATGGGGCGAATTTGCGTATTACGTTTAACAGTGCTAGCGCAACGACGGTAGCCGTTCAAGCATTGGTTCGTGTTTTGTTGTTGATGGACCTTTCTGATAACCCTGTCGCTCAAGGCACTCGTACGTTGCAATTAACCATTGATGATGGTGATGGTGGGAGCGCAACCAGTAGTCAGAGTATTGACATTACTATCACTCCTGAGGCGGATTCATTAACGTTAACCTCGGGTCAAGATTCCTTTAGCACGGGCGCAGAAGCCGATACGTTTACAACAAACAGCGCTAATTTTAGCCAGTCTGATACTATTTCTGGGGGCGCTGGCACAGATAGGCTAATTTTTACAGATTCAGTGACCATTGCTTCGTCAACCTTTGATAATAAAACGGGGATTGACGTGCTCCAATTTAACGGGGGCAGCAATAGTGTGACGTTGAGTGACGCTTTTGTTGGCGCTTCAGACAGCGATATTCTCGAAATTGATAATGGTAGCAATCCGATAACATTGAATACCTCAGGGGTGTTAGCAGCCAATCACGTGGTCATTGCTGGAACGGGTACTGTTACACTGGCTGATGGTGTCAATAATGTGGTGTATGCAAAAGACGGCGTTAATACCACTATTGTCAGTGGGACCGGTAGTGACACCATTTATGGTGGTACTGGCAATGATACTTTTATCACGAGCAATGCCAACTTTGTCGCTGCCGACGTATTCTCGGGTGGTGGTGGAACAGATACCCTGCAGTTCAGTGATGCAGCGACGATTGTCAGCACGCAATTGGCCAATAAGACGGGCATTGATGTCATTGCCTTTACGGCGAATGGAAATAGCGTTGTCCTAAGCGATGCCTTCGTGGATGCGTCTGATGCTAATACGGTTGAACTGGCGAATAGCACCTTTACGGTCACGAGCTTGGATACCTCTGGTTTAAATGCATTACGAACGGCTGTGATCAGTGGGACAGCTACCGTAACATTGGCCAATAATGCGGGTAATACGGTTTATGCGAAGGCGGGTGTTGATACTAATATCGTGGCTGGTACCGGCAATGAAACAATTACGGGTAATTCTGGTAATGACACCATCAGTATCGCCGTGAGCAGCTTAACAACGGCCGATGCTATTACGGGAGGCGTGGGCACGGATACCCTTAGGTTAACCGGCGGTGGCAGCCTCACCTTATCCAGTAGCTTTAATGCCTCGTTAACGACACTGGAAAGCATGACCTTCGCTTCAGGCTCAGACTACACTATCACGTTGGGTAGTGGGTTTAATGCATTAGCTACCTTCAGTGCAAGTGCTTTGGGAAGTAGCAATATCTTGTCATTAGACGCAAGTGCATTAACCACCGCCGTCACGATAACCGGTGGAGCGGGCGCAAATGTCATTAAGGGCGGCTCTAATGCGGATACACTGACGGGTGGTTCAGGGAATGACGCTGCTTTGGTAGGCGGTTATGGTGGAGATACGATCAATGGCGGTGCAGGGGATGACATTATTTATGCAGATGGCCAAACGTTTACGCGAGACAGCGTTGCGAATTTACGTTTGTGGTTGGATGCCAGCGATCCTTCAGGAACAGGGGTAACTTTGACGAATGCTCAAAAATTGGCAATCTGGTACGATAAGTCGGGTAATGGTTACAACGCAACCGCTGCTGTGAATACGACACCACAATTTATGGTCAATGGCCTAAATTCTCGCGCCAGCGCTCTTCTTAACTCAGGTGAGGCTGATTATTTTACCTTACCTAATGGGACTATTCCTTCTGGCAACAGTTCGTATACGGTGTTTGCCATTGTAAATTCAAATTCGTTAGGGGCCTTGGGTATTTATGGGTCTGGTAATTATGGTACATCAAATCAAGTGAATGCGCTTCGTTTTGATTCAACAGGGCGTGTGGAGGCTTATTGGTGGGGAAATGATATCAATACGGGGAACGGCTCGATCGCTGCCAATACCTCTTATTTAGTAACCTATACGTACAGCACGAGTTCTGGGCGTGAAATCTGGATTAATGGTCTTTCAAAAGTCACAAATTCGAGTACGACACTTAACAATGGGAGTACCAATAATACAATCGGAAAGACTTATAACACGGAATATTGGAATGGAGATATCAGTGAAATATTGCTCTACAATCGCGCACTAGCAACGACTGAAATCGCGCAAGTGAATCAGTATCTTGCACAAAAATATTCGTTTACGCTGAGTGGCCTTTCACAAGCAGCCGACCTTTTAACGGGGGGAACGGGCGCCGATAACTTTACATGGACGAACAATGCCTATTCAACCAGTGCGACACGGGACCGCATCACCGATTTTAGCGTAGCGGAAGGCGATCGGATCGATCTCAGTGCGTTAACCGCAACGGGACTTTACTATTCGTTGGCCTCTCCTGGGACATTTTCTGGTAGCGCTGGACAGCTGATCATTTATCAAAGCGGGGCGAATACGATATTGGCGGTGGATTATGGAGCGAATGGCAGCGGAACCACGAATTCCGATTTTGAAATTCAGTTGGACAGCTTTACCAGCAGTAACTTAGGTATCTCTAATCTTATTTTACCCGCGTATTCAATTGTTGCGGGTACTACGGGAGCGGATACCATTAGTTTTGCAAATAATTCCGTCAATCTGGGTATTGTGGGTGGAGCCGGCAATGACACTATCACTAATACTTCTTCTGTGGGCGCAATTTTATTGGGGGATGCGTATTCGCGTACGGTTATGGATTTTACCGATGGCTCTGGCCATGGGTGGAAATTCGAAACGACTAATTTAATTAATACTCAGTATACGGCGGGTTTTACCCAGTTTCTGGGTCGGTTTGGTCAAAGTGCTGCATATACCAGTACAGCCACTCAGGAGCAGGTGATTTCACATTCAATAGCCATTGATTCGGCCCTTTCTTCTTTTAACATTGCCTTTACTTTTAATCGGATCGATGATTGGAGTTCGGCAACTCAAGAATTTTACGTTTATATTAACGGGGCTCACGTGTTCACGATTGGTGGTCTGACGAATTCTCAGGGATCGACGGCTTTAGGGGGTGGCGTGACAGGGACGTATGAAATTTCGTCTCTTTCAGTTGGTACGAATTTGGGCTTTGAGGCTGCAGCCGATGATCGTTTATCCGTTGTTTTAAGTCTGAGTGATTATTCAAATACATCCATTCAGCTAGGCTTTAACAGCAACATTTATCAGCTTTCTCCCCGGTCATGGGGTATTGATGATGTGAGCTTATACACGGGTAGCCGTACCTACTACTCCCAAAATTTTGAGAATGCTTCATTCTCGCAAGACAGTTGGACTCCGGTGACGTCAAGTTCAGCATGGGGAAAAATTCTGGGTCTTTTTGGGGGGAATGCCCATTATGATGGTCATGCGTCAGGCGATCAATTAATTTCTAACACATTCGCCGTTGATACACACGCAACGGAGGTGAGCATTACCTTCACGATGTTTGAAATAGATTCTTGGGATAATGAAGCCTTTAAAATTTTTATTAATGGTACAGAAGCGAGCTCGAATTTATTTACTGCGAGTAGTAGTCAGTCAGGATCGTCGGCTTCCTTAACGGGTGGTATTGGTACCTATAGTTATACGGGTGAAACACCGAGTACCCAAGATTTTCAACAAAGAACTGCTAGTTCAATTTGGTATGACGAAAGGCATACTTACACATTAACCTTGACGGATGCCACCTTATGGAGCGATGGCGATATTAAAATTGGTTTTGGCACTACCTTGAATGCTACCCTTGATGATGAAGCTTGGGCGATTGATAATTTTTCCATTGAAGTTACGAAGGTCAATGGAGTCTCTGTCCCTTCTGGTAGTATCAGTGGGACGGACTCTCTGACGGGCGGGTCTGGCAATGACTACCTGGATGGTGGAGCTGGAGTAGACACGCTGAATGGTGGTTCGGGTGATGACACGCTGGTTTACGACATCAATGACACCAGTATTATTGGGGGAACCGATTCAAATACACTGGGGCTTGGGGATATTCTTAAAGTTGCGGGTAGTGGTGAAGTCTTGAATTTAACGAATGTGGACCAAGGCATTATTCAAGGAATCGAAGTGATTGACATCACAGGCACGGGTAATAACTCCGCCGTGCTGAACATGAATGACGTTTTGGACCTCTCTGGTACAACGGATAATCTTTTTATCAAAGGCAATGCGGGTGATCACGTGACGTTAGTTACCGACGCGGGTTCGTGGGTTCGTAACGGGTCTACCCAAGTGGTTAATCAAGCCAACTACGAACTTTATACCAATGGAAGTGCTAACGTTTATATCAGCAAGGAGATTTACGATGCAACGGGTGGTGTTACCGTTGCTTGATTCGGGGTTCTGGGCAGCCGCCACTTTCTGCAGCGGCTGCCGCGGAGGTCGAACGTGAAGCAATGTCCAGGGTCGCTGAACGCTTGTTATTCTTCCTTTTTTTTCTCTTTGCTCACAATCATTCCAGAGTCTTTTAGTTTTTGCATGAAATCGTTGACGACCCCGGTCATTTGCATAAAGGCCTGTGGACTCATAATCAAATTATAATCAACTTCGATCTTTGGTTTTTCGGGGTTTGCCTCATCCGGGATGAATTTGATCAGATTTGCTCTTATCATTCCTCCGAGCAAAACCACAAAACCCATGCCATCGGCGTATATTTCAGTAGATTTGCGATCTTGTTTTTTACTCATGAAATTAAGCTCCTGTCGTTATTCAAGCAAAAGACCTTCCCGTTAGCGGCACACCGACCCTCGCAGCTCGATGTGAAATATTCGGGTTAACTGTAATATAGTACAGTGTCGTATTTATTTCTGGCTCATTCTGAGGCGAAATTCCTGGCCTCAGGACATTTTTAGCTGAGAATTTTTGGTCCTTTGAGCCAAGACGGCGGGGCACCTTTGCATAGGGGATCGCATTTCGAATGCGCATAAGAGGACGCCCATGCGGTTAAGCAACGTGTATTGTGTCACGAGAAGGTCATATTCGGTGGTAATGTATCTTCGTTTGGCGTTGTAGAGTTCTAATTCCGAGTTAAGCACATCCAACAACGTACGCTTCCCCGCAATATATTGCTTGCGGTACGCATTCAGGACGAAAGTGAGTTTTTTCACGTGGGTTCCATAAAGGGGCAGTGTCTTTTGATCTCTTTTCATTTGATTATAGGTGAGGGTGGTTTTTTCGATAATTTCGCGTCGTAACCGCGCAGCTTCATCTTGTGTTTCTACTTTTTTGTAGGCATCTTCTTTTGTTTTTGCAATATCCGATCCGCCACGGAATAAATTCCATGAAAGTCGTACCAGCCCCGAAGTGTTGTACAGTGGTCCTTCGACCCCAGAAATATTGTGTCCGCGGTATTGGCGTAAGATAAGGTCAATGGAAGGAGTAAACTGCGAATAATCTTGCTTATAAACGTTTGACGCAATGTGAATGTCGTACAGTGCTTTTTTCATAGCAGGGTTATTGATCAATGCTAACTTAATGATACGGGGTAAACCCAAGGTGGTATAAGGGACATACCGACTGTGTAGATGAGGGTTATGGGGCGTATCGCCAATAATTCTTTCGTACGTTGCAAAAGTGTCGGCTTGACTTTTGATTTGTTCGACATAATCCGCTTCAGCGCTAGAAAGCCGACCCGATGCCAGCTCTGTGTCTGCGCGTGAACTCAATCCGACTTTCGTTCGGCGATCGATTAATTTAAACGTCCGTTGATGTGCTTGAACGTTATTTTTTGAAATTTCGATCAGCTGCTGGTTTCTGATGACGTTAATGTAAGATTCTGCTGCAAAAAGTGCTAGATCCTGAGCAGTCAAATTTGTGGATGATTGTGCCGCACCCATGCGTGCATGGTTTTCTTTTATTGCGTAGTAGGTTTTTAATCCGCGAAAGATATTTTGTGTCAACGAAATATCCATATCACTGCGTCTCAGATTGGCCCATTGATTTCCCGTGGAAAAATTTAAGCTATCTTCTGTACCATCGGAAGCAGTTGCATCGAGGGATGGAAGAAACTCTCCAGTGCTTTGTCGTAGTCTTTGATGTGCCTGTTGTTCTTGACTTATACGAACCAAAATTTCCGGGTTGGTAATGACGGCTTTTGCAACCGCTTCTTTTAGTGAGTCTGCGCGAGCATCACCCATCAGCGCCCAAAAGGCTGTATTACACATTAATATTAAAAAAATCCGTTTAGCCATACGATTTTTATCTTTCTCTTAGGGCTTCTTTTGAGCCGCGTAATAAAGGCTTCAAAATATAGGATAGCAAGGATCGTTTACCCGCCAAAATGTCAATTTGCGCCATCATTCCTGGAAGAATGCGCAACGGTTTTTTCTCGGTACCCAGATAATCTTTCTCAGTTAATATGGTGGCCATATAAAACGTTTTCCCTTCTTTATCCGTGATAGAATCCGCCCCTACATTTTGTACGGTGCCATTCAGTCCTCCATAAATCACAAAATCATACGCAGACAGTTTCACAATCGCTTTTTCTCCAATGTGCACAGCCGCAATATCTTTGGGAAGGATTTTTGCCTCGACTAACAATTGTTCGCCTTCAGGAACAATTTCTATGATAGTCTCCCCCGGCTTAACGGTACCTCCTATCGTGTTCACGTTCATCACATTGACAATACCATTCACAGGGGACCTTAGTACAGTGCGAGTGGCACGATCTTGTAGCGAAATATTCGTTTGTATTTGTTCTTGAAGCTCTGCTTTTGCACTAACCAGTTCTTTTGCGGCTTTACTGCGAAAATCAGTTTGAATTTCCCTGAGACGACTTTCTGCTTCCAGTACAGCACTATCACTCTGCGCTTTTGCTACTTGTGTATCCGCAATATCACCCATTAATTCTTTGACTTGCCGTTCACTGCGTAACACTTCGACTTTTGCGGCGGCCCCTTCTTGGTAAAGTGATTTTGTCATTTCATATTCTTCTTTGACCAATTTTAAACTGTCATTGAGCTTATTTATTTTTTCTTGCGCTCTCAACGATTCTTTTTGGCGTTGTTCAAGCTGATTTTGAGCGGTGGATTCCCGGTTTTTTTCAGCGGCTTGGTCTGCCAGATAGACCTCATGTTCGCTTTTCATGTAGGTCACCTGTTGCTTTTGAGAAGCGCCTTCAGAAGGAATCTCAAAAGGTTGCCCTTTCGATTCTGCTGCAAGACGGGCAATTTTAGCCTGGATGGCAAGTTTTTTTAGGAGACCCTCAGTGAGAAGCGCTGTGTAACTGGTGTCATCGATTTCCATGAGGACCTGCCCCTTTGTTACTTTTTCACCTTCACGAACTAAGATTTTTTCAATGACGCCACCCTCCAAATGCTGTATCACTTGAATTTTTCCGGAAGGAATTACTTTGCCTACACCGCGAATCACTTCATCTATTTTTGAAAAATGAGCCCAAACGACCAAGCTACAAACGCAGGCGATACAAAAGAAAAGAATATAGTGTTGACTTTTTTTAGGCCCTTTCAAAAAGCGTAAATTTAGTCCTTGCATGAAATCGTGGAGAGCGCTATTTTTCTCTCGATCGTTGGGTGTGATGCGATTCTCGTTTTTATTCATGGTGTCCCTTTTTTCGGATCTGGAGTACGTAAAGCTTTTGCCTTTAATGCATTCAGAATTTCATCTTTGGGGCCGTCGGCGACGAGAATGCCACGATCTAAGATGATGATTCGAGTGACCAGCGCTAACATGCTGGGTTTATGCGTTGATAAAATCAGTGTCTTGTTTTGCGCATATACAGAAAGCCTTTCTTTAAAAAGTGATTCGTTTAATTCATCTATAAATGCGGTAGGCTCATCAAACATGAGAAAGCTGGGGTTATTCAGTAGCGAGCGTGCAATGGCAACGGATTGTCGTTGTCCTCCAGAAAGATTATCACCCCGTTCACCGACTTGAAAATTCATTCCTTCGGGTGTTTCTTTAATGAAAGTGATCAATCCAGAGATTGTAATGGCATTCAGTATGGCTTGATCTGAAGCATTGGGATTACCGAGTAAAATATTATCGCGTAACGTTCCACTGAATAGAGTCGAATGTTGGGAAACGAAACCAATGTATTTTCTGGTTAGCATAGGGTCAATGTCTTGTATATCGATATCATCAAGGAAAACTTTGCCTTCTTTTACTGGGTAAAAGCCAGCGATGACATTGAGCAGCGTTGTTTTTCCCGCCCCTATTTTACCAATGACTGCAATACGCTCTCCAGGCATGATGGTGAGATTGATATTTTTTAAAGAAGTGAGCTGAGCACCTTGGTATTTAAAAGAGACATTTTGCAGCTGGATTCTTCCATGGATGGTTTCTGGATTTAAGAAAACTTTGTCTGGAGGCCGCTCCACGGGAAGCTTCATGATCTTGTCAATACCTTTTAGGCTAGTGATTGACTGATAGTAACGCATGACTAAACCAACAATTTGGGCCACCGGTGCGAGGGCGCGTCCTGTTAGAATGGTGCACGCAATTAAGGCGCCCATCGTAATGTCATTATTTGCAATCATATAGACACCACCAATGATCGTGATGGTTGACCCAATATATTGAGAAAAAAATGCCACGTTAGCGGATAATCCCGTGAGAAATTTAAGCTTTGTGTTGAGCTCTGTGGTATAGCTCACCAGTTGTTCCCATTTGCGTTGGATAGAGCTTTCTGCATTTTGTGCTTTAATATCGGATACGCCGATCAGTGATTCAATCAAGGTATGCTGCTTTGCGCCAGAAGCGGCATAGTTTTTTTTGATCGTATTCACCAATGGGGCTTGAATAAAAAGACTGGTGACGAAGATAACGGGGATGAGGATGAGGGGAACCATAACCAACTTTCCAGCGATAATTCCGATAACAATGAGAAAAATAATGCTAAAGGGAAAATCAATGAGTACGGTTAGTGTTAAGGAAGCCATAAAATCGCGAAAGATTTCAAATCCGTTCAGAGAATTAATAATGGAACCAACGGATTTAGGGCGTTCTGTGAGACGCATATTTAAAATGTGCTCAAAAATCTGCGCTGAAAGCTTAGAATCGATGCGACAGGCTGCATTATCCACAAAGTGGGCCCTTAGCGTACGCAATAAAAAATCGAAGCCAAAAATGAGAAAAACGCCCAGTGCAAGTACCCATAGGGTGGGCAGCGCCGAGTTGGGAATAACACGATCGTAAACGTTCATGGCAAACAGAGGGGAGGCCAGCGCAAACAGGTTAATAAAAAAAGAAGCGAGCAACACTTCTGAATAAGACGACCAGGTTCCTTGAATGGCTTTCCAAAACCACCGTGCTTTTTTAACTTGAAAAGTTTCGTCTATCGTTTCTTCAAAGGATTCTTCTTTGGGTCTAATGAGGATAATAGAGCGATCATATTCTTGTTTTAGCGCAGAAAGTGGAATCACTATTTTTTTTTGATCGACCAAGACGGTTGCATTTTCTGGGTTAAGCTCAGCCAGCAGACAGAACTGATTATTTTTTAAAAATAAAATACACGGCAATAGCGAGGGGGTAATACTTTCAAAATCGGCCTCTGAAATTTTACTGATAAAATGAGCGCGTTCTGCAGCGCGTTGGAAAAGGTCAGGTGTCAAGGTGTTTTCTTCAATAGGAAGCCCACTGACAAGGGCTTCTGGGGTCATTCGTCTTTCGTACACGTAGGTAAGATCCACCAATGCATTCAGCAAGGTGGTGACTCCTGCATCAAATGGTTTTGATTGAGTTATTTCGTTCATACGAATGTTTCCAGGATTAAGGAGATTTTACTTTACCTATTAAGTATACAATATGTTATTGAAAAAAAATGAATAAAAATTAGCCAACCCACATTGGTTTTGCGCAATCCTTGGTGGGTCTGATATACTTGCCACCTAAAGTCAGCAGTCACTTAAAATGCAAGGGGTGTGCTATGCAAAAATTACAACGTGCGATTATGTTGGGGGCTATGGTGCTTGCAGTGAGTAGCAGTCAAGCGGGATTACCCAAGTTAGGGTCGAATAATAATGGGGGGGGCACCTTGTTGTGTCAGCTTAACTTCGTTGACGTGCCGGGTGGACCTGATAGGTATACAGGGCGTTGGATCAATATGCAGGTATCGGCGGCGGGTTCGACTCTCGACGATGGCCCAGCTTGTGTTGCTGGGGGAGGTTCTGGCTTTAAGGGATTTCAGCTTCCAGCCAGTCGGGTGGGTGACTTTCTCAAAATCCTGGGGATTAGCCAATTACCGGCTTCAATAACGATTAGTGCGAGCATTTGTGCAGAGGGTCTTAGCAAGACTTGTCAGCTTGTAGGGTCACGTAGCTTCACGCTTTCGGGGGATAGCGGTGGTGGCTATGTCGCGGTTCCCTCGACGGCTGAAATTAGTTTTAGCGCGTATAAAGATAATAAAGATTATTCGCCGTGTGTGGATAGGTAATCATCTTCAAGTTCCTGAGCAATGGCTCACGTCCCCGGCCCCGTCGTTCCGGACAAGCGCCGTCTCCCTAACTTGTAAAGGGTGATGTGTTATCACGGCGCGCGATCCGGAATCCAGATTAGCGGATTTGAGAAATACGCAAAATATGCATCTATATGTCCTCGTAAAAAATGGTTTACTGGTTGGGTAATGCAGCAAAGCTAGATTAACAAAAGCTGAATGATGGCTTCTTTTTGAAAATTTTTAATCATGCGCATGTTAATATATTTTTAATCAAGGTGACATAAAATATCCATGAGTACTGATTTAATTAAAGGTGGGGGGAAATAGCAATGCAGCCTAGTTATAAATTTTCTGATGAGAAATATAAAAAGTTACTTGCAACCGTTAGGGAAAAATTACAATCTGAGAAGGCGAAAAAATCCAGTTTATTTGGTCCTCGTTATAAATACCAAGCGCTGGAAGAGGTTATCAACGTTATTGATCGTGGAGAAAATTCAGATTCGCATCATTATCACCTGTTATTAAGCACACTTTATCGTATGTTGAAAACAACAAACCCTGGAGTATTTTCAGGGGTCAGTACGCGCAGAGATTTTATTTTAAATCAATTAGCTGAACAGTTTTTTCCGGCGAATGGTTATAGTTATGGTGAGTGGGCGAGGTGGTTAGAAGAAGAAATAAAGGAATTAGAAAAACAATGGACTCAACAGATTCGAGAGAAAATTGGGAAACAAGAGAAAGGGTATGATTATGAAACCTATTCGTTTCCTGATGATTTTGATAAGGAATTCGAATATATCTTAAACAAAATGACGTATCGCTTTGTGAGAAAAACGAAAGAAGACAAAGAAGCCTATATTTTGCAAGTAAAATTAGCTGAAAAAATGCGAGGTTATGAAAATCTTTATACCGTTGCGTCGGGTAAGGGTTTTGAAGTATTGCTTCAGAAATTAGAAAAAATGCTCAATGAAAATGAACCAGGCGGAGAAATGGAGCTATGTCTCATGGGCAGTCATCAGGAAAGACCCATCGGGAATTGCTGATCCATATCTTTATTTAATAGGTTAAGCTTGTTACCTAAATTATATCGATTGCAATCGATTTTTAGGTTCAGAACTGAATTGAAAAAATAGTTAAGGAAAATAAATTAACCCAAGCTCGTCATCCTCGCGTGAGGCCGTCTAAAGAAATTAAAAAAAATATTGAACTGTTACGGCCGAATCGCGGGGATCCAAATTTCGATCGTGAAAGAATTTTAAGTTCATATTTTTTGGTAAATCCACTCACGCAGAGATAACACCAAATGTAACGGTAAGAAAGTTTTTTCATAGATTTTAAGATGGATCCCCGTGACTTGGCTGTGAAATTTAAATATTTTTCTCAATTTTTGCAGACAGCCTCGCACGAGGACGACGGAGAGTGGGCTAATAATTTTATTTTAAATAATTTTGTGACGCATACAAACCCTAAAAATGGATCGTGATGGGTATAGACGTGCTGCATTAAACAATAAGTTTACTCATTTTTTACGGCGTGGCGGACGACGATGTTCCACTGCTGGGTTGACGTTATTAGGGCGTTTTTTGCGCCCTTTTTTTTGGGGAGCCTCCGAAGAAAAACGAGAAAAATGACGTGTTCCACGATGGGGTTTTCTAGGCGAACTTTTATTTTTTGGCTCAAAAGAGACTTCGCCATATTCTTGCATCGACAATTCATTATCTTTATGTGCTAAGCAAGCAATCGCCGCGGCGATATCTAATGCTGAATAATCGCTTTCTGTAACCATCTTTTCAACGACACCACGATAAAAATCAATATTTTTACTTTGCAAAATATGGATAACGTTTGCCTTAAATTTTTCTGAACGTTTAGTTTGTACTTGATTGGTTGAAGGTGGTTTGAGTGCCTTAATTTGATGATGGACGGCATTTTCAATTTCTTGCAGCATGCGTTGTTCGCGTGGCGTTACTAGCAATAATGCTTTTCCTTTTCGTCCCGCGCGACCGGTACGACCGATGCGATGAATATAGGATTCTGCCGCTTGTGGAATATCAAAATTAATCACATGGCTAATTCGATCGACATCCAGACCGCGTGCAGCGACTTCTGTGGCAACAATCATATCGAGATCGCCACGTTTCAATTTTGCCATGACTTGTTCACGCAAATTCTGACTCATATCTCCATTTAGTGCTGCAGCGGCATAACCACGAGCGGCAAGCTTTTCTGCAACTTCAACAGAAAATGTTTTTGTACCGGTAAAAATAATGGCGGCTTCAATTTCTTCGATTTCAAAAAAACGCGTTAATGCTTCGAGTTTATTTTTCTTTTCGACCAGCATGTAGTATTGTTCAATTGCATTGACGGTAGTTGTTTTAGGTTCAATATGCACTTTCGCTGGATTTTTCAAAAATTGCTTGGCGACCTTGCGGATGGTATCAGGAATCGTTGCAGAAAATAATGCCGTTTGATGTTCATGTTGAATTTTTTCTAATATCCATTCAACATCTTCGATAAATCCCATGCGCAGCATTTCATCGGCTTCATCCAATATCACGGTTTTTATGGCCTCTGTTTTTAATGTGCCGCGACGTAGATGATCCATCACGCGACCCGGCGTTCCCACAATCACATGTGAACCGCGTTTTAATCCTTTTAACTGTATTTGATAATCTTGCCCACCATAAATCGGTAAAATGTGAAATCCACCGAGATGTTTAGCATAACTTTGAAACGCTTCTGCCACTTGTAAGGCTAATTCGCGTGTGGGGACTAAAACCAGCGCCTGTGGCTGTGATTTTTGCAGCGATAAATGGCCAAGGATAGGTAAGGCAAAAGCGGCTGTCTTGCCAGTTCCTGTTTGGGCCTGGGCGAGCAGATCGCGTCCTTCCACGAGAATGGGGATGCTTTGTGATTGAATGGGGGAGGGGCGCTCATAACCGAGGTCCGTCAAAGCCCGTAAAATTTTAGGGTCTATTTTTAATTGTTCAAACGTTTGGGTGACTGACATAATTAACCTTTGCTGCGTTACCTAATTTTCTTTATAAAACAAGGGGTTTTTTGTTGATGGGTAAAGTTGAGCAGATCGACTCTACGGATTTAAAGAGTCGATTATATACACATTTTGTAGTCCCGTCACCCCCTTACGATCCTGGCTCAGTAAAAAGAGTGGTAGATGGCGAGGAGGGATTTTTCGTGAATCCGTCCACCAACATCACACGGTTTGGATCAATGGGTTGTTTAAGAAAAATTTCCCCGATACGAACAAAGCGCTCGGGTAAATCGGTCACGAGAAAATAGCGTTCCGCTGGTTTTGTTAAATTTAATAATTGCGTTTGTTGCAAAATGGCAGTGACAATTTTCGCGGTGGCTTTACCCGAATTAATGATACTCACCGAAGTTTGAAATGCTGCGGCGATGGTTGTTGAAAGTACGGGAAAATGCGTACATCCTAAAATAACAACATCGCAGGGGGTGGATTGATTAAGCAGAGGAGCGAGATATTTTCGTGTAGTTACCTGCGCAATTTCATCATTGATGCATCCCTCTTCGGCTAATGCAACAAATAATCCGCAACTTTGGCAGAAGACCTCAATTTCTGGATCGAGTGTTTGAATGATTTTCTGATAAATACCGGAACGAATGGTGGTCTCTGTGGCCAACAACGCTATTTTTTTATTGTGTGTTGCATTGACGGCGGCTTGTGCACCGGGTTCGACAACACCGATAATGGGTAAATGAGGAAACTGCTGTTGTAAATAACTTAATGCTGCTGTTGTTGCTGTATTACAAGCAATAACGAGAAGTTTAATGTTGAGATGGATGAGCAACGTTGCCATTTGTAAAGCATACTGTTTTACGGTTTCCTGACTCTTTGTGCCATAAGGCAATCGTGCAGTATCACCCAGATAAATAAATGATTCGTTAGGTAGAGAATACATTAATTCGCGCATGACGGTTAGGCCGCCCATGCCAGAATCAAAAACACCAATCGGTAATTCGGTTGTTGTCATAGATTTCTCCTTAGGCGGGCCGATGAATCATTAAGTAATATAGTACAAAGAGGCAAGTGACACTGCCGATGAGCACCAAACTTCGGCCTACGATATAAGGCTTGATCTGAACGGTGGCTGCAGTTTCCAATTGATGCAGCAGACGTTGCTGTTGAAAAAGGCCGACTAACCACAAACAACCGATCGCCGCATACAGTGTGATGGTTCCTAAAACCCAATGTGACAGGGGATTGTAAGATTGGATGGCAATCATTGCAAAACCTGAAATCGGTTGAATGAGCAAAGCAAACAGACTGAGTTTGCTGTCATAATGGATAATGTGTTTTACGTATGCATGACATAATGATTTTCTAAAATAAAAAGTAAAATAAAAACTCCCCCACAAAGCGCCGATAAAAAGCGAGGCGCTGATGATATGAATGATTTTTAAGAGATCATAAATCATGTTAGATCCAGGGGTGTTTGGTGACAGCGTCTTTTACCGTTAAAAGGAGAAAAAGAAAAATCGCGAGGCTGATGCTATTTAGCAAGGTATGGCGCAGAGGTTTTCCTTTCAACCTTTGTGATTTTAGCCATGCGCCGCTGCCCCATAAGAGGGCTGTAAGAAGGAGTGAGCGATAAGCGGCGCTGATCCAGGGAGTATCATAATGCCAATGATACGTTGGTACGATGAGTGTCCCTGTTGCCAATAAAAGAATGAAAAATCCTATTACCCATTTATCGAGCTGCAGTGTTGCTTTTAAAGCAGATAATTGCATTTCACTGTGCCGGGTATGATAAATCAATAACGTATTGAAAATATGAATACCGAGCAACAGCGTTGCTAGTAATAAATGGAGAGTTTTAACCATGGTGCGTCCGATTGTTAGCCTGGATATTTCATGTTGCTTTTTGAAGATGACGGCCACACAAAGTGCTCTGCCGCCAACGGGAAGGTCTTTTGTTTTCAGGGACGCACATCCTGTGCTCGACGCTCCTTACCTTCCCTGGTCGCGACGCCCTTCAAACAAAAGACCTTCCCGTTGGCGGCATACCGACCCTCGCAGTTTGATGTGAAATATTCGGGTTAGGGTTTTTTGCGGTAATTATAGAGGCCTGCAATGAAAAGTAAAACGACAATGCTGTAGAGGGGATAAAATTTATAGATCATTAACGGAGTATTACCCATCGTCGGGTGAACCTCTCCCGTTAACACCAACAAACGATTCTCAGGAATTTGCCGCACAATTTTGCCGTGAGTACCGATGATCGCCGTGATGCCAGTATTGCTCACATATAAAATGGGTCGGCCCGTTTCAATGGCGCGCATTTTTGCCATTTGAATTTGTTGTGGTTGCGCGAAGGAATCACCAAACCAACTGTCATCATTCACCGTCACTAATAATTGGCTGCCTTTACTGTATGGAATGACTTCATTGGGGTAGGTGATTTCATAACAAACAAAAGGAGCGATTTTAATACCTTGTGCCTGTAGCAAAGGTTGTTTTTTAGGACCCTTGGATAAATTTGACATGGGGATGTCAAAATAACGCATGGCTGCTCCGAAAATCGATGGCAGGGGGATGTATTCCCCAAAGGGAACGGGATGTCGTTTAAAATACGTTCCATGGCCTTGGCCCACCGTCATGATGGAATTATAAAATTTATTTTGTTGGTCATTGGTACCCGGAATACCAAAAATTAATGCGGAATGATGTTGTTTTGCTTTGTGATGAAGTTCCTGAATGAATGCCGTTGCTTCTGTTGACAGAATAGGCACGGCTGCTTCTGGCCACAAAATTAATTGTTTATTCCAGTATGGCTGTGTGGCGCGTAAATATTTCTGTATCGTATTGAAAGCCTCATTAGCATCCCATTTCAAGCTTTGTGGTACATTGCCTTGTACTAAGGCGACGGAAAGTGCTCGTTTTGTGGGGTGCGTCCAGTGAGCATCGTGTAATGGGACAGAAACGGTGATGAAAATAAGAATTAAGGTTGCTGCAATCATTCGTTGTGTTGTTGCCTTGGTATCAATGAATAAAATCAATGCGCCGCTCATCATGCTGACGATCAGTGAAATTCCAAATACACTGAGCAGAGGGGCAAAGCCATTGAATATGGTGCGCGTTTGGCTATAGCCGAGCAATAACCAGGGAAATCCCGTAAATAAATAAGCACGTAATATTTCGAAAATAACCCATGTGCTTGGAAAAGCAAACAAACAGCGTTGCCATAATGTATTATGGCGAAAACATTGACTAAAAATATAACCTTGCAAGGCAGGGTAACTGGACATAAATAAAATAAAAAGTGTGGTGATGAATCCCGCTAACAACACGGTAGCATTGCCAAATTTATGAATGCTGATGTAAATCCACGAAGTGCCCATGATGAATTCACCCAATCCGAAAAAAAATCCACGCCAAAAGGCTTGCGCTGGCGTTGCATTTTTCCAGCAATATAAGAGTAAAGCGGGAGCGGCAAAACCAATAACATACCAATGAAATGGCGCAAACGCTAAAACGAATATTCCGCCAGCAATAAAACTCAATAGAGCGAATAAAAAATTTTTACTCTTCATTGTTTACTTTGGTTAATCTCAGTTGTTGAATGCGTCTTTTACTGGCTTGGGTCACCTGAATTTCATAATGGTTAAAACGAATGCTTTCGCCTCGTTTTGGCATGTGACCGATTTGCTGCATGATAAAACCACCCATCGTATCAAAATCATCGTCACGAATTTCGGTAGAAAAATATTGATTAAAATCTTCAATGGAAGTGAGCGCATTAATATCAAAGACACCCGGTTCCACTTCGTTGATGTTGGGTTCAATGACAAGTCGGTCCGTTTCGTCTTCAATGTTTCCGACGATCTGTTCAAGCACATCTTCAATGGTCACCAAGCCCGAAACACCACCAAATTCATCCACCACAATGGCCATATGATAACGATTGTTGCGAAATTCATGCAATAAAATATCGATACGCTTGCTTTCAGGCACAAACACAGCGGGTCGAATGAGCGTAGAAATAAAATTAATGGGTGCGTCGGTTTGATGAATAAAATTCAATAAATCTTTTGCTAATAAAATGCCGAGTACTTCGTCGCGATTTTCGCCAATGATGGGAAAACGTGAGTGTGTGGATTCAATGACTTTGGATAGCGCTTCACTGAATGGAGTATCGTGATCAACGACCACCATGCGCCCACGGGGAATCATAATATCGCGTACTTGCGTGGTGGTGACTTCCAGCACGCCCTCTAACATAATCAAGGTATCGTTATTTAAAATTTGGCGTTCTTTAGCATTATGCAATACTTCAATTAATTCTTCACGATCGTGCGGTTCACGGTGTAAGACGCTTGCTAACCAAGAAAGCCAAGACTTGTGTGGAGGAGAGGGATCGTCGCTCATAATAAACCTCATTGATAAGGATTTTCAAAACCGAGGGCGGTTAAAATTTCAATTTCTTTGCTTTCCATTTTTTCCGCATCCCCCTTGTCGAGGTGATCATAACCCATTAAATGCAAAAAACCATGCACAATCATATGCGCCCAATGGGATTCCAACAACTTACCTTGTTCTTCTGCTTCTTGTTTTACAACATCAGCACAGATGGCAAGGTCACCCAAGGTATCGGGTGCTAATCCGGCCAGCGGTTTATCCATAAAAGCCAATACATTGGTGGGACCCTTTTTATGGCGGAAATGCTCATTTAATTCGGCACTTTCTTCTCGACCAATAATTCGAATGGTCATTTCGTTTTGATGCGAAGGAATTTTTTCCGGAATATGATTCATCGCTTCCAGCAGCCATTTTTTTATGGCAGTGCGTTTGGGGATGTGATCCGCAGCGACTCTTTTTTGAAATTCAATGTGCATGATTATTCAGATTCATAAGCCTCAATGATGTGCTGCACGATGGGATGGCGTACAATGTCATTGCTTTTAAAAAAAGTAAAATGAATTCCCGCAATATTTTGTAAAAGCATAATAGCGTGACGTAACCCGGATTCAATGCGTTTGGGTAAATCCGTTTGCGTAATATCACCCGTGATAACGGCTTTAGAGCCAAATCCAATTCGTGTTAAAAACATTTTCATCTGTTCTTTTGTGGCATTTTGTCCTTCGTCGAGAATGACGAAAGAGTCGTTGAGCGTTCGACCGCGCATATAAGCGAGCGGGGCAATTTCAATAATGCCTTTGCTGAGTAACTGATTGACCCGTTCAATGCCGAGCATTTCATACAAGGAATCGTAGAGAGGGCGAAGATAGGGATCAATTTTTTGCGCGAGATCGCCGGGTAAATACCCTAAACTTTCGCCCGCTTCGACGGCGGGACGCACAAGGACAATGCGTTTGACGTCTTCTTTCTCCAGTGAGGCTACTGCGCAGGCAACCGCCAAGAATGTTTTTCCGGTGCCCGAAGGGCCAATGCCAAAATTAATGTCGTGACGTGCAATGGATCGTAAATAATGATGTTGGTTGGGGGTGCGTGGTTTAACCACGGTTTTACTGATTTTAAGGACATAATCGCCGGTTTCGTGTTTCTCATGGGGTGCTATTTTTTGCGAATCAACGGATTTGATCGTTAGCATAACCCTATGAGGCGTAATGTCCTGTCGGTTTTGAGTTTCTTGGTAAAGAGCTTCTAACACCTTACAAGCGGTGTCAACCGAGTTGGGAATACCGATGATTTGAAATTGCATACCGCGATTGGAAATTTCAACCCCGAGATGACGCTCGATATAATGCAAATGCTCATTGAATTGACCGCAGAGAGTTGCGAGTCGGTGGTTGTCTTCGGGGGTCAGCGTAATGTGGCGCGTTGATTCAGGTTGATCCAAGTGATGTTCCTAATTTTATTTGAAGGGGTGTCGCCTGACAAGAAGCTTACCCCCACTTAGCTTCTCTCGCAAGCGGCAATGCTGTCAAGCGGCAATTCCGCGAATATTTTTTAACATTAGTCATTTTCCAACACAATGCCGCGTAATGAATTTGGTTTTGCTTGTGTAATCTTAATTGAGATCATTTTTCCAATCAAATCTTTTGAACCGATAAAATTTACAACTCGATTATTTTCCGTTCGGCCGGAGAGTTCATTGGGATTTTTTTTGGAAACGCCGGTGGCTAAAACAGACTGCATACTGCCCACCATGCTTTCGCTAATTTGGTTAGCCTGTAAAATGAGACGATTTTGTAAAATGCTGAGACGCTCTTTTTTGATATCCAGGGATACGTCATCCGGCAAAGAAGCCGCAGGAGTGCCGGGGCGTTTGCTGTAAATAAAACTATACGACGTGTCAAAGCCCACGTCGTGAATTAAATTCATCGTCGCTTGGAAATCTTCTTCCGTTTCGCCGGGAAAACCCACAATAAAATCGGATGAAACGCTAATGTTAGGACGAACCTTACGAAGTTTGCGAATCTTCGATTTGTATTCTAGCGCAGTGTAGTTCCGTTTCATGGCCGCTAAAATGCGATCACTGCCACTTTGCACCGGAAGGTGTAAGTGATCCGCCAACTTGGGTTCCTCTGCATACGCAGCAATTAAATCATCGGAAAATGCTAACGGATGTGATGTCGTAAAGCGAATGCGTTGTATTTCATCGATACTCGCCAGGTAATGAATCAGAATAGCAAGACTTGCTACGTTGCCATCGTGCATGAGACCCCGATAGTCATTGACGTTTTGGCCCAGCAAATTAATTTCGCGTACGCCTTGCTGTGACAGACTAACCACTTCCGCAATAACATCATCAAAGGGACGGCTGATTTCTTCGCCGCGCGTATAAGGAACGATGCAAAAGCTGCAATATTTACTGCATCCTTCCATGACAGAAACAGAGGCGCTGGGACCTTCGGCTTTTGGTTCGGGCAAACGATCAAATTTTTCAATTTCAGGGAATGAAATATCAATGGCAGGTGCTTTGGTTTGTCGCACTTGGCGCAGCATCTCAGGGAGACGGTGCAAGGTTTGTGGACCAAAAACCAAATCCACATAGGGGGCGCGTTTCACAATGGCTTCCCCTTCTTGGCTTGCCACACAGCCGCCAACGCCGATGACTAACTCGGGTTTTTTATCCTTAAGCTGACGAAAACGACCAAGTTCAGAGAACACTTTTTCCTGCGCTTTTTCACGAATTGAGCAAGTATTGAGCAAAACAACGTCTGCTTCTTGTGGCTCTTGCGTTAATTCCAACCCATGAGAGACCCGTAATACGTCCAACATTTTTTGGGAATCGTATTCATTCATTTGGCAACCATGTGTTTTGATATACAGTTTTTTCATTGCTTTTTGCCTTGTGCCGCTCGATGGATAAGAAAAGAGGCATTTTAGTCTCTGTAGCACTATTTTTCCAGAGGAAAGAAACCGCAAGTTGCTAGATAATGAACTTGGGGAATTGCTGGCGCCGCCCTTTGCTATACTTAACCTGGATATTTCAGGTTGCTTTTTGAAGATGACGGCACGAAGTGCCCTCGTCGTTCGATGTAAAATATCCAGGTTAAGGCGTTCCCGTGAAATGGAGAGAGTCATGCTGATGAAAAGGGTGATTTTGCTAATGATGATCATTTTTGCGCTCGTTGTGGGTGCTGCAGGCTCAAAACAACCCATAACCGTGCAATGGGACAAAGAAACCTGCCCTCCTAATCCATCCGAAAATTTTTATTTAGAAACGGTAAGCGATATGGTTCGGCAGTATTCACTCAAAAAAGAGGTGTTGCAGATCAATTCTCAAGCATTTCGTACGCTTCCCAGGCTGTTACAGAACCAACAGGTCTATATTTCTCCTACCAACGGCTATTGTATGGCACAGGCGATTTGTTATGAACAAGGACCTCAAGAAGTCTATTCCTCCTGTATCGATCAATGCAAAAAAGCGAACTATTATCTCTTGCAAGAAGAAGCGTCTGGAACGGATTGGGAAAAAGGAAAACTTGCCGTAACGTGTGATAAGCAATAAACCATTCCTTTTCTGCGTGACTATTTTGAGGTTCCTTTGCCAGACAGGAAGTGGTTTAATATTCTAAACAAAAATCCCACGATAAAAGAGAATAGAATGGTTGAATTTTACACCGATAATAATAAAAAAAATATTAAAATAATCAGTCTAACGCCAGCGCGTTTAATCACTTGGCTAAAGAAACAAACCAAGCCCGTGCAGCGTTGGGTAAAAAGCACTGAATTTATGGCAAAGCCAGGACAAATTTGTTTGATTGCCGATGCCAATGGCGAATTGAGTCAAGTTTTGTTTGGCATTAAAAATGAAGACGATTTTTGGAGTGTGGGCGCATTGCCGCGTCTCTTACCAAAAAATAGCTACGAATTAGATAATAGCGAATCGTTTTTCAATTCGGAACAATATCACCGTGCTCAGTTAGCTTGGGGACTGGGTATTTATCAATTCAACGCGTATGTACAACGAGATAGTTTTTCAGATCGATTTTTATATGTGAAAAAATCATTGTGTTCTGCGCTGCAAGATTTAGTCAGTTCCATTTATTTAATTCGGGATTTAATTAACACACCGGCCGCTGATATGGGGCCGGAACAATTAGCAAAAGCGGCTAAAACCGTTGCCTTTGAACATAAAGCAAAAATTTCAATGATTACCGGGGATGCTTTGCAAAAGCAAAATTTTCCGGCGATTTATGCGGTTGGAAAAGGCGCGGCGCAAGAACCCCGCTTAATTGACATCACGTGGGGGGATCCCAAAGCACCAAAAGTAACCTTAGTAGGCAAAGGGGTTTGTTTTGATACGGGGGGGTTAGATTTAAAACCGGCGATTAACATGCGAGAAATGAAGAAAGATATGGCTGGTGCTGCGCATGTGCTCGGTTTAGCGCGATTAATTATGCTGGCACAATTGCCGCTGCGTTTACGGGTATTAATTCCAGCAGTCGAAAATTCTATCGATGCCAATAGTTATCGTCCGGGTGATATTATCAAAACGCGGGGGGGATTGAGTGTTGAAATTGATAATACTGACGCTGAGGGACGTTTAATTTTGTGTGATGCTTTAACAGAAGCCGTCAGTGAAGAGCCTTCTTATTTATTTGATTTCGCAACGTTAACGGGTGCAGCCAGCGTCGCATTGGGACCTGAAATGCCGGCTATGTATTGCAATGAAGAGCAATTTGCTTCAGAGATGCTGCAGGTTTCACAACGCGTCAAAGATCCCATGTGGCGAATGCCATTACATAAACCGTATCGAGATTTTTTAAAAAGCGATATTGCAGATCTGCTCAATTCCAGCAAAGTTCCTGTCGCCGGTTCTATTACGGCTGCTTTATATTTGCAAACATTTATTCCGGATGAGGTTCGTTGGATGCACTTTGATTTTTATGCCGCCAATATGGAATCAAAACCAGGCCGCCCACTGGGTGGGGAGGCGATGGTGATCCGAGCGGTGTTTGAATTTTTGCGGAGTAAATTTGGGAATTGTGGAGGATGACATGTTAGCAGCACTGATGTGGATTATTCTTGTCGTCGGCATTTTTATGTTGGCATTTTATCAGGCGTCTGCAAGAAATGGGTTAATCCTTTCGGCTGTTTTGCTGGTGATTGCAACGCCTTTTACGGCAGTAGGGTTTGCGATAATTTTATGGATCGTATGGTTGTTACTGACGCTTTTCATCTTATTTCCTGTGATTCGTTATGCCTATTTTTCTAAGCCTATGCTGCATTGGTTTTTGCGCAAGCAGCCCGCATTATCGCAAGCAGAGCGTGAAGTATTAGAATCTGGCGGTATTTGGTGGGAAAAAGAATTTTTTACGGGTAATCCTAATTGGGAAAAATTGTTGCATGGTCGTGATGTTGTGATGAACGCTGAAGAACAAGCGTTTCTCGCAGGCCCCGTCGAAAAATTGTGTGCGATGCTCAATGATTGGCAAATTACCGTTAATAAAGACATGCCGAAGGCAGTGTGGGATTTCATTAAAAAAGAAAAATTTTGGGGTCTTACGATTCCTAAAAAATATAATGGCCATGGATTTTCGGCCATCGCGCATTCGACCATTATTACTAAAATTGCTTCTCGTAGCATGAGTGCGGCAATTAATATTATGGTGCCAAATTCATTGGGACCCGCTACTTTCCTCGAATGTTTTGGCACAGAAGAACAAAAAAATTATTATTTGCCCCGCTTAGCGACCGGTGAGGAGGTTTCGTGTTTTGCATTAACCTCATTGGAAGCAGGGAGTGATGCAGCCAGTATTACGGATTTGGGGGTTGTGTGTTACGGTCATTACAACGGTGAGCAAGTCTTGGGGGTGAAGCTCAATTTTGAGAAACGGTATATCACGTTAGCACCGATATCCACGCTGATTGGTCTTGCGTTTCGTTTACAGGATCCCCAACACCTACTAGGATCTGCTACTGATGTTGGCATTACCTGCGCGATGGTACCAGCAAATTTGCCCGGTATCGAAAGGGGTCATCGTCATCTGCCGATGAATTTAGCCTTTTTGAATGGTCCCATTCGTGGCAAAGACGTTTTTATCCCGTTGAATATGATCGTTGGTGGTGCTCATGGAGCGGGTGCTGGTTGGCGTATGCTGATGGAATGTTTAGCATTAGGTCGCGGTATTTCTTTGCCGAGTTTAGCCACCGCCGTGAATCAATTATGTTTTCGCGCAACCAGCGCTTATGTGCAAGTGCGTCGTCAATTCAAACATCCGATTGGTGAGTTCGAAGGGGTTGCGAATGGGTTAGCAAAAATCGGCGGGTTTAGTTATCTATCAGAAGCGACCCGTATTTTTACGGCAGGTGCTGTGGATGCGGGGCAACGCCCTTCTATTGCTTCGGCGATTGCCAAATTTCATTTAACGGAATTAGCGCGGGTATCTGCGAATATAGCGATGGATATTCATGGAGGGCGAGCCATTCAGCAGGGGCCTCGAAATTATTTGGGGGCTGTTTATACCGCTATCCCTATTAGTATTACTGTGGAAGGCGCCAATATTTTAACGCGTAATTTAATTATTTTTGGTCAGGGCGTGGTGCGTTGTCATCCTTATTTAAAAGATGAAATGCAAGTGATCCAAGAAACGAATGAAAAAATACGTCTTAAAAATTTCGATCGATTATTGCTGAAGCATATTGGTTTTAGTGTGAGTCGAATGGCGCGGACTTTTTGGTATGGATTAACGGGTGGACGTTTTATCCGTACGTGTCGCCGTGGAAAATTACACACATTTCTTCAGCAACTGACGCGGTTAAGTGCAGCATTTGCATTTTTAACGGATATGACTTTATTAGTGATGGGTGCAAAATTAAAATTTCGTGAATCGTTGTCAGCTCGGTTTGGTGACATTATCAGTTATTTATATATGGCTTCTGCGGTTATTCGCCGTTATGAACAAAGGGGGGAAGTCAAAGAGGAAGCTCCTTTTTTAGAATGGTCATTGACGTATTGTTTGGCAAAAATCCAGCAAAGTTTTGATAATATTCTTCATAATTATCCTAAAAAGTTTTTAGGAAAGCTGTTATGGCGTATCCTCTTTCCTTATGGTAATGTTTACCGATTGCCGACCGATGTTTGCAGTCAGAAGGTGGCCGAATTAATGCAAACAGATTCTTCGCTGCGAAATGAACTTACCCAACATTGTTACGTAGGCGTACCACCGGATCCGGTGGCCATCGTTGATAGCGTATTTCAGCGCAGTGCTAAAATAAAATCGCTTTTGAAATCAATTCCAGGAGCAAGCGGCCATCCCGATTTAGTTCTTTTGCAGGAATTGCATTTGATGCGGGAAAATAAGCAATTCAATGAGGAAGACTTTACCCTCTTGCAAGCGTTTTTGCTGGCAAGATTAGAGGCGATTCAAGTTGATGAATTTAACAATGGAAGGGAAGTCAATGAACCAAAGCACTACTATACCGACACGAAAAAATAGCGTCGTCAATCATAAACCCGTCTACATCGTGAGTGGAGTAAGAACCCCTTTTTTAAAAGCACGCGGTGTGCCGGGACCTTTTTCAGCCGGTGATTTAGCGGTTACTGCAGGGCGTGTATTATTGGCACAACAACCATTTGCACCGACAAATATCGATGAAGTGGTGATGGGCTGTATTATTCCGGGCGTTGATGAGGCGAATATTGGTCGTATCATTGGGCTGCGTTTGGGATGTGGTCAATCGACGCCTGGATGGACGGTGCAACGCAATTGCGCTTCAGGTATGCAGGCATTAGATTCTGCTTTTAAGGATATTACCTTAGGTCGTGCGAATTTAGTATTAGCGGGGGGGGCTGAGGCGATGAGCCATGCGCCCGTTCTTTATAATAATAAAATGGTGAATTGGTTTGCGGGCTTACAAAAGGCACGTTCTTTTGGGGCAAAAATGGGAAGCCTCACTAAATTAAGTATTCCCGCTTTATTTTCACCGGTGGTTGCGTTATTGCATGGATTATCAGATCCATTATCCGGTTGGAGCATGGGGCAAACGGCTGAAGAATTAGCCTATCGATTTCATATTTCCCGTGAAGAGATGGATCAGTTTGCGTATCAGTCTCATCAAAAAGTATTGCAAGCGCAAAAGGAAAATCACTTTGAAGAGGTGACGGCGACCTATGCGAAGGATGGCAAATTTTTTGTGAAAGATGATGGTGTGCGCGCTGATACCACCATGGAAAGCCTAGCCAAACTCAACCCTTTTTTCGATCGCAAATTTGGTCGAGTGACCGCGGGTAATAGCTCACAGGTGACGGATGGTGCCGCTGTGTTGTTGTTGGCGAGTGAGGATGCGGTTGAAAAATATAAATTACCCGTATTAGCAAAAATAGTGGATGTGCAATGGGCGGCGTTGGATCCTGATGTCATGGGGTTGGGTCCTGTGATGGCAGCGACCCCTTTATTGCAACGCCATGGTTTAGGATTAAATGATATTGATTATTGGGAAATAAATGAAGCGTTTGCGGCACAAGTGATTGCGTGTTTACGTGCGTGGCAGTGTGAAACGTTTTGCAAAACACATTTTGGCCTAGAAAAACCGTTTGGCAAATTAGATGAAAATAAACTCAATGTGGATGGAGGTGCAGTTGCCTTAGGTCACCCCGTTGGTGCCAGTGGAGCACGTATCGTGATGCACCTTGTTAACGTATTAAAACGCCATCGTGCAAAACGAGGCGTTGCAACAATCTGTATTGGCGGTGGGCAAGGCGGTGCCATGCTCGTTGAAACCCTTTAAAAGGAAATTAGGATGACGGATATACAGTACAAACATTGGCGCATGGAAACAGACAACGAAAACGTGTTGTGGTTATACATGGATAGACAAGATACCGCAGTAAATTCATTGAGTCGTGATGTCTTTGATGAATTTGATCGGATGATTAAAGACATTATTCAACGTGCACCGAGCGCCGTTATTTTGGCATCGGGTAAAAAAAAGGGTTTTATTGCTGGCGCTGATGTCACCCAATTTTCTTCATTAAAAAATACGGATGAAGCGTTTGATTTAATTCGTCAAGCACAGATAGTGCTCGATCGGTTTGAAGCGTTACCCATGCCAACCGTTGCTATGATCAGTGGGTTTTGCTTGGGGGGTGGATGTGAGGTGGCACTGTCGTGCACGTATCGTGTTGCGGAAGATATTCCATCCACGCGCATTGGATTACCCGAAGTGAAGTTAGGCATTCAACCGGGGTGGGGTGGCACCGTGCGTTTACCCGCCTTAATTGGTGCTCCTGCCGCGATGAAGATCATGTTGCCCGGCGCTGATTTGTCAGCGCTTAAGGCATATAAAGTGGGATTGGTGGATGCCTGTGTACCAACCCGTGAGTTAAAACGTGCCGCACATTATTTTGCGACGAAAAAACCGCCGCGTCATCGACCCAAAGGCTTTGCTTATTTGAGTAATGTCGCTTGGGTACGACCGATTTTGGGTAAATTTATGTTGCGTCAACTCACGAAAAAAGTTCGTGAAGATCATTATCCTGCACCGTTTGCGATTGTACGTAATTGGATGAAAGAAGGCATTGGTCGTAACGCTTATATTACGGAAGCAAAATCGATTGCGAAGCTCTTAGTGACCAATACCAGTCGTCAGTTAGTCCGCGTATTTTTCTTGCAAAATCGCCTGAAAGCATTGGCGAAAAATTCTAAATTTAACGCGCAGCACATCCATGTGATTGGTGCTGGCACCATGGGGGGGGATATTGCTGCGTGGTGTGCTTACAAAGGATTACGCGTCACTTTGCAAGATCAGTCGCCTGAACGTATTGCACCGGCCATCCAGCGGGCTTACCAATTTTATAAGGAAAAATTAAAAATTCCTCGAAATATTCAAGCGGTGATGGATCGCTTACAACCGGATGTGGAAGGGAATGGTCTTCGACAGGCTGACGTGGTGATTGAAGCCGTTTATGAAGATTTGGTGGTGAAACAAGACATCTTTAAAAAAGCAGAAGCACAATTAAAGCCGGGCGCCATTTTAGCAACGAATACGTCGAGTATTCCACTGGATGAAATCAGCCGTGTGCTCAAAGATCCCAGTCGATTGGTGGGCATTCACTTTTTTAATCCCGTTGCTAAAATGCAATTGGTTGAGGTCGTGCATAGCAATAAGACTTCACAACAGGTCGTGAATGATGCTTTGTCTTTTGTGGGGAGTATTAGCCGTTTACCATTACCGGTGCAAGCAACCCCGGGATTTTTAATCAATCGTATTTTAATGCCTTATTTATTAGAGGCAATGAAAATTTACGAAGAAGGCGTGTCTGCAGAGGTGATTGACAAGTCAGCCTTAGAATTTGGTATGCCGATGGGCCCAATGACATTAGCCGATACGGTGGGTTTAGACATTTGTTTGTCGGTTGCCAAAATTCTCACGAAATATTATGGTGGTGAGCTCCCCAAACGTTTAGAACAAATGGTGGCAGAAGGAAAATTGGGCTGTAAACGTGGAGCGGGATTTTATCAATACGTTAACGGTAAAAAGGTTTCTTCCGCGAACGCACCGGATGGGGTGCAATCCGATATTATTGATCGCATGGTGTTAGCGATGGTGAATGAAGCCATTTTATGTCTGCAACAAAATGTCGTGGAAGATGCTGATTTGTTAGATATTGGAATGATTTTTGGTACGGGGTTTGCGCCTTTTACTGGTGGTCCTATTCAGTATGCGCGAGAACGGGGTTGGAAAACCGTACAAAATCGGCTGCAAACACTTGCAGAACGGTATGGAGATCGTTTCAGGCCGGTGGACGGAGCGATGGTAGGAGATGCCACAGCGCAAGCTAACCATGAGAAAAGAAATGAGTTTTTATCCGAAAGAGCAACATAAAACGCCCAGACTTTTAAAAGATGCTTTTTTTTATTATGGCAAAGCGCTAAAAGCAGCGTGGCTTTATATCGTGTTAGCGGTTTTGGCGTACAATGCTTATAGCGTTACCCATCGTTTTGTCATGGGTCGAACCGGTGAGATCAGTTTTTTAATGGCGATTGCTTTGATCTCACTTTATTTTTGGTCGGCCGCACTGTATGCAACGCATGGTGCTTTGCAAAATCGTCCCACAACGGTGAGGGAATGTCTTGGTAAAACGCTGCAGCGCTTCTATAAAATTGTGTTTGTTGTTGTTTTGTATGGGCTCGTTTTCATTTTAACGATATTTTGGTTACAAACGTTAAATCATCTCATTGGGAATGCGTCACATATGGCCATGGCGCGGTGGTGGTTAAGCCTATTTTTGGTGGGTTTTCCGTTGCTGCTTTTTATGTTGCTTTTCTTGTTAAGTATTCCGTTGATCATTGTGAACAACGATTCGTTTTTGCGAGCGTTGGGACGAAGCGCCAAAATGGTGTGGCTTTCGATTTTTAAAACCACCTTGGTATTATACGCGGGGATTATTATTTTGGGTTATATGGTATTGCCCTATACGCAGCATACGCAATGGGTTATCGAGCGACAGGTCAAAGTCATTTATGATTTGGTCATTTTGGTTTTTTTAGCTCCCATTGTGCTTAATTATGCGTTGTTGCTCGTGAATAATCTTGGTATTTTTATGGCACAACGCAGTCATTCCCGTTGACCAATAGGGTTTCCCGAGCAGGCGAAATTCATTATGACCATTCACGTTCCAAATACTGAAGTTTATCCGACACGTCTTTCCATTCGTCGGCGTCGCTGGGGGGTTCTTTTACCGTGGTGATCATAGGCCATTTTTTAGCAAGTTCAGCGTTCAGGCCAGTAAAGGATTGTTTATCTTCCGGTAAATCGTCTTCGGCGTAGATGGCGTCAACGGGGCACTCTGGTACGCATAGGTTACAATCAATGCATTCTTCAGGATCGATCACCAACATATTTGGTCCTTCACGAAAACAATCAACAGGGCATACCTCGACACAGTCCGTGTATTTGCATCGAATACAACTATCGGTGACAACGAAGGTCATGCGAATTTTTCTCCTTATGGGTCTTTAGAAGGGTGTCGCCTTGCATTTGCAGCAGATACCTGAATCCGAGGCGACACCCCTTTAGAAGAGCATGATTATAGTGTAGTCTTTCATCCAACAAAAGCATCTGCAAGAGGATTTATGATAGTAACGGCTGAACAGGTAAAACACTGGATAGAACAAGGTTTGCCGAATTGTACAGTGACAGTAGATGGGGATGGTCGCCACTTCAATGCGATCATTGTGTGTACGGATTTTATTGGAAAAAATTCAATGCAGCGTCATCGGATGGTTTATGCTGCTTTAGGCGATCGCATGCGTGAGCAAATCCACGCATTATCGTTAAAAACATTAACTCCCGACGAAAATAAATGAAAGAGGTATTCGCAATGAATGTGCATGATATTATTAGTGATCAAATCGCTTCGCATCCCGTTGTTTTATATATGAAGGGAACACCCGATTTTCCACAATGTGGTTTTTCCGGGCAAGTCGTGTCGATTTTGCATAAACTTGGTGTAAAGCCTTTTGGTGTGAATGTGTTAGAAGACCCCAACATTCGCCAAGGCATCAAAGACTTTTCCAATTGGCCGACGATTCCCCAACTTTATATCAAAGGTGAATTCATTGGTGGATGCGATATTGTGGCTGAAATGTATGAGTCCGGCGAGTTGCAAAAGCTTTTGCAAGAATGACAGACGGTGGGTGTTACCCAGGAATTCCCCATCTTTCGATGGAGAACTCCTTCCCTTTTATTGACGCGGGCTGCAGGGGACCTGCATCCTCGCGATCAAGGGGGAGCGCGCAAAGCTCCCCCTTGATAATCCCCCACTGTTTCAATCTTTTGTTTTCTAAAACAATAAGTTGCTAGATAATGAACTTGGGGAATTGCTGGGTGTTACCCTTCAAAATCCCACATATCTTTATCTTTTTTAAGGGGTGTGGCATGATCACGCAGCTGATAAATTTGCTGATATTTATCAATCTCAGCTTGTTGTGCAGGTGAGGGGGGGTACGTTCGGTTAAACTCATTGAGCGCTTCGTCGATGAAACTCATGAACTTTTTATTAATGGGGGTTTTTTTAAACATATCGCCTCGGTTATTGGAGTCATGAATACCTGTATAATGATATATCGATATGGATAGAATTTCTATGAAAAGTAGCACTTCGCAATTTAGAGGATTTTCCTTTCAAGAATTGCTGACACCGGCGGGTCTCTCCAAACTGGATAACCAGTTTCTTCATTCTCTTGAAAAAAGTGATGTGCTGCTTCACGACTCGTTATTGAATTACCGTGCTGGACATTGCACTGACCCTAAAGAAATGAGTCAATTATTGATTGACGTTTCACCCGTGTTGGAAACTTTTATCGCTGAGCTTTTCAATATTCAACAGGACGTGTTGCAGCTACAAGCAAAGGTTAGAAGTCATGATCCTATTTTTGAATTTAAAAAACATTTTGTATTACGAGAAGCACGGCGTGCCCTAAAACAAGCCGCGGCATTACCGACGTTTGAAATTTTAGATGCGTGGTTGACAACACAGTTGAAACAGCATCAACTCGACAGTCATGATCGTGAATGGGCGGTTGCACATTTTGCTCAGAAGATTTTGGCGGAACCAGAAAAATATTCTGATGCGATTTCGCAATTAGTTGCGTGGTGCGTACAAGCATTGCATTCTGACACTGGAAAAGAAGCGGTATTGGGTTGGGTGAGTTTTCATTCTCCAGGACGTTTGGATTACGGTAATTTAGTGAATGTAGAACCGGTGGGCGATGAGCTGGAGCGTTTACAAGGATCACCGCGACAGTGGCGTCATCGCGATGGATTCAAATTAACGGACGAGCGCATGACGCGTCGTCAAGTTTTAGATGAAGCACATTATTGTGTGTACTGCCACAAAACGGATGGTGATTTTTGTTCGAAGGGCTTTCCCGTTAAAAAAACCGCACCTGAGATGGGTTTAAAACGCAATCCGCTCAATGAAATTTTAACGGGCTGCCCGTTAGAAGAAAAAATTTCCGAAATGCATTTTCTCAAGAAATCAGGTTATAACGTTGCGGCACTCGCGGTGGTGATGATCGATAACCCCATGTGTCCGGCCACGGGCCATCGCATCTGCAATGATTGCATGAAAGCGTGCATCTATCAAAAGCAAGAGCCGGTCAATATTCCGCAAATTGAAACGCGTGTGTTAACCGATGTGTTGGAATTACCGTTTGGCGTTGAAATTTATGATTTATTCACGCGTTGGAATCCTTTGCGAAAAGAGCAATGGATCGCAAAACCTTACAACGGAAAAAAAGTATTAGTGATGGGGATGGGGCCCGCAGGATTTACTTTGGCGCATCATTTATTAATGGAAGGCTGTGCTGTGGTAGGAACCGATGGCTTGAAGATTGAACCGTTGCCATCTCATTATGTAACAGCACCCATTCGTGATTACTCCTCCATTAAAGAAGCGTTGGATAATCGGTTAATGGCAGGATTTGGTGGTGTTGCGGAGTATGGTATTACGGTCCGTTGGGATAAAAATTTTCTGAAATTAATTTACATTAGTTTAATGCGTCGTCCGTATTTTCAAGTGTATGGTTCCGTTCGATTTGGTGGTACGTTGCAGGTTGAAGATGCATGGACATTAGGTTTCGATCATTTGGCTGTCGCCGTGGGTGCAGGTTTGCCGCGAGAATTAATTATCCCTAATAGTCTAGCGTCAGGAATGCGGCAAGCCAATGATTTTTTGATGGCCTTGCAATTAACGGGCGCTGCCAAATTTTCCAGTCTCGCTAACTTAGAAGTGCGCTTGCCAGCCGTTGTAATTGGAGGTGGATTAACAGGTGTTGATACCGCAACGGAAGTACAAGCGTATTATATTGCGCAAGTGGAAAAAACAGCGCATCGTTATCGTATTTTATCGGAATATCAAAGTGCAGAAACCGTGCGTCGTTCTTTTGACGAACGTGGGTTAGCTATTTTAGATGAATTTCTGCAGCATGCGCATCAAGTACAAGAAGAGCGTGAACGTGCATCACGTGAACATCGTGAACCGGATTTTATTTCATTAATTCGTGAATGGGGCGGTGTTACCATTGCGTATCGCCGTAATATGCAAGAATCTCCTGCCTATCGTCGAAATCATGAAGAAGTCAGTAAAGCGTTTGAAGAGGGTATCTATTATGCGGAAGGTTTAGAACCTGACGCGGTTATTTTAGATGAGAGCGGTGCCGTTAGCGCGTTAAAATGTCGCGTTTTAATCCAAGATGAAGAAGGCCGCTGGCATCACTCAGACGCGATAAAAACGTTACCCGCGCGCGCAATCTTCGTTGCAACCGGTGCAAAGCCGAATATTGCTTATGAATTTGAACATCGCGGTACCTTTGTGCGTGAAGAGAATAATTATCAACGTTTTGAAGAAGTGGAAAGTCATTTGCAAGCGGTTCGTGGTTTGCCACATGTAAAAGCGCCGGAGTTTGGTCCTTTTACCAGTTATCAGGAGAAGAATTATCGTGTTTCTTTTTTAGGAGACACGCACCCCGTTTTTCATGGTAGCGTTGTTAAAGCGATTGCGTCTGCAAAACGGGTGTACCCGGCGATTATTAAAAAAATATTACAACAGCCTAGTTTTGGGCATGATGATGAATATCATTATTTTAAACAACAAATGCTGGGATTATTCAACGCAACGGTTTGTTCGGTGACGCGACAGGGAGATGATTTAATAGAGTTGGTGGTGCGTGCACCGATGGCGGCTAAAAATTTTCGCCCAGGGCAATTCTATCGCCTACAAAATTATGAAGCTTCGGCCATTAAGGTGGATGCCACGTGCTTGCAAACGGAAGCCATGGCTTTATTAGCATCGAAACATTTGCCAGATAGTGATTTGTTATCTTTTCTCATTTTAGAACGTGGTGTCAGTAGTCGATTGGTCGCCACCTTTCAGTCTGGGGATCCGATTGCTGTGATGGGGCCTACGGGGGTTAATACGAAAATTCCAGAGACACCCGAAACCATCATGATCGTGGGTGGTACTATGGCCATTGCACAGTTGCGTTCGTTGTCGCCAGTATTACGCAGCCGCGGTCATCGAATATTATTTGTTGCCTGTATGGAATCTGAAAAATCCGTTTTTAATCGTGAAGAAATTGAAAAATTATCCGATGTGGTGTTGTGGGTGACAGCAACGGGAAGCACAATAAAAAATATTCGTGCACAAGATCATGCGGCGAGTGGCGAATTAATTTTAGCCCTACGTGATTACGCATTAGGTCAGAAAAAATGTGATACGATGATACCCACCATCCGATTGCAAGAAATCAATCGTGTTATTGTGGTGGGTTCTGCAGAATTATTGCGGCGCATGCAACAGGGACGAAATGGTTTATTACGTCCTTATTTTCAGGAAGAAGCGAAATTTTTTGGCTCCGTTTATGGTGCGATGCAATGCATGTTAAAGGGGGTTTGTGCGCAGTGTTTGCAGTGGCAAGTTGATCCGATCACGGGTAAACGAACAAAAGCGGTGTATGCGTGTTCGTGGCAAGAGCAGCCGATGGAAATGATTGACATTGCTCATATCGACGAACGTCTCAATCAAAATAAAGTGCAAGAACGGTTATCGAATCAGTGGCTGGATTATCTTTTCGCAAAATATGATATCATTAAAATTTAAGTATTGGATAAATGTTATGTATCAGCAATTGACTTACCAAGAAGCAAAAGAGTTACTGCATAAAACGGAAGTCATCGTCATTGATGTGCGTGATCAAGCCAGTTACGAAGCGGAACATATTACCGGTGCGACGCATCTTTCAGTGGCAGAGCTCAACGATTTTTGTAAAAACACCGACAGTCAAACGCCTATTTTAGTTTATTGTTATCATGGTATTAGTAGCCAATCCGTCGCACAATATTTGATTGACCAAGGTTTTAGCAAGGTGTACAGTTTAATGGGGGGCTTTGAGAGCTGGAGATCGCATCACTACACCAGTGGCACCAAAAAAACGTAAAAATTGCTGAAAAGTTAAGAGCTTATTCATTCATGTCGAAATCAACCACCCTACTTAAGGTACCGAGTTTTGAAGTACTTTTGACGAAATCGCCTGTTTTTCGTTCTAAAGAAGAGCGGGACGTGCAAATTGCACGTATAGCGACATTGCTGAAAGCAAAGAACGCCATGATTATTGCGCATTATTACACGGACCCCGACATTCAGGCGTTAGCAGATGCAACCGGCGGTTTTATTGGTGACTCGCTTGCTATGGCGCAGAAGGGGGTAGCCAGTCCCGCCAACGTATTGATGGTGTGTGGAGTGCGCTTTATGGGTGAGAGCGCAAAAATTTTAAATCCTGAAAAAAAAGTGTTGATGCCAACGTTGGAAGCGACGTGTTCACTTGATCTTAGCTGTCCAGAAGATGCCTTTGCTCAATTTATTCAGCAGCATCCCGATCGAACGGTTGTCGTCTATGTCAATACCTCAGCGGCAGTGAAAGCGTTGGCGGATTGGACAGTGACTTCTTCCAACGCCATTGAAATTATTCTGCATTTGCAAGCAGAAGGTAAAAAAATCCTATGGGCGCCAGATCGTTACCTTGGACATTATATCCAAAAAGAAACGGGCGCTGATCTATTGTTGTGGCAAGGCGCGTGTATTGTGCATGAAGAATTTAAAGCACAAGCATTGAAAGCGTTAATGCAACAGTATCCAGAAGCTGCGGTACTGGTTCACCCAGAGTCGCCACCGGCGGTGATTGAATTAGCGGATGTGGTGGGTTCTACAACACGCTTATTAAACGCCACCCAAACATTACCGAACCAGCAATTTATTGTGGCGACCGATCGCGGCATTTTTTATAAAATGCAACAATATTCGCCGCAAAAAACATTGATTGAGGCACCCACGGCGGGTGTGGGTGCCACGTGTCGTAGTTGCGGGCATTGTCCGTGGATGGCAATGAATACGTTAGATATTCTCGAGCGTTCACTCATGGTAGAGAGCAATGAAATTATCATTGCTGCAGATATTATGGAAAAAGCCCGTAAACCGTTACAAAGAATGCTGGATTTTTCGAAGGATAATTTTAATGGATAATTTCATACAATCAAAAATCACTGAATTAGGCATCGATAAAATTCAACATCATATTTTTCTCTGTTGTGATCAAAGCAAAGCGAAATGCGCAACACTTGAGCAAGGACTCGAATCGTGGGAATATTTAAAATCTCGTTTGCAAGCATTAAATCTCAGTGAGCAGGGCGGTATTTATCGCACGAAAGCCAATTGTTTGAGAATCTGTGGTCATGGTCCTATTGCCGTTGTTTACCCGGAGGGAATTTGGTATCACTCATGCACACCCCCCGTGATTGAGCGAATTATTCAAGAACATCTTCTGCAGGGGAAACCTGTCGAAGCATTTATTTTATATCGGCAGACCACGACCGATTAACCCATTTGACTAAAAGATTTTAAGAATGCCGAACATCTTACGAAAAATGAAAACGACGTTGACTAATCCTGTTCAATATCATTTACATTTGGGTGAAGATGAAATTTTATTAAATGATTATTTAGGTAAAACGTTGGCGCTGCATTATACGGGGTATATTTTTTGCATTCAGTGCGGACGTAAAACCACTCGAAGTTTTCAACAAGGATATTGTTATCCGTGTTATCGACGTTTATTGGAGTGTAATCTTTGCATGATTCACCCAGAGCGTTGTTTGGTCGAAATAGGGAAATGTCACACCCAGGATTGGGCGCACCATCATTGCCATCAAACACACATTGTTTATTTAGCGAATACTTCTGGAGTTAAGGTCGGGATAACTCGTGAAACGCACATTCCAACACGTTGGATAGATCAGGGCGCACAGCAAGCGGTTCCTATTATTATCGTAAAAAATCGCTATCGGGCCGGTTTAGTGGAAGTGGCGCTCAAAAAATTTGTCAATGATAAAACGAATTGGCGCTCCATGTTGAAAAACGAAGTCACTCACGTGAATTTATTGGAATGTCGGGATCAGATTTTTCATCAATCGCATCAATCACTGAATGAAATTCGCCAAAAATTTCAAGATGACATTGAGTTTTTAAATGAAACCACCGTTACCATTTCTTATCCCGTTTTAGAATATCCTGAAAAAATAACGAGTTTATCTTTTGATAAAACAAAAGAAATCAGCGGTATTTTACTGGGTATCAAAGGGCAATATTTAATTTTAAATTCTGGTGTGATTAATCTTAGAAAATATGGTGGATATGAAATACAAATATCAGTTAAGAAAAAGGTTAATTAATCATGATGGCTCATTTTTTTGAAAATTATTTTAATGTTATTGGTATTGTTGGGGTAGGATTAGTTTTATTGGCCTATTTTTTATTGCAAATTAATCGATTAAAACAAGGTTCGGTTTTGTATTCTTTGCTGAATTTTGTAGGTTCGATATTAATTTTAATTTCTTTACATTATACGTGGAATCTTGCCTCCGGCATTATAGAAATATTTTGGATGCTTATTAGCGCTTTTGGTCTTGTGAAAGCGCTTTTTTCAAGAAATCGAATTCGAAAACTCTTGTCCCGTTCTGAGTAATGCCGCGGCAAGATCGTCTTCCTTGCATCATCCGCTTTGCAGCAGATATACCCATCACGATCCATTTTTAGAGTTTTTATGCATCATAAAATTATTTAAAATAAAATTATTAGTCCACTCTCCGTCATCCTCGTGCGAGGCTGTCTGCAAAAATTAAGAAAAATATTTAAATTTCACAGCCGAGTCACGGGGATCCATCTTAAAATCTATGAAAAAACTTTCTTACCGTCACGATCGAAATTTGGATCCCCGCGATTCAGCCGTGACAGTTCAATATTTTTTTTAATTTCTTTAGACGGCCTCACGCGAGGATGACGAGCTTGGGTTAATTTATTTTCCTTAGCTGTTTTTGCAATTCAGTTTTGAACCTAAAAATGGATCGGAATTGGTATACATGAATCCGAGGCGACACTCCGCGGGAATGCTTAAAAATAGATTAATTTTTTAAAACACTAAAATTATTTTCTTTTTTGTGGTAATACTAGTCCTATCCAGTAACCTTATCGTCATTAGTGACAAGGAGTCATTTATGCAACCCAAAAAGCGTGATGGCAAAAAAACAAGAGGATCAGCCAGCCTTAATGGACAAGGAACTATAGAAGCCCCATTACTCGCCGTTGCCCCGCCCCTACCTCTTTTAGAAGAAGTTCTTACCCCTAACTTGAATCCTTTCGTTGCTGAGTATAATAAGTTTAGCGAGCGTTTGTTAGAAGCCTATCGGCGGTATTCGCAAGACGGTGCTATTGTAAAAGCACACGATACTGTTTTTCAAACGTTGATTTCAATTTCAGGCAGTTTAGGTGCATCAGGTGCAAAATTTGGTGAAGGGCGAAAAATTATTTTGACGCAAGAAATTCTCAAAGCCATTAAATGGTTAGACGCTGAACGCAAAGGTTATTTGTATGATAATGATAGTTCTGCAATCAGAGAATTAATTCAAGTGATTGCACAAGAATTTAAATTAGATATTGCGTTACAAGATATTGGTGTTTGGGGGCGAGCTTGGGGAACGAATCAATACAAAACAGCGATTGCAATCATTGAGAAAAAAATCGCTGAAATTTCAACACAAAAAATTGAGAGTGAGCGCACTTTTTTTGATCCCACGTTGATTAATTTTGAAATTGTGTTTGACGTACTAAAAACTCAAATGCAAAAAATACCCGGTGCGCCTGGAAGAGAGCCTATTGCTTTTTCAGAAACCGTGCTTCCTTCTGCGCCGCTTTTGTCAGAACCCGTGTCCCTGCCGGTTACAGCACCTGTAAATTTGCCAGAACTTCCTGCCCCGGCGTCAGAGCCAGCAGCGATTATTGAAATGTCGGGTGATGATTCTGCTGCACATCTTAAAAAAGGATGTCCTTCGTCTTCGGCATCTTGCTTATTTAGCGCTCACAACAATAAAGCTGAAAGCCGGCGAAAACGTGTGAGTAGTGTGCCTGCTGCTGCCCTCCCCCCAAAAGGGGCTGGCGAAGAGGCCCAACCGCCAAACTGCGTGGTTTGTTAAACACCGCTGTTGGCGGGCAGGGCACTTCGTGTGGCCCTCATCTTCAAAAAGTCACATAAGATTTGATAGCAAAGCCGAACCCTGGGCGTCAGCCCAGGAGCTTTACGCCATGGGGGTTTCCCGAGCAGGCGAAATTCATATGGGAAAATACCCTGGGCGTAAGCCCGGGGATTTTTATCCCCCGCGGCTTGCCATGGGGATTTTTGTTACTCGGGTTGTGGACTATACGATAGCTGTCGTTTTTTTGACATATTGGGTAATCTCGGTTATTATCTGCCCAATGATGTCTCTTTGTGAGATGTTGTCGTTATGAATAGCCTTCCATGGATTGAGAAGCCTTCTCAATAACTTTCAATAAGATAGAGCAGAAGCTCGTTGAATCACTTAGACAGTGTTCTGTCTGGGTCAGTTTGATTTTATTTTCATAGTGGAAATGTATCGATAGCTAGGAAGCCCTGAATCAATGTTAGGGGGTGTCGCCTTGGGTTAATGCAAAGCGACACCCACTTTAGGTGCTGGAGATATGAGATGAAGCGCGTGGTGAGATTAGTGATCAAAATGGCTTTTTGTAGTATTCCTGTATTCAGTGTCTATGCCGATGATTTATCTGCAGTATATCAGCAAGCCTTGGCCAGTGATCCCACTTTTAAAAAGGCCAATGCCGATTGGTTAACCGCTAAAGAAAATTTGCCTTTAGCAATGACCGGCAATGGTGCACCTGGATCGGGTCTTTTCCCCAATATTGCAGTATCAGGCACGGTTGGGCGAACGTATTATCCTAATCAAGATCGTATTCAAAGTGAAACCTATGTAGTGAGTATGACACAGCCCATTTTTAATTTAGCAACGTGGCAGTCCATTGGTTCTGCTCATTATTCAGTAAAAGCAGCAACAGCTCAATATCTTGCAGCCAGTCAAGATTTAATGAGTCGTACGGCGATGGCTTATTTTGAAGTATTGCGTGCGAATGAAAAATTAAATTTAACGATCGCACAGAAGAAACAATTTTTTATCCAATACCAAACGATGAAAAGTAAATATGAGGTAGGTTTGGTGGCGGTGACGCCACTGTATGATGCAGAAGCTAAATATGACCAATCGATAGCGCAAGAAATTAAAGATCGTAATAATCTGCAAAATAATCTAGAAAATTTGCGTGCCATTACCGGAAAAGAGTATCAATCGCTAGCCAGTTTGAATGCAAAAATCCCGCTGGCGATTCCCAGTCCCAAAAATATGAATCAGTGGGTTGCAACCGCGGAGAAACAAAATTATTTAATTCAATCTGATTTAAATTTAATGTATTCCAGCAAGAAAAATATTAGCGTTGCGAAAGCGGGTTATCTACCAACGTTGAATCTTGTCGGTTCATACCAAAATGGAATGACTAACTTATCGGGTCCTGTTTCTCAATCAACGCCTGACATTGAGCAAACACAAGTGGGACTAAATTTAACATTTCCCATATTTCGTGGTGGATATGATGGGGTGAACACCAAACAAGCGCGTTATAAATATTTAGCGGCCAGTGATCAGTTGGAAATGGATCATCGTCAAGTGGTCACGAATACACAAAAAGCGTTTTTAGGTGTAGCGTCTGGCATTAGTCAAATTACGGCAGATCAGCAAGCCATTATTTCTGCTAAAAAACAATTGGACGCAACGCAACAAGGATTTGAAGTGGGGACACGAACGATGGAAGATGTTTTAGATAGCGTGACCGGCTTAACGACCGTGCAGCAACAATATGCGGATGACCGCTATAACTACATCGATAACATTATTAATTTGAAGCAACAAGCGGGTACTTTATCTCCAGAAGATATTGCCATGATCAATACGTGGCTTGGAAAAGAAATTACGTTTTCGTTTCAACCGTGACATACCCCATCTAACGCCGAGGAACTTTTGGATGCGAATCTGCTAAAATTCAGGTAGTCTTTCCCCATCGATCATTTTATAACGTAGGTCATTTTATCATGTCGCCAATGCTGATTAAAACGCCGGAAGAAATTGAAAAAATGCGTATTGCTGGCCATTTGACAAGTAAGGTACTTGAAGCGGTAGCATCCATCATAAAACCTGGCATTACTACGGCAGAAATTGATGTATTCTGTGAGCGCTATATTGTTGATACCTTGCAGGCAATTCCTGGTAGCAAGGGGCAATATGGCTATCCTTATTGCGTCAATACGTCAGTCAATAAAGTGGTTTGTCACGGCATGCCTTCTTCCACACAAGTATTAGAGAACGGCGATATTGTCAATGTGGATGTGACGGTTATTAAAGATGGCTATTATGGGGATAGCAGTAAAACTTTTTCCGTTGGTAAGGTCGCCCCACACGCGCAGCGCCTTGTCGAGGTCACACAGCAATGCCTCTATGAAGGGATTAAAGCCGTTAAACCCGATGCGACCTTAGGGGATATTGGGCATGCTATACAAACCCACGCTGAAGTGAATGGCTATTCTGTGGTGCGTGAGTATTGCGGACATGGTATTGGCAAACTCATGCATGAAGAGCCTCAGGTGCTGCATTATGGCTTTCCAGGCAAGGGGTTAAAACTGCAGCCTGGCATGACTTTCACCATTGAGCCCATGATTAATCAGGGTAAAGCGGCCATCAAATCCATTACACGTAACAATTGGACCATTGCAGTTACCGCTGATCGTCGGCTTTCGGCGCAGTGGGAGCACACCATTTTGGTTACTGAAACAGGATTTGAAATTCTGACATTGCGTGAGGAAGAAAAAGAAACGGTTAAAAATCTCTTTTAATATAAATAGTTATATAGTGGCTTCTAATGGCACGATCATTTTCACCAAAATATTTATCTGAAAAGCTATACGCTTTTTCAATCCTTTTCAATTGCTTATTTTATGCAATACTTAATATTTAGTTAAGTAATATGCGCTATCCTTGTACTGAGGTGGAAGTAATTGTAAAGGTGAGAGTCGATGCGATTCGTAGAAGAAGCGTTAAACGAATTAAAAGTTTTAATAGAATTACACAAATTAAAAAGTTTAATAAAAGCACACAAAGCGGAAAAGACAGAGCCGCAATTGAAAGCAACCGTCGAAGCGGAAATCATCGTGTTAATTACGCACGAAAATCGTGATATTAAAACACGGACCATCGAAAAATTACTGCAAGAATATCCACAATTTCTGGTTCAGAAATATTTTAAAGAAGTCAGTGAATCAGGTGATGGGAAACAAGAAAAAATTGAAGCAATTTATGATATTTTAAGAATGGAAGCCATTGGAGTAGCGTTTAAGGATATTTTAAAAAAATCTTTTATTGAACTCACTCAATTTATTTCATCATCGAATATGAGATCAGAGTCGGTGCAACGTGAGTGTCGTAAGCGTTTTCTGAAGACGATCCAAGAATTTAAATCGATGTTGACAGAATTATGTCGCCATGTGCTTAAGTTAGACATCCTGCCAGGAGACTTAAATGCCATTTTTAATTATTTTTATCAGGCAGCGCTGAACGTCTCTCGTTCTCTTGATGTAGAAGCTGTAGTCTTAGCAGCAGGACTGGAGTTTCCAGATGACAGTGGTGTTTCGGTTTTTTCGGATTTTAATAATCAAGAAGCTTTTGCTCACGTTCGAAAATTAATTGGAAAATTAAAAGGTGAGTTTTCTGTGCCCAAGCTAGAAGGATTAACTCCGGTTGAGGGAGAAAGATATTGCATGGGGGAAAAACGCAAGTTGCTTTCTGGTCTTGTGAGCGCTTATCAAATGATGAATGACCCTGTGTTGAAACAGACATTGCGTAAAGAACTACTTGAATTAATTGAACATAAAAAATCGAGTATCATTCAATTCAACGATAAAGCTAATGGTGACGAGCCGTACCAACGTTTGCTACTGCTTTTTCAAGAAAAATTATCGAATTTTGTGATTGAACTATTTGAAGATCAGAATCCCCAACAATTAATGCAACAATATCCCACGATTATTCAAGAAATGTATTTTAATGCATTGAAAAATCAATGCATTTCTTCTCATGCAAGGGAAATCGTTATACATATCGAAACTATTTTTGCATCACACTTGCAGGATTTTTATTCCCCTAAAAACAACCCATTGATTTTGAATGCAATATCGGTTAATGCGAAACAACTGCCAAATTCTTTGGCGGAAACATTTTTTCAACTGGAGCGATTGAAAAATTATTTAATTTCAGATGGGGATTGTGCGCAGGCTTTTTTAAAACTTCCTATGCCAAGGGAAAACTCAGCTGTATATTTTCGACTTTGGTGGCAAGTGTATCAGCAATCTCCAGGTGAGCGAACGTATGAGGAACTATGGTTACTCTACCAATTACGTCTATGCCCTAAATTTCGTGAGTGGTCGCGTGACCTTATAGTGGGTGACACAAAGCAGCAGGAAAAATTGATGCAGATACTACTTTCCTCAGAAAGGGTGAATCGAAGTCGTGGATATGGGAGGGTGTTTCAGCCGCTCGCGGAGGTCAACGAGGGAGTGCCTCAACCTGTCTCCCAGACACCTTTAAACTTAAGCGAGAATTGTGATCTCGCCCCGATGTAACAACGGAAATGAAAATGAAAAACTGCTGATCTTAGCCTGACTTGCTAGAAAAAACACATTGAAAGTTTTTACCTTCAGGCAAGGTCATCCAGATAGTTCCTGGATTCGAAGTATCGTTATTCATGGAAAAAATAATTCGAGTAATCGGCCCATATTTTCCATCTGACATAAAGGTCAGCATGTTGGCAAGTCCTATAGGATGTAACATAGGTTTTCCAGGATAGGTTAAAACCTCAGCGTAACCATTTTTAGTGCTTAAATTAATATGATATTGAATATCAATGAATTGATTGAGGGTGGGGTTATGTTGGATGCAATATAAATTATGCTGCACATCCGTATCTTTATAACCATTATATTGTACGGCCCGAGCGTTATTGAGTCCGTGGAAAGTAACATCATGGATAATCACATGATTATCTGCGGCAAAGGTAGCAACGCTTACATTCATGATGCTTAAAAATATGATCTTTCTAATCATGTAAATTCCCCTAAAATTGATTTATTGAACTAAGCCGCTTCGCGGCAGCTGCCCATTATCCAACCCCGCACCTAAATCAAACATCTTAATTTTTATTTAACTAATCTGCCAATCCTGGAATCAATCAGAAAGCCATTACTCAGCTTCATGATTATTATAACAAATCGCCGAAAGAATTAAGCGAACAAAAAATTAAGACCTATCTTCTTTATTTGAAGCAAAAAAAAATTAGCGCCCAAAACATTTTAATTTTTCAGGTTCAGTTTCCATCTGCCACTTGGCTTCATCTATGATTGCTATAAACCCTTTTTCGCATCCAAGCTCAAACATCTCTTGTAAGATTGCGTCAATCGTATTTCGTTGCTTTTCTGGAAGAGAAAGCCATGCTTCGAGAAGTTCATCAGGCTTGGATTGTATCGGATTTTACTGTACATTGCAGTACATTCGCATTAAATCTTAATGGTGTATAAAAAATTCCCAGTAGCAAGACGGCAACACTAACTTTTCGCATTATGCCGCAGCTTAAAATGGCGTTGTGTGAGGCTGCAGACCGTGAGCATCGCTCCATAGCAAATATGGTGGAAGTATTGATTCGGGATTATTGCGAACAGCATGGTATTAGCATTCCGAAAATAGATGAACAACTTTTGAATGAGAAAAAATGACTATTTAATTAGATGATAAAAATAGTTATCGACAATTTATAATTACGGTGAGTAAATAATGGAAGATTGTTTTAATTTAATACATAGCTTAGCAAACAGCTATTCAGATTCGCTTACGAAAAAAATGAGCGGGCGTCTTGTTGAAATGGAATCCGATGACAATTCACATTATTTGATTTATAGAGTTCTTGGTATTTCTCTGAAAGAAGGAAAAATGATAGATGAATATCAAAATAAGGGACGGTTTTTATATAAATATGCTGGGTCTTTCCTAGAAGAAGCATCTATCTTATGTTTTGAGAGCGCCTTTCCAGAGGCTAAGAAAAAAGTAAGAATACCAAACACTATCGGTATGAGGCCAAAAACATTCGAGATCGATTGCCTAATTAATAATGATGCTTATGAAATAAAATGGCGAGATGCAACAACTGATGGTGATCACATAGTTAAAGAACATACACGCATTAAAAATATTAAAGATGCTGGATATAACCCAATAAGAATAATGTTTTATTATCCAAATCGCTCACAAGCAATAAAAATACAGGAAGCACTTCAGGCAATATATAAAAGCGTTGGAGGCGAATATTATTTTGGCAAATTGGCATGGGAAATTATAAAAGAAAGGACAGGGATTGATCTTTTAAATATATTGGAGAGAATTGCTCATGAAAAAAATACTGGAAGTTCCTAATAATGAGTTAATGCTGGGCGATTGTTTAAATCAATTAAAGAAAATAAATGATGAGTCAATAGACTTAGTTTATCTTGATCCTCCCTTTTTCACACAAAAAAAGCATTCTTTAAAATCTCGAGATAATAAAAAAGAATATTCTTTTAATGATACTTGGGCTGACATTGCCGAATATTCTAATTACATTAAAGAGAGAATTATTGAATGCAGAAGGGTTCTTAAAAAAACTGGAAGTATATTTCTACACTGTGATAGATCGGCGTCTCATTATCTTAGGATTGCGCTAGATGAAGTCTTTGGTGTTGATAAATTTCAAAGTGAAATAGTTTGGGCATATAAAAGATGGTCAAATGCTAAAAATGGATTGTTAAGCTGCCATCAAATTATCTATTTTTATAGTAAAACTAATTTTTTTAAATTCAATAAACTATTTGAAGATTATTCTCCAACTACTAATATAGACCAGATTTTCCAAAAACGAATGAGAGACGCCAACGGAAAGACAGCTTATAAAAAAAAATATAACGATAAAGTTGAACTTATAGAAAAAAAACTTGGTGTGCCGCTATCTGATGTATGGCAAATACCGTATTTAAATCCAAAAGCAAGTGAGCGATCTGGATATCCGACGCAAAAGCCAATACTATTATTAGAAAGAATTATTTCTATTTCTACAGATATAGATGACATTGTTTTAGATCCATTCTGTGGCAGTGGCACAACACTGGTTGCAGCAAAATTATTAAATCGCAAATATGTTGGAATTGATCTTTCAGAAGATGCTATTACTCTCGCACAAAGCCGTATTTCCAACCCAATAAAATCTGAATCTAATTTACTAAAGCGTGGCGAGCAAGCCTACTTAAATCAAGACGATGATATTATAAGTATATTAGAAAAAATTGGAGCTGTTCCCGTGCAGCGCAATAAAGGAATAGATGGCTTTTTATCCATTGACGGATCAATGAGACCCATTCCTATAAAAATCCAAAAAAAGCATGAATCGAAAGATGCGGCAATAAATTCTTTACTTAAAGCTAGTGAAAAGAGTGGTTTTTCTATAAAAATACTAATTCTTTGTGAAGGAGAAACAACTAATGAAAATTACTACGAAAGAATCCCTAGCAATAAAATATTCATAGTAAATGATATAAATAAATTTCCCGATTTGAAGAGATTCATTGTTTCTAACGAGGAAATAAATAACATCCCTATAGCGTCATCTAAAATGCACGAACAATTAACTTAGCAAGAAAGACATTTCAACATCCTTAAAGACTGCGGACACTAGGAAATAAATATTTTCCATCGCCTGTTAAAGCTCTTATAGTGTTTCAGAGTAAGCGATCCATAATCCACATCTTTTTTTGATTCTTCCATTCAAGATCAAAAAAATTATCTCCATCGACATGCAAATATCCTGAAAATCCAGAAAACCAATCATGCACAAACTGCTTGTGCTCTTTTTCATTGTATTCATAGAGGATAACCGATTTTTCTTTTGAGCCGCCGTAAGCGTTTGGCCAAACACACCTTTTTAATTTAAAAAATTTTGTGCATTCT
>Ga0155581_141_pt2 | contig 50013 bp, 45 predicted proteins | sample RifCSPhighO2_12_FD_107238 | JGI IMG/M metagenome (GOLD analysis project Ga0155581, IMG submission 107238) | Coxiella sp. RIFCSPHIGHO2_12_FULL_42_15 | reverse complement strand
ACCTGTTTTTTATTTAATATGTTAGGTTTGCTATCCAAAATTAGGTTGATGTAGCACATCTTCACCTCTCCCAAGGGGAGAGGTAGACGTGCGAAGCACGGCGGGTGAGGGGGATCTTGAATAAGCTGACCCAATTTAAAAAAAAGATGATAAACGCTCTTATATTCTCGAGCATAATGGATATCGCATTACTCGTTTTTGGAATCATGAGGTATTGAATAATAGCCAAGATGTTTTTTCTGTTATTTATCAAGCAGTAACTGGATGACCAGTTCCCCCTCACCCGCCGGAATACCGGCGACCTCTCCCCTTGGGAGAGGTGAAGATGCGCTGCATTAAACAAGGAGACGGCGTTTGTCCGGACGGGCCCAGGGACGCGAGCTATTACGTCACGGCTTGTGAAGTCATACTCAAATTAGATCTGCCTGGAGGCTTTATTTTCCCCTGTATCCATAGCGACAAACGCTTGGATCGGGATCGTTAAAAACATACGTAGAAATGTTCTGCACTTTCTTTCCACTTGCATCAACATAGGTTGCGGTTAACTTCAGAGAACCCGTTGAATCCAGACTACCGCTCAAATTTAGAGGAGTCGTTGATTGGCTGGATGTCCCGGTAGCCTGGTATATTCCGTTAGTGCAAGATTGCTTCTTGAGGGAGAAGTATTCACCAGAAGATTGAGATCCCCACCAGGGAATTGTGTTTGTGGAGCAGAGGGCGTATTGGCCAGCCTGAGATACCCAGTAATTATTCATTATTGTGTTTTCACATGGATCTAGTTGCGCATAGGCAGCATAACTGGTTGAAAAAAAAATGGCTAGAAGAAGGGCGGCTTTCGTCAAGCGGATTACATTCGATTTTTTCATAACAATAACCTCTTTTACATCTTTCACACGTTGAATATGAGCGCAATTGTAGCAGCTATTGAAATTCTTTAAAAGAGCGGTAACATACCGGGTTGGCTGCATTTTTTCTACCGCCCTTAATTAATTGTAGTTGAAGATAAGCGTGATGAGCGATAATAAACGTTGGTTAAATGAGCATTTTCGAGATATTTACGTCAAAAAGGCCAAGCAAGAAGGTTATCCATCGCGCGCCGCGTACAAGTTATTGGAGATGCATAACAAGGACCACTTGCTGAAACCCGGCATGGTGGTGATTGATTTGGGAGCAGCCCCAGGAGGATGGTCAAAAATCGCGCGAGAGATTGTCGGTGAGCGAGGGCTAGTCGTTGCAGTTGACGTGCTACCGGTTATTGCCGCTCCTGGGGTTGAGGTGATTCAGGGTGATTTCAATGAGGCAACCGTGCAAGCTGAAGTTTTTCAACGCATTCAGACTCGTACAAAAAAAGACACTGTTGACCTTGTAATTTCAGATATGGCTCCCAATATAACTGGTCAGAAGAGTATTGATCAGCCGCGTTCTTTGCATTTAGTTGAGTTGGCTTGGCAATGCGCTCAAGAAATCCTTCGGCCTGGTGGAACCTTTGTCGTAAAGATCTTTCAAGGCGAAGGAGTTGATTTATTGCTAAAAGAGTGGCGCTGGCGATTTCAGAGTGTCAAAATTCGCAAACCGCAATCTTCTCGTGCAAGATCGAGTGAAATGTACGTTGTTGCTCAAGGGTTACGTTAACGGTGTGCAATAGACCTCAATTCCCCAAGTTCATTATCTGTCAACACTTATTGTTTTAGAAAACAAAAGATTGAAACAGTGGGGGATTATCCAGGGGGAGCTTTGCGCGCTCCCCCTTGATCGCGAGGATGCAGGTCCCCTGCAGCCCGCGTCAATAAAAAGGAAGGAATTCCCCATCGAAAGATGGGGAATTCCTGGGAAATGGGTGTCGAGCGCTTATTTCTGGGCTATAATGGAGATTCAATAGGTTAATCTTGGCTCAATGATGCTAGGGCTGTCTGCAGCAACCGGCCAATTTATTTCTCGAGGGTATAAAATTGAACAGTAGCATGTTAAAAAACCTTTTACTTTGGGTTGTCATAGCCGTTGTGCTTATCGTTGTGTTTAGTAATTTCGGCACTCACCAACCGACGCCTAAAGATTACACGTATACGCAATTCGTGGACGCTGTCAATGACGGAAAAATAAGCGCTGTGACGATCCAAGACCGGACGGTGAATGGCGTCACAAAAGACGATCAAAACTTCACCACTTACTTGCCCATGCCGAACGAAGCCATCCTGCAAACCTTGCTGGCCAAAGGGGTCAGTGTCCAAGGGGTGGCACCAAAGCAACGCAGTATCCTGTTACAAATTTTAATTAGTTGGGCACCATTTTTGTTATTGATTGCGATTTGGATCTTTTTCATGCGTCAAATGCAAGGAGGAGGTAGTCGTGGCGGTCCTATGTCTTTTGGGCGATCCAAAGCGCGACTCCTGACCCAAGATCAAGTCAAAGTCACTTTTGCGGATGTTGCGGGTGTTGAAGAAGCGAAAGAAGAAGTGCAGGAGCTCGTTGAGTTTCTGCGTGATCCCGCCAAGTTCCAAAAATTAGGGGGTAAAATCCCCTGTGGAGTATTGCTGGTGGGTTCTCCGGGTACCGGTAAGACCTTATTGGCAAAAGCCGTTGCGGGTGAAGCGAAAGTCCCTTTTTTTACCATCTCAGGTTCCGACTTTGTGGAAATGTTTGTGGGTGTAGGTGCATCGCGGGTTCGTGACATGTTTGATCAAGCGAAGAAGCACGCACCTTGTATTATTTTCATCGATGAAATTGATGCTGTTGGTCGCCATCGAGGAGCTGGCTTAGGGGGAGGGCACGATGAACGTGAGCAAACCCTCAATCAATTGCTGGTGGAAATGGATGGTTTTGAAGGTAAAGAAGGGGTGATTGTGATGGCGGCGACTAACCGTCCCGATGTATTGGACCCCGCATTATTGCGGCCTGGACGCTTTGATCGTCAAGTGGTCGTGCCGTTGCCGGATATTAAAGGCCGAGAGATGATTCTTGAAGTGCATATGCGCAAAGTGCCTTTGGCGGATGATATTCGTCCTGCGATGTTGGCGCGGGGTACGCCGGGCTTTTCAGGCGCTGATTTAGCCAATTTGGTGAATGAAGCCGCTTTATTTGCGGCACGGGCCAACAAGAAAAAAGTCAGCATGATCGAATTTGAAAAAGCCAAAGATAAAATTATGATGGGCGCTGAGCGCAAATCCATGGTCATGAGTGAAAGCGAGAAAAGGCTGACCGCCTATCATGAAGCTGGGCATGCCATTGTTGGCTTGAATATGCCAGATCATGATCCCGTTTATAAAGTGACTATTATTCCACGGGGTCGAGCACTGGGTGTCACGATGTTCTTACCCGAAGAAGATCGTTACAGTTATAGCAAACGACGCCTGTTAAGTCGTTTAGCCGGATTGTACGGGGGACGTATTGCGGAGGAATTAATTTTTGGTGCCGATGCGGTAACCACCGGGGCTTCAAATGACATTGAAAAAGCCACAGAAATTGCGCGAAACATGGTAACGAAATGGGGTTTATCTGATAAGTTAGGTCCATTGACTTACGGTGAAGATGAAGGCGAAGTTTTCCTCGGGCGTTCTGTGACGCAGCATAAAGATATTTCGGATTCGACTTCCCGTGCGATTGATGAGGAAGTGCGTTACATCGTCGATAGTTCTTATTCCGCAGCAAAAAAAGTATTGCAAACTCATATGGATGCATTGCATTTGATGGCAGCCGCATTAATGAAATACGAAACCATTGATGATCGGCAACTGGCTGAAATTATGCAGGGTAAAGCGCCAACGCCCCCTGAAGATTGGATCGATGATGGCGATGAGCTCACGCTCCCTCTGGGTGATAAAGAATCAAAAACGTTGCCGAGTGAATCTCATCAAGCTCGGCATCCGCAACTTGACGATCCACAAGCAAGCTAGACCCTGTTTGCACTCTTTTTGACTGAGAGATCTTTTCATGCCGTTTCAATTGCATTTGAAAACAGGAGCGCTGCTTGAATTTCCGCATACCGCCGTCATGGGGATTATTAATGTTTCGCCCAATTCGTTTTTCAATCCACACCACTCGATCGAGGCGGCATTAAAAACGGCAGAACACATGGTGGCGGCAGGTGTTGACATCCTGGATATTGGTGGTGAAGCGACAAATCCTAATATTAATATCGCGGTAGATGCACCTTCTCTACAGGAAGAATTAGATCGTGTTTTACCGGTATTGACGGCGATTCGGCGTCGATTTGAGGTGCTTATTTCAGTGGATACGAGCCAACCGATGTTAATGTGTGAAGCGGCAAAACTCGGTGCTGATATGATTAACGATCAGCGCGCCTTGTCTGCACCAGGCGCTTTGGCGGTGGTTGCGGAATATAAATTGCCGGTGTGTTTGATGCATTTTTTTAAAAATACACGAATTCCTGGATCTTCCACTCGAGCAGAATTATTACATCACATTCAGTGTGAATTACGAGAACGTGTCGTTGCATGCGAAGCCGCTGGCATTAAGAAGGAACGCATTATTCTCGATCCAGGTTTTGGTGGAGGAAATTATGGAAAAAATGCGACGGAAAATTTTTACTTATTGAAAGAATTGTCGCAATTTATCGATATGGGTTTTCCGGTGTTGGTGGGTTTATCGCATAAGTCCATGTTAGGTGAGGCGGTGGGTGGCGCAGAACCCTCACAACGATTATACGCGACGATTGCAGCCGATACGCTCGCCGCTTTTGCAGGTGTGCATATTTTACGGGGCCATGATGTGCGCGCCATGAAAGAAGCGATTGCGGTTGTGCAGCGTGTGCAACTCAGCAGATGTTAAAGGAGTTCGAGAAGTGACACAAAAAAAATATTTTGGTACGGATGGTATTCGCGGTGAAGTAGGGAAAACCGTTATTAATGCGGAATTTATGTTAAAACTGGGTTGGGCAGCGGGTAAGGTTTTTTCAAAAGAAGGTATTGCGACGGTATTAATTGGCAAAGATACGCGTGTTTCTGGCTACATGCTGGAGTCAGCATTGCAAGCGGGTTTTGCGGCAGCGGGCGTCGATATTTTCTTGCTGGGTCCTATGCCAACCCCCGCCATTGCCTATTTAACGCAATCGATTCGTGCTCATGCAGGTGTGGTGATCAGCGCATCCCATAATCCCTATCACGATAATGGGATTAAATTTTTTGATTGCAAAGGCTATAAATTAGCGGATGAATTAGAATTTGAAATTGAATCACTCATTGATTCACCGATGAAAACAGTGGCGTCTGAATATATCGGCAAAGCCACTCGCATGGTGGATGCGGCAGGGCGTTATATCGAATTTTGTAAAAGTACTTTTCCTTCGCATTTAAGTTTGCGAAATTTGAGTATTGTGGTGGATTGTGCTAACGGTGCTGCTTATTCCGTTGCGCCGAAAATTTTTCACGAATTAGGCGCTAAAGTCACTGCTGTTTCGGATAAACCCGATGGATTTAATATTAATAAAAGCTGTGGCGCTACAGATACTTTATTGCTGCAAAAAACGGTGACGCGAATGGCGGCGAATATTGGCATTGCGTTAGATGGCGATGGTGATCGTGTCATCATGGTGGATGAATGCGGTGAGGTGGTGAATGGTGATCAGCTGCTGTGTATCATCGCATTAAATCATTCGCAGATGCACCAAAAGCCGATTGGCGTTGCCGGTACCGTCATGAGTAATTTAGGCCTGGAACAAGCATTGCAAGCACAGGGTATTTCATTTGATCGCGCACAAGTGGGGGATCGTTACGTGTTGGAAATGCTAAAACAAAAAGGTTGGTGTTTGGGCGGCGAATCTTCAGGTCATATTGTCGATTTGAATGTTACAACGACGGGTGATGGCATTGTGACTGCGTTGCAGGTGTTGCGTGTGATGCAAGATACGGGTAAACCGTTGTCGCTATTAAAGCGAGCTATGACACAGCGACCCCAAGTACTCATTAACGTTACCACTTCGCATCGGATTGAAATGGCGAAATATCCGCAAATTGCGGCAAAAATTATTGAAGTTGAACAAAGACTTCAGGATCAAGGACGAGTGTTATTACGAGCCTCAGGAACCGAACCTCTCATCCGAGTGATGGTGGAAGGGAATAACGAAGCGGAAGTACAAACGGCCGCGAGTGAAATTGCGGATGTAGTTCGATCGGTCGTCTCAGTAGGATCTTCCGCAGGCAGGGCCCAATAGCGGCTACCCCTTTACGCCCATGGATCAGCTGGAGTTTGTATGAACACAGACCACATGCTATGATGATTTTTTTTTAACAATTTCGCTTCCGGAGAAGTCAAATGACCCGACTTGGGGTATTTAGTCTAGCCATGATGACAGCAGGGTCGGTGGATAGCATTCGTAACTTACCCGCCACGGCTTTATTCGGTAGTTCGTTGATTTTTTTCTTTATTCTGGGGGCATTGTTTTTTCTACTGCCTTGTGCATTGGTTTCTGCTGAATTGGCTTCCACCAGCAAAAGTCATGGAGGGATTTACGCCTGGGTCAATCAAGCATTTGGCCAAACCACGGGTTTTTTGGCGGTTTGGTTTCAATGGATAGAGAATGTAATTTGGTACCCGACCATACTATCTTTTGTTGCAGGGACGGTCGCTTATATTATCAACCCGGCATTGACCAGCAATAAAATATTTTTAATCGCGGTGATTTTGACGGCATTTTGGGGAACCACGTTGATTAATTTACTCGGAATTAAATCGTCTGCTTTTTTTGGAAATATCTGTGCGGTGTTGGGTTTATTAGTGCCGATGACATTAATTATTGCGTTAGGGGCCGTGTGGATTTTTACGGGAAATCCGTTGCAGATTGAATTTACGCGAACCGCATTACTTCCTCAATTTAATAACACAAGTATCTGGGTTTCATTAACGGGAATTATGATGTCGTTTTGTGGCATGGAAATTGCGGCCGTGCACTCCAGTGATGTGCGTGATCCACAACGCTCATACCCACGCGCGATGCTGATTACCACGGCCGTTATTTTGTTGACGTTAATTTGCGGTTCGTTGGCAATCGCCGTGGTATTGCCCGAACAGAAAATTAGCTTGGTGGCGGGTATTATGCAAGCGTTTGATGCTTTTTTCTCAGTCTATCATTTGCAATGGTTATTACCGCTGATTGCGATGACTTTAGTCGTTGGTGGTATGGGGGGAGTGAATAATTGGATTATTGCACCCACGCGAGGTTTGATGCTTGCGTTGCGCGAAAGCCGCGCGCCAGCCATTTTGTCTCGTTGTAATCGACGGGGTGCACCGAAAATATTGCTATTATCACAAGCGGTTATCGTTACGATCATCACGCTGATTTTTCTTTTATTACCAACCATTAATAGTTCTTATTGGTTGCTAACTGCATTAGCCGCGCAATTATACATGCTGATGTATATCATCATGTTTATTGCGGCAATTCGATTGCGTTATAAAAATGTCGCACGGCAACCGGGTTTTGTTATTCCGGGTGGTCAATGGGGAATGTGGATAGTGGCCGGCGCGGGTTTGATGGGTTCAATCGCGACGTTCATTATTGGATTTATCCCCCCCGATAATATGCAAATTGATCGTGTTTGGAATTATGAAGGACTTTTGCTGAGTGGTTTGTTGCTCATGACGATTGTACCTTTTTTTGCGTATCTATTGCTGCGTTCAAAAGTAGTGCCAACGACAGCATCGTTGCGGGAAGAGCCGGTCCCCTAAGTCGAGACCAGCGATTTCTGCTTGTAATACCTCGACAAACTGCAAGAAAAACGCTAGACTTGCCCGCTAATTGGCAACACGGGGGTATTTCTATATGCTACCAGTCGAAGAAGAGGCGTTGACGTTTGATGATGTATTGTTACTGCCGGGTTATTCAGAGATTTTGCCTAAAGACGTGATGCTCGTCACGCAATTGACGCGTAACATCACCCTCAATATACCGCTATTATCTTCCGCCATGGATACCGTTACTGAAGCACGACTTGCCATCGCTTTAGCAGAAGCAGGTGGTATGGGTGTGTTGCATAAAAACATGAGTCCAGCGCAGCAGGCGGCAGAAGTTCGTAAGGTGAAAAAGTTTGAAAGCGGCGTGGTGATTAATCCAATAACGGTTACACCAGCAACGACGATCGGCGAGTTGTTAGCCATTCGCAAAGAACATAACATTTCCGGTATGCCAGTGGTGGAAGGCAATCAGCTGGTTGGTATTATCACTAACCGTGACATTCGTTTTGAAAAAGATCTCAATCAAAAAGTCGCGAATTTAATGACGCCAAAACAGCGCTTAATTACCGTGTCGGAAGGAACGGGTCGCGAAGAAGTGATGGATTTATTCCATGCGCATCGTGTGGAAAAATTATTAATTGTCAATGATCGTTTTGAATTAAGTGGCATGATTACGGTCAAGGATATTTTACGTTCGCGTGAAAATCCCAATGCGTGCAAAACCGTATCGGGACAATTGCGTGTGGCAGCCGCTGTCGGTACGAGCAAAGAAACAGCGGAACGAGTTGAAGCGCTTGCTGCGGAAGGCATCGATCTCATTGTCGTGGATACGGCGCACGGATTTTCAGAAGGGGTGATCAAGCAGGTCAGCTGGATTAAAAAGCATTTTCCGCACTTAGAGGTCATGGGGGGCAATATTGCCACCGCGGAAGCCGCTAAAGCGCTTTATAAAGCGGGCGCTGATGCGGTTAAGGTGGGGATGGGGCCAGGCTCGATTTGCACCACTCGTATTGTTGCGGGAGTGGGTGTGCCCCAAATTAGTGCGATTTATAATGTGTCGCAAACATTAAAAGGGAAAAATATTCCCGTGGTTGCTGATGGCGGTATTCGTTTTTCAGGCGATGTTTGTAAAGCCATTGCCGCGGGTGCTGATGTGGTGATGATCGGCAGTCTTTTCGCTGGAACGGAAGAAGCGCCTGGTGAGGTTGTTCTTTATCAGGGACGTTCCTATAAATCGTATCGTGGCATGGGTTCTGTTGGCGCTATGTCACAAACGTTTGGTTCGAGCGATCGTTATTTTCAAGAAAAAGACAATGAACAGGGTAAATATGTTCCGGAAGGGATTGAAGGACGCGTCCCTTACAAAGGTTCCGTTGCGGCGGTTATTCACCAATTAATGGGGGGGTTGCGTTCTAGCATGGGTTACACGGGATGTGCAACCATTCAAAAAATGCGGACAGAAACGCGTTTTGTGCGAGTGACAGCAGCGGGGATGCGTGAAAGCCATGTCCACGATGTCATTATCACAAAAGAAGCCCCAAATTACTGGGTGGATTGAGCACATGACCGTGAATATTCATCAGCATCGTATTTTAATTTTAGACTTTGGTTCACAGTACACACAACTCATCGCACGGCGTGTGCGTGAAATTGGTGTTTATAGTGAAGTGTGGCCGTGTGATATCGATGAAGCGAGTATTCATGATTTTAAGCCAAGCGGTATTATTCTTTCGGGGGGGCCTGAAACCGTTACGGTAGATCACTCCTTGCGTGCTCCAAACGTCGTTTATCGACTCGGCTGTCCGTTACTAGGTATTTGTTATGGTATGCAAACCATGGCATTGCAATTAGGCGGTGCGGTAGATCCTTCCTACAAGCCTGAATTTGGTTATGTGCGTTTAAAAATTAATAGTGCTAAAAATTTATTGGAACATATTGAAGATCACGTCGATGAAAATGGCGTTGCCGAACTTGATGTATGGATGAGTCATGGTGATCATGTGACGGCATTGCCACCGAATTTCGACGTTATTTGTAGTACGGATAGTTCACCCTATGCAGGAATGGCGGATTTTCAACGTCAATTTTACGCGCTACAATTTCATCCGGAAGTGACGCATACGAAACAAGGCTTTCGTATTTTAGAACGGTTTGTGCTGACCATCTGTGGCTGTGAACCTCATTGGACGACGGCAAATATCATTGAAGAAAATATTTACGCTGTGCAAAAACAGGTGGGCACTGATTTGGTTTTAGTGGGATTATCCGGTGGCGTTGATTCCGCGGTAGTGGCTGCGTTACTCCACAAAGCGATTGGTGAACAACTCATTTGCGTTTTAGTCGATACCGGATTATTACGTTTAAATGAAGCGGAAACGGTGGTTAACGTTTTTAAAGAACACCTAAAAATAAAGCTCATGGTGGCTGATGCGCGACAACGTTTTTTTGATGCCTTAAAAGGCGTTACGGATCCAGAACAAAAACGTAAAATTTGTGGCGAGCAATTTATTCGTGTCTTTGAAGAAGAGGCGAAAAAGCTTAAAAACGTAAAATGGTTAGGGCAGGGAACCATATATCCGGATGTGATTGAATCAGCAAAAACAAAGTCTGGCAAAGGGCATGTTATTAAATCGCATCATAACGTGGGCGGCTTGCCGGAAAAAATGCACTTAAAATTAATTGAGCCACTGCGAGAATTATTTAAAGATGAAGTGCGTCGTTTGGGCGTGGAACTGGGTTTGCCACATGATTTAGTGTATCGCCATCCTTTTCCGGGACCTGGATTAGCACTACGCACGGTGGGGGAAGTGAATCCCGAGTCTGTTCTCATCGCACAAAAAGCGGATGCCATTTTTATTGAAGAATTGCATAAGCACCAACTGTATCATGAAGTGAGCCAAGCCTTTGCTGTATTTTTACCGATAAAATCCGTGGGTGTCAAAGGCGATGCGCGACATTACGGATATATTATTGCATTACGAGCCATTAAATCCGTGGATTTTATGACAGCGCATTGGGCAGAGTTGCCGCATTCATTTTTGGCGCACGTCAGTCATCGCATTGTGAATGAAATTGCGGAAGTTTCTCGGGTTGTGTACGATATTTCAGGAAAGCCTCCTGCAACCATCGAATGGGAATAATTGTTTTTTTAAGGATATGGATTCATGTCAACAGGGAAAATCATCGCGGGAGTTGATGAAGCAGGAAGAGGTCCTCTCGCAGGTCCTGTTATCGCCGCTGCTGTTATTCTCGATCCGCGTCGTCCGATTTCGGGATTAAAGGATTCAAAACAATTAACCGAAAAACGTCGTGAGTTTTTGTTTCAAGAAATTATTCATGGTTGTGCTGCTTACGCGGTTGGACGCGCGGATGTCGCAGAAATCGATGCCATTAATATTTTGCAAGCGAGTTTATTAGCGATGCGTCGTGCTGTTTTATCATTATCCATCACGCCAGATCATGTATTGGTGGATGGTTGTCAACTTCCTAAATTACCGTATACAGCACAAGCCATTATTCAAGGTGATGCAACCATTTCTTGTATCAGTGCTGCATCCATTATCGCTAAAGTGACTCGGGATCGCGAAATGGTTGCGTTAGATCGCGAATTTCCGCAGTACGGTTTTGCTCAGCATAAAGGGTATGGAACGAAGGCCCACCAGATCGCATTGCATCAGCACGGGGCTAGTGTTATTCATCGGCGGACCTTCCTGAAAACAAAAGACCTTCCCGTTGGCGGCACACCGACCCTCGCAGCTCGATGTGAAATATTCGGGTTAACCGACGAAATTTAATTTAACGTTAAGTAAAATGCCGAGATTTTAGTGCCCTGTTTTTATGAATATCCGTTTTTTTGCAGTACAATGGCGCTTCTGTTTTTTCTGAAGAAGTTTGAAAAATCATCACATTTATTCGCGGAATACCCCGCGGCTTGCCACGGGGATTTTGATTTAAAAAAATATTAAATTGAATTTAGTTTGATCATAACTGTCGTGGTTTACATTTTAGCAGGGGGCGGATATAATTTTGCCATGTGTGCGCATTTCTTATCTTGCCTCATTAACTTCGAGATGACCTTATTAATTTTATTTTAAACTCACCGATTAGCGGGGAAATATGAATAAAGCTAAAGCCAAAATTGGATTGTTTTCCGCTATTTTTTTGGGGGTAACATCCATACTGGGTAGCGGTTGGTTATTCGCGCCTTTTAGGTCCGCGGCTGTTGCAGGACCAGCAGCCTTATTTTCTTGGTTGATCGGTGCAGCGTTAGTGATTTTACTTTCTTACTGTTTAGCTGAAATTGCTTCTGTATTTCCGAAACGGGGCCTAACAGCAATCATTCCTACTTTATCACACAATAAATTTTTTGGTTTTCCTTTTGCCATTGCAAATTGGTTGGGAATTGTAGCGGTCATTGGTTTAGAAGCGGATGCTACCGTGCAGTATTTAATGAATTTAACGCCCAGTTTGAAGTCCTCTCTTTTTGAAAATGGTCAATTAACGCTGCTTGGAAATTCATTTTCAGTGGGTTTAGTTATTTTTTATTGTATGGTGAATTTTTGGGGAGCAAAACTACTCACAAAAACCAGTAATATTCTTACTATCGTAAAAATTGTTGTTCCGATTGTCAGTGCCCTCATTATTATTTCTTTCGCTTTTCATCCGCATAATTTTACAGCGGTACATCAAACCATTATGCCGTTTGGTTTTAAATCTATATTATTAGCCATTGTCACCTCGGGGATTATCGTTGCTTTTAATGGGTTTCAAACTGTAGTTTCGTTTGCGAGTGAAATTAAGGATCCGCATAAAACCATTCCACGTGCTTTATTGTGGGGAATTTTAATGTGTTTGGTGGTTTATCTGTTGTTGCAAGTGGCGTTTGTTGGTGCAGTGCCAGAAGACCTCGTGGCGAAAGGGTGGCAAAGCCTTGCGATGAATGCGCCGATGGTCCAGTTGTCATTGATGTTAGGATTGAGCTCTCTGGCTTCCATTATTTATTTTGGTGCAACGATTGCTCCAACTGGCGCGGCGATTGCTTTTACTGGTTCAGCAACGCGGATGTTTACGGCGATGTCGCATCGGGAACAAATGCCTAAATATTTTGGTAATATCAATGTGCAGTATAATGTGTCGCGTCGTTCATTATTGATGAATACCATTTTGTCGGTTATTTTCGTGTTGCTATTTCGTAGCTGGTCGCAGCTCGCGCAAGTGTTGAGTATGTTTCATTTAATCGCGTATATTCCAATACCAATTGCATTAGTTGTTTTTCGAAAACGAATTGCGCGCAGTCGTTATTCGTTTTATTTGCCGTTTGGGACCCTTATCGCTCTTGTTCTATTTTCTGTATTTACTTATTTAATTACATTAATTGAGTCAACAATTTTAATTGAATTGTCGATATTTTTCGCGTTGTCTTTTAGCGCCTTTTTAATTTTAAATTTTCGTTCACTCGAAGGAATTTTACATGCTTTTCGTAAAAGTTATTCCGTCATCTTGTATATCGCCGGCTTAGTATTCTTATCCGTCCTCTCACCCACGAATAATTCTCATATTCAAAATATTCACTATATCCCAATTTTTGTGATTTTTACCATCGGTGCATTTTATTTAATGACGCGTTTAGATTCCGGTAGTAAAATGCCACTCAAAGATGGGTTTGGCAAGCCATTACGTGTGCTGCGATCTTCTTCCGTAGCGAACATACAGACCAGCCGCAGAGGCGAAGCATAGTGCACATTAGGAATTTTTGTTAGATACTATTTCAACGAAAGATTACCAGTGCACTTAAGCTCTGAGAAAATTTCAAATTTTCTTTCTTCTTCTAAATCATAATCCGCTTGTAACCCAAGCCAAAATCCTTCAGAAGTACCTAATGCTTGTGATAAGCGTAGATCTGTGTCCGCCGTTACAGATCTTAGGCCATGGACAATTTCATTAATACGGCGAGGCGATACTTTCATATCGATCGCTAATTTATTCTGGCTAATACCAAGTGGTTGCAGAAATTCCTCAAAAAGGACTTCACCGGGGTGTACATTTTTTAAATTTGCCATAACGTTATTTCCCAAGTTTTAATGATAATCGACAATCTCGATTTGATCTGCTGCACCATTAGCCCAAGTAAAACAAATTCTCCATACGTTATAACCCATTATAAACCAACATCCAAAGTAGATTCAGTTTCATTGCAGCTTGTTGATTTTACTGATACTATTTCGTGCAAGATTCGCTGAAAAGGGGAGCTCAACGTGTTTCCATCAGATGCCCTTGTTCATTTATCCCGCGCGCAATTTGCATTAACCGCTTTGTTCCATTTTCTTTTTGTCCCTTTGACGTTAGGCCTTACCTGGATTCTTGTGGTCATGGAAGCATCGTATCTCAAAACGGGTAAAGAAGTTTATAAAGATATGACCCAATTTTGGGGCAAGTTATTAGCAATTAATTTTGCGATGGGAGTCATTACTGGGATTACGTTAGAATTTGAATTTGGACAGAATTGGGCTTATTTCTCGCGCATGATCGGAGGTAGTTTTGGTCCTATTCTGGCAATTGAAGGGATTACGGCTTTTATGCTGGAAGCAACGATGTTTGGTTTGTTTTTTTTTAGTTGGGATAAATTAAGTCGCGGGGCTCATTTTTGTGTGACGTTTCTCATGGCGATAGGAGCCAGTTTATCGATCGTGAATATTTTGGCAGCGAACAGTTGGATGCAACATCCCATTGCGACTACCTTTAATTACACCAATATGAGTTTAGAATTATCGAGTTTGGCGGCACTTTATTCCAATCATTTAGCTCAGATTCGTATTGGTCATGTGGCTTTTGCAGGGTTTTTTATCGGTTCTACTTTTGTTATGGGCATCAGTGCTTTTTATTTATTGCGTGGGCGAGATATTGATTTTGCAAAACGTTCCTTTGCGGTGGGGGCGGGATTTGGCTTGATCTGTGCGTTAAGCGTTGCTTTTTTTGGCGATCAAAATGGTTTGGAGGTCGCACGTTATGAACCTGAAAAAATGGCGGCGATTGAAGCGCAATGGGATACACAGCCACCGCCAGCGGCGTGGTATTTAATTGCTTTTCCTTCCACCAAAGATCATAAAAATTATTTTACCCTTGCGATTCCGTACGCGCTAAGTCTAATCGCTACGCATTCCTTATCTGGAACTGTTGAAGGTATGGACCAAATTGTGCAGACGTATCAAGGGCGCATTCAAAATGGGATGAAATCTTATGCCGCGTTGCAAAAACTCCTTCGTAAGCAAGCAACCCCCGAGATTGTGGCCACCTATAACCAGTTTGAAAATGATCTGGGGTTTGGATTTTTACTAAAATATTTTACTCCCAACGTGGTCGATGCAACGCCCGCACAAATTACGGCGACTGCTTGGCAGGCTATTCCTTCGGTACCCACGGCATTTTGGACTTTTCGATTTATGTTAGGCTTTTGGTTGTTGGTCACGTTACTGATGATTCTTGGTGTGATTTTTGTGTTACGAAATAGTTTAACGAAGCATCCTTTTTATTTGCGTTGCATGTTGTATTCAATTTCCTTGCCATTTATGGCGGCGGAGTGTGGTTGGGTGCTTGCAGAAACGGGACGTCAACCGTGGGTCGTTCATTATTTTCTACCGACCTATATGGGCGTTTCTACATTACCGACAGGAGCCTTGGTTACCAGTATTTCTGGTTTTGCTATTTTTTACGTGGGGTTATTTTGTGTGGAATTATTTTTAATGTTTAAATACGCTCGCCTTGGACCGAGTGCACTAGGTAAAAAACGCTATTATTTTGAAACCAACGATGGGAGATGAGTATGCTTGATTACACATTTTTAAAAATCGCTTGGTGGCTGATTATGGGATTTGTTTTAATTCTTTATGCGACTACGGCTGGCTATGATGCAGGTGTTACTATGATTATGGCTTTTTTGCGCAAGGAAACGGATCGCCGCGTGGTATTGAATACAAGTGCTCCGGTATGGGATGGTAATTTATCGTGGATTGTCTTTGCAGGCGGTGGTTTATTTGTTATTTGGCCTGCTGTTTATAGCACTGCATTTTCAGGGATGTATGCGGCGATGCTTTGTATTTTGTGGTCGTTATTTTTTAGGCCCACCGGTTTTGATTACCGCAGCAAAATTAATCACCATCGTTGGCGACGTTTTTGGGATTTTGGTTTATTGGTGAGTGGTGGGTTACCCGTATTTATTTTCGGTCTTGCGATGGGAAATTGTTTGCTGGGTTTTCCGTTTCATTTTGATACGATGACATGGCGTGATTATTATACAGGTAATTTTTTTGATTTATTCAACGGATTTGCACTTTTGTCTGGTTTTGCTTCTTTGTTGATGGTGTTGATGCACGGTTCTGCTTATTTGCAACAGCATACAGAAGGACATTTGAGAGAATTAGCGAGAAAATTATTTTTTATTTTTGGTATTCTATTATTCATTTTCTTTTCTATTGCAGGAATTGACATTGCTCTTGGCATGCAGGGTTACACGTTAATTGCTTCACCGGTTGATGCGACGTTATATCCGGCGGACAATATTGTCTCGCACACAAAAGGGGCATGGCTAGCGAGTTATTCTGTATATCCTTGGAAATATTATCCGCCGATCATCGCTTATGTGGCTTTAATGTTGGCATTATGGGCGAATTATGTTCGTAAGGTGGTCTTATGTTTTTGGTCGAGTGTATTTACGGTGGGAGGTATGGTAGCAACAGTAGGGGCGACGATATTCCCTTTTTTAATGCCATCCTCAACAAATCCTTCACAAAGTCTTACGGTGTGGAATTCAACATCTACCCAATATGCATTGAACATTATGCTTTATGTGGCGAGCATTTTATTTGTTGTCATTTTCTTTTATAAACTTTTTGCATTTCGTACGATATGGGCAAAGAAGAGAACTATTACAGAAACAGATCTTGAAGAAAACGAGCATCACTTTTATTAAAAGGGGAAATCATGTTTTATATTATCTCAGTGATTCTTCTTGTCGTTGCAATTTTTGCGGGCTTGGGTTTAACGTTAAGAGTCGATCATCTCATGGATGATCGATCGAAATAATACTTATTTTGTGATAAAGACATGTTTTGATTTCGAATTATAAAGCATTAACAGGACAATCAACAGCAGTGGAATAATAATATCAGTGTAAAAGATTGAACCTGCATTTCCTGGGGTAAAATTACTGTGTATGGTCATTTGACGAATATGTCCTATAGCGGATCCCCACAAAAAACACGCTGCGAATAAAGTGGTTGCAGTGCGAAATCCTTTGGAAGCGCGAAATGAAAATAATCCCATGAGACCTAAACCTAAATTTGCGACGGCCACTTCAAATTCGAAAGGGCTGGGTTGCCATCCAATAAAACGTGCTGCAATAGCGGGAAAAAAAGCATGAAAAACGAAAGCCCATAATCCAGCAATTCCAACGGGCAGTAGCATGACATAAGCGATGAACGTGTTGACATTCTGGGATGAGCGGCGGCGTTTATCGCGTGTAGAAATAATCCAGATACTGACGATGCACGCTAACATAAGCAGAATAAACGGGATATGATTGAGCAGATAATCTGTAACGCGGATAACCAATGACATCTCAACTCCTTGTTACACCCATTTCAAGGGAAAACAATATCATATTGCTTGGAGAGACAAAAGCTGTTTTTCAGTTGGACATTTTGATTCACGTGTTGAAAAAAATTGAACACTATTTTTTTCAAACAAAAGTCATCACTTTGTTGACATATGTTGACTCTGATGATAACTTTTGCGCCATACGTAAAGGGACCTGTCTTGCGGTATTTTCTTACTGCAAAGATTAAATTCACGGTAGGGATAGTATTGATAATGAGCAAAGGTGAGATGTATGTTGAAGAACACGATGCTAAGTGTGGCTGCGGCAAGTGCTTTAGTATTTGCAATGAGCGCAAGCGCAGCGGCTAAAACGGGTTTTTATGTTGGTGCCGAAGCAGGGTATGGCTACAGTGATTTAGAAAAACTGAACGGCAGCCAAACAGTGAATGTAACAGGTAATGCCGTTACTGGTAGTATTGCTACCAACAGAGGCGGTTTTGATGGCCGCGTTTATGTTGGTTATCGCATTAGCCAATACTTCGGTGTTGAATTGGGGGGTGAATACTTACCGCACAGTAACTATAAACTGACAGTAACTGAGAATAATGTGACAACCAACCCAACACTAACATTTGAACAATATTCGTTTGATATGTTGGTTAAAGGCTTTATTCCTTTCAACGATCAATTTTTTGGTTTTGTTGGTGCCGGACCTGCATATGTATTGAACAAGACTGAGGTGTCTAGCACGGTAGCGGGTACTACGGCTTCTGTTTCAAGTGACTACCAAGGTTATGTTCGTCCTAAAGCGACGGCAGGCTTGGGCTATAACATCAATTCAAACTTAGCCCTTACCGTTTCCTACGGCCACATTTTTGGCGATCGTAGCGGTACAGACCTGTTAAACGGCAAGCGTGGTGTTGTTGATATCAATACCTTTACTGCCGGTGTTCAATATACGTTCTAAAAACATCCAGGCTAGACGATGATCCGGGAGCAGCAATTCCCCAAGTTCATTATTTAGCAACTTATTGTTTTAGAAAACAAAAGATTGAAACAGTGGGGGATTATCAAGGGGGAGCTTTGTGCGCTCCCCCTTGATCGCGAGGATGCAGGTCCCCTGCAGCCCGCGTCAATGAAAGGGAAGGAATTCCCCATCGGAAGATGGGGAATTCCTGGCTTTCGGATTTTGGATCTTAGGTCAAAAATTTGATATAGTGTTGCAGGGTAACTTTGGAAAAGCGAGACTGCAATGCGCGCAAAATATGTATTTTTATTAGCCAGTTTCTGTGTTTCATTCACGGCATTTGCTGCCCTTCCATGGGGTGACCAAAATGACGCGAATGTCCCCGTGCAAGTTTTTCGGCAGGCGTCTGATGTGGTTGGTAGCAGCGATACTCCGCCTACAAAGCCCGTAGCCCCCCCCGTTACTCAGCAAACCAGCACTCCCCCCCCTGTTGAGCTCAAAAAGCCAGTGACCGAGGTTGCATCAGCACCTTCGCAATCCCCATCCATGCCTGCGACTGACGCAGAACCAGGGCTACAAGATCAAATTGATCAGCTTAATCAAAATAGTCTTATTTTTCAACAAAACACCAATTACAAATTCGATAAATTGAATCAACACGTACAAGCATTGCAGCAGCGAATACAGAAATTAGACGAAGCATTACAATTGTTGAACCAAACAGTGTCCCAATTGACCCAACGGAGTGCTTCTACCGCTTCAGCACTTTCTGATAACAACGTTTCGCATCATGTTACGATCAGTGATTACGTGGTTTGGGGTGGAGCTGTTGTCATTATTCTCATCCTGATGAGTTTAATCGGGTCTCGCAAGTCAAAGAACAAGCCAGTGACAGCCGAAAATCAGGCTAAAGAGGAACAGCAAGGCGATTATGATTACATGGGCAGTGCTGAAAGTATTCCCGCTAAGTTAAATTTAGTGCGTGCTTACCTTGCGATGGAAAATTTTGCTGAGGCAAAAAAAGTGTTGGATACGATTTTAACGCAGGGTAATTCTGAGCAGCGCTATGAGGCGGAAGCTTTAGCCCAAAAAATTCCTCCTGAGACCCCAGCATGAGCCTTTGCCGTATCGCGTTGTGTGTGCGATATGATGGTAGCGGTTATCACGGATGGCAGATTCAAAAAGGGCTGGTCACCCTACAGGGTACACTAGAACGAGCGTTAACTTTTGTTGCAGCCCATCCTATCAATACGGTCTGCGCTGGCCGCACCGATGCTGGAGTGCATGCGAGCGGACAAGTCATTCATTTTGATACCGAAGCGTTACGCAGTGGGCATGCTTGGACGTTTGGGGCCAACAGCAACTTGCCAGGCGATATCAGTGTGGTGTGGGCCAAAGAAGTCAGTCGTGATTTTCATGCGCGTTTCAGCGCCAAAGCGCGGCGTTACCGTTACGTTTTGTATAATCACGATGTTCGACCAGCGATCCTACGCAATGCGGTGGGTTGGTGGTATCGAGAACTGGATGAAGAGCGCATGCAACAAGCTGCTCATTATTTGATCGGAGAGCATGATTTTAGTTCTTTTCGTGGGGCTGGTTGCCAGTCGCATTCTCCTTTCCGGGAGATCATACAACTGGAAATTCGACGTGTGCGGCATATGGTGATTATTGAAGTGCTGGGCAATGCTTTTTTGCTGCACATGGTTCGTAATATTGCGGGCGTATTGGTTGCGATAGGCAGTGGGGATCGGCCGCCAGAATGGGCCAAAGAAGTCTTGGATGCCCGTGATCGAACTCAAGCGGGAATCACCATCTCGCCGGCAGGGTTGTATTTAGTTGATGTTGAATATCCAGGCACTTTTGAACTTCCGCGGATACCATTAGGCCCTTTTTTTCTCTGATGTCTTCCTTAGTTAGCTTGGGTATTTCATGTTGGTTTTTGAAGATGACGGCCACACGAAGTGCCCTGCCGCCAACGGGAAGGTCTTTTGTTTTCAGGGACGCACATCCTGTGCTCGACGCTTCTTACCCTCCTTGGTCGCGACGCCCTTCAAACAAAAGACCTTCCCGTTGGCGGCACACCGATCCTCGCTGTTCGATGTGAAATATCCAGGTGAATTCTCAGGCTATTTTTTTCTTTAAGCCAATAAGCTATCATCTTACCTCACATTAGGAAATGCGATTATGAGCTGGTTTAAAAAATTACTGCCTAAAATTTCTACCCCTGAGAAAAAAGGCGTGCCAGAGGGGATATGGAGTAAATGTCCTGTTTGCCAAGCTATTCTTTATCGAGCCGAGCTGGATCGTAACATAGAAGTCTGTCCCAAATGCAGCCATCACCTGCGGATTGAAGGCCGTCGCCGTCTCGATACCTTTTTAGATAAGGAAGGGCGTCAAGAGTTAGGGGAGTCGATTATTGCGGTGGATCGTCTTAAATTTAGAGATTCAAAGAAATACAAAGACCGCCTTTCCCAAGCGTATAAAGTGTCCGCTGAAAAAGAAGCCCTTCTCGTGATGCAAGGAACCGTGAAAGGCTTAAAACTGGTGGCTTGTGCTTTTAATTTTAGTTTTATTGGTGGCTCCATGAGTGTCGCTGTCGGTGAGCGTTTTGTTGTGGGCGCCAATGCTTCTTTAGCACAGCATATTCCGTTTGTGTGTTTTTCCACAAGCGGGGGGGCTCGAATGCAAGAAGGCTTGTTTTCGCTATTTCAAATGGCAAAAACAAGTGCCATATTGGCGCGCCTTGGCCAGAAAAAAATTCCATTTATTTCAGTATTGACGGATCCAACAACGGGGGGCGTTTCGGCGAGTTTCGCAACGCTCGGCGATATTATTATTGCAGAACCAAAAGCATTAATTGGTTTTTCTGGGCCCCGCGTCATTGAACAAACGATTCGCCAAACCCTACCCGAAGGATTTCAACGGAGTGAATTTTTACTTGAACATGGTGCTATTGATATGATTGTTGATCGTCGTCAGATGAGAGACACGATAGCGTTGTTGTTAGCAAAACTAACCCATCAAAAATTACATGGCTGATGTTAATTTCCCATCGATGCGAACCTGGCTCGATTATATTGCGAAAATTCATACTTCTGCTATTGATTTAGGCTTGCAGCGTATTTTGCCGATTGCAACACATTTGCAGTTGACGCATTTTCTTTGTCCCGTTATTACCGTCGGTGGTACCAATGGAAAAGGATCTGTGGTGGAGACCTTGCAACAGATTTATAAAGCGGCGGGTTATAAAGTCGCTGCTTATACATCGCCACACGTGTTGTGCTTTAATGAGCGTCTTTGTGTGAATGGTGTGATGGTGGCGGATGACGTTTGGATGCAGGCATTTGCTGTCATTGAAGCGGCTCGTGCCGGTCGTAGTATCAGTTTTTTTGAATTTACTACGTTGGCGGCACTTTGGATTTGTCAGCAGCAAAAATTGGATATTCTCATTTTGGAAGTGGGTTTAGGTGGCCGATTGGATGCTGTTAACATCGTGGATGCGTCCGTCGCTGTGATCACTAATATTGATATTGATCATGTGGATTGGTTGGGCGATGATCGTGAAAAAATAGCGATTGAAAAAGCTGGAATTTTTCGTTCCAAGCAAAAGGTAGTGTGCGGTGATCCCGATCCACCTCATTCATTATTAAAAATGGCAGCCGATTGCGAAGCTGAATTATTCTGTTTCAATCGAGATTATCGTGTGCAATTACAAGAATCCCATTGGAATTGGATAGGGCCCAATAAAATTTATTCTGCTCTACCCGTAGCGCAGTTACGATTACAAAACAATGCAACGGCCATTATGGCAGCCGAATTATTGGGTTTGCCTCGATCAGATGAAGTGGTATATCACGCTGTGCGCAACGCAAAATTGACCGGACGGTATGAAAAATTGAAATTGCATTGCCAGGTGATTTTTGATGTTGCCCATAATCCTCAAGCGACGCGCGATTTGCAGGAGCGTTTCGCACGCGAGAACGTTCAAGGTCGGCGGTTCGCGGTAGTCGGTATGTTGCGAGATAAAGATATTCGCGCATCGTTGACGCCATTTATTGCTACGATTGATGTTTGGTATGTTGCTTCATTGCAATGTCCACGCGCAGCGGAAGGAGTTGAGATTGTAACAATTTTAACGGAAAATGGCGCGACAACCTGTTATAATTTCGAATCTGTTGCGACAGCATTTCAGGCAGCGCTTGAAAATAGTAGTGTTCAGGATAGTATTCTAGTTTTCGGTTCATTTCATACTGTCGCAGATGCCAAGCATTCGTTAGTGGGTACCTAGGGAGCACTTTTATAATGCAAACACAAACCAAGCAACGTCTCATTGGAGCGTTGGTCATTGTTGGAATTGCTGCTATTTTTCTTCCGGTTTTGTTTTACCATCCATTGCCAGGATTCAAAAAGTTGAATCTTTCTGCCGAAATTCCTGCAGCGACGGACAATCCGCAGAAAGTATATGATCTTTATGTGCAGCAAGGTCAGCTATCGACAAAACCGAAGGAAGTGGATCAGGATGAATTGGTGCCCAGTCAACCGCTTTCCGAAGAGGAGCTGCGTTCTCGTGCGGCAAAAACGACCCTGATTTCCAAGCGAATGTTGCATGCTGCAGACTCGGTGGAAGCACCAGTTAAATCTTTCCTTAAGGAAAAAGAAGCGATTCAGCCGCAAAAAAACAATACGTTAGTTCAAGATGCTCGAGATTTGGATAGAAAAAAGGTATCATTTCAATCCTCTAGTACGGTTCCTGAAGCTTGGGTGATACAAGTGGCGACCTTTAGCGACAAAGGGAATGCTCTTCAGTTGGTGAAAAAACTTCGACACATGAATTTAGATGCTTTTAGCAGAAAAATAAATTTAAATGGAGAAGTCATCGTGCAAGTATATGTAGGGCCTTATATTCAGAAGGATGTCGCAAAATCTTTTCAGCAAGATTTACAAAATCAATTGCATTTAAACGGCGTCATAAAAAAATATACGATATCATGATATCAACGCAAGAACATTTAAATTGGATTGACTACGCAATTATCGGTATCATTGCCTTTTCCACGATGATTAGTTTTTTTCGTGGTTTTATTCGCGAAGCCATTTCATTAATGGCTTGGATACTTGGATTAATTGTCTCATTGAAATATGCCATTGTATTACAAACTTATTTTACCCCGTGGATTTCTTCTGAAGCCGTGCGCTATTTCATTACTTTTGTTGCATTATTCTTGATGATTGTTTTTGCAGGTTTATTGGTAAATCTGTTGATTCACATGTTATTAAATAAAACGGGAATGTCGCTGACGGATCGTTTCATTGGAATTTTTTTTGGTGCTTTACGTGGGGGTGCGATTGTTGCGGTGATGTTATTGATGCTAACGAATTTAGGTACGATTGCCGATAGTTTTGCGTTACAGCAATCGACGTTAGCACCGCGTTTTAAGCCCATCCTTTTTTGGTTAAATGGTTTTTTACCGAAGAAAATGAAAGCAGTCACTCAGTGGGTTGCGAATGATTTCCGCATCCATCAGTAGTTTTCCAAGTTAAAAATCCCCAGTTAAAAATGAGGTTATCATGTGTGGTATTGTTGGTGTGATAACGCAAGATATTTCGGTCAATCAAGACATATTTGATGCGTTAACGATTATTCAACATCGAGGCCAAGATGCCGCTGGAATACTCACGAGTAGCGGTCGTCGTCTTAATTTGCGCAAAGGTAATGGTCTTGTGCGCGATGTCATACGGCAAAAACACATGCTAAAATTAACGGGTAAAATTGGCATTGGGCATGTGCGTTATCCTACGGCGGGCAGTGATAACCCGGATGAATCACAACCTTTTTATGTAAATTCACCTTATGGTTTGGGATTGGTGCACAATGGTAATTTGATTAATACCGATGAATTAACGGAAGATTTAATTAAAGCCGATTTGCGTCATTTAAACACGAATTCAGATTCAGAAATATTATTGAATATTGTGGCACACGAATTGCAGCGTGTGGGTCAAACCGTGTTAACACCAAAAGCATTATTTACGGCTTTGTCTGCTGTTTATCGTCGTGTGCAAGGTGCTTATTCTGCCGTGATGGTGATTCATGATTATGGTTTAGTGGCTTTTCGAGATCCTAACGGCATTCGTCCTTTAGTTTATGGCAAACGACAGCGATCTTCCGGTATAGAATATATGGTTGCTTCCGAAAGTATTGCTTTAGATGCATTAGGTTTTGAATTTATTGCCGATGTTCTACCCGGAGAGGCGGTGTATTTTGAAAAAAATGGGGCAGTGCATCGTTTCCAATGTGCGCCTTGCTTGCAGCATACGCCGTGTATTTTCGAATATATTTATTTGGCGCGGCCTGATTCGGTGATTGACCATATCTCCGTTTATCAAGCACGCGTAGGGTTGGGGAAAGCATTAGCTGAAAAAATTGTGCGCCTTCGTCCGGATCATGATATTGGCGTTGTGATTCCGGTGCCGGATACCAGTCGTATTCCTGCATTAGCATTAGCACATGAATTAGGAATTCATTTTTCAGAAGGAATCGTTAAAAATCGTTACATTGGTCGCACGTTCATTATGCCTGGGCAGGAATTGCGACGGAGTTCAGTTCGTTTAAAATTAAATGCTATTCGCCAAGAAGTGGCGGGGAAAAAAGTATTATTGGTGGATGATTCGATTGTGAGAGGAACAACCTCTCAAGAAATTATTCAAATGGTGCGTGACGCGGGTGCTTCGAAAGTGTATTTTGCTTCTGCTGCGCCGATGGTGTGTTATCCCAATATTTATGGCATTGATATTCCCAGTTCGGATGAACTGGTGGCGCACGGACATTCCATCGATGAAATTGCGAAAATCATTGGGGCAGATTGGTTGGTTTATCAAGATCTCGACCAAGTTTACGAAGCGATCAATGCAGCGGCGTTATCCGATGAGGCGCGCCTAGTGCGTTTTGAAGATTCGATTTTCACCGGAGATTATAGGGTGGGTTCGATAACGAAAGCTTTTCTATCAGAATGGGCGCAGCGGCGTCGAAAAAAAAATTATTAAAAATCCCCGTGGCAAGCCGCTGGGAATTCAGTTAAATAGAGTCAGTGAAAAATAGGCAGTATGAGGGATTATTATGCGCAATGCAGTGATTTTTGTTGTGTTACTGGTTTTGGTTTTTGCCGTGAGCATTTTATTCAAGCGCATGTTTGAAATTAAAAAGCCGAGTTCCTGTTTGTATCAACGCAGTCATTTATTAAAATTACAGCCCAAACCCGCTAACCTTTATATTCCTCAATGCACCTTGTACGGTCATTTTTATAAAGTACAATGCAATGTGAATGAAAACACCTGTTGGTGTGTGCATCGCAATGGTGCCAAAGTGCCCAATACGATTGTAGAAGGCAATGAACCTAAACAATGTCCTATGGATTGGTGGAAGCGTTTACTCCAGCGGATGCAGCGTTAGCCTGGATATTTCATGTTGGTTTTTGAAGACGGCGTCCACAGGAAGTGCCCTGCCGCCAACGGGAAGGTCTTTTGTTTTCAGGGACGCACATCTATAATGTGATCATGAAAAGCCCAGCTCTCCAACGACAACTTTCAATAGCGCCTATGATGGGTTGCACCGATCGTCATTTTCGCTATTTGCTACGCTTAATAAGTCGCCAGGTATTACTTTATACCGAAATGGTGACGACCAGTGCTGTTATCCACGGTGATCGCCACCATCTACTGGGTTTTCACCCGGCGGAACATCCTATCGCTTTGCAACTCGGGGGATGTGATCCTAAGGCGTTAGCGGATAGTGCTTTAATTGCGCAAGATTTTGGTTATGACGAGGTGAATCTTAACGTGGGTTGTCCCAGTGATCGAGTTCAGGCGGGTCAATTTGGGGCGTGCCTGATGAAACAGCCTGCATTGGTTGCTGAATGTGTCAATGCCATGCAACAGGCAGTTAAAATTCCTGTGACGGTCAAGTGTCGCATTGGAGTGGACGATCAAGACACATATTCTGCATTAGTCAATTTTATTCTGTCGGTTGCGGATGCAGGTTGCCAAACTTTCATCGTTCATGCGCGCAAGGCCTGGTTGAATGGCCTCAGTCCTCGTGAGAATCGTACGATTCCACCACTCCATTATGAGGTCGTGTATGCGTTGAAAAAGGATTTCCCGCAGATGGAATTCATTATTAATGGGGGGATTAGCTCATTAATGGAGGTCAAGCAACATCTTATGCAGGTGGATGGGGTGATGATGGGCCGAGCCGCCTATGCAAACCCATGGCTTTTTGCCGAGGCTGATCAACTGTTTTTTGGCGCAGAAGCGACAAGTCCCAGCATTAAGGCGGTGGTATTGGCTTACTTACCTTATGTGGCTATGCAATTAGGAGCAGGGGTCAAGTTAAGAGCAATGACACGCCATTTGGTTGGCCTTTTTCAGGGGTGTGCGGGGGCGCGTTTATGGCGGCGGTACTTGAGCGAACATGGCGGATTAGATGGGCGTGGTACTGAGGTGATACAGCAAGCGCTCCATTTCGTATATGGCGATCCACGACCATGAGGGAACCGTCTATTTCTTGCCGCGTTTCGCATATTTTTTATGGAATTTATCAACAATACCCGCCGAGTCTACAATCTTTTGCTTGCCGGAGTAGAAGGGGTGGCAATTCGCGCAAATTTCCAAGTGTAAGGATCGGCATAAAGTAGAAGCAGTCTTAAAACTGTTGCCGCAGCTACAATTTACTGTAATTTCTTCATATTTTGGATGAATATTGCTTTGCATGGTTGTCAGTCCTCACACCTAAATTGAGCTGGAAACTATATCTTAAATTGACACTGAAATGCAAGCACATGGAACATGTGCGAAATCACTTTTACAACTTCTTTCATGAAAAAAGGATAACGCGGGTCCTGCCGCAATCCGAGACTCCCCCCCTAAATTGCTGTGGGGGATGCAAACCGCTAGGATGGTGGGGTCATTCATCAGGATGAAGGAGTTTTTTATGTTTACTGCGCTTCGGCAGCCCCGTCAGTATCTCCCCGTGTTTTTTTGTGTGGGTCTTGCGCTCTTTTATCTTTATGAAAGTTTATTAAGGGTTATGCCCAGTGTCATCGGTGAAGAGATTCGTCAAGCGTATCAATTGTCTTTTTTATCTTTTGGGGCGATCTGTGCTTCTTACTATTTGTTATATGTACCTTTGCAATTGGTCGCAGGAGTTTTAGTAGACCGATACCATTTGATGTATCTCATGATTGTTGCTTTATTGTTGTGTGCGGGAGGATGTTGTTTATTTGCGAATGCCTATTCGTTTTGGTTGGCAACACTGGGTCGAATGATGATGGGTGTGGGTGCCGCTTTTGTTTTTGTGACGATATTGAAAGCCATTTGTGTGCGGTTGCCGTTGCGGCATTTTACTTTTTATCTGGGAATTATTATCTGTGTTGGCATGCTGGGTGGTTGGATGATGGATTGTGCGTTGATTTTTTTTATGAAAGCGTGGGGTTGGCGTCTGATGTGTTATTTACTGGCCACCCTAGGGATAATTTTTGTTATTTGGCATTCTTCATTTCGACACCCGTCATCTAAAAAACACCGAGAAAATCATCCAACATTTTCTTTGAAACACGATTTTTTTCAGTTGAAAGAATATTTGTTGAATACCACCTTGTTAATCCAATGTATTATTGGCGCATTACTTTATTTACCGATTGTTGGTTTTGCAGAATCTTGGGGGATTGGATTTTTAAAACAAACGCGTTATTTCTCACAAGAGATTGCGGCTTTGCAAATGAGTCTGTTGTTTTTAGGATTTGCGATTGGTGCTCCTATTGTTGGTTGGGTGTATGATCGTACCGGTTTGCATCAGTTAATTTTAACGATGGGTGCAGTGGGAGTCACTATTTTATTATCAATCGTGCTATACGTTCCCGATCTTTCTGTGGCTGATCTCAGTGTTTTTTTAAGTTTATTAGGATTTTTTTCATCTTCTTTAGTCGTGGTGTTATCGTTGACGCGACAAATGGTACCAAAGCAGCATGTCGGCAAAGTGTTTGGTATCGTCAATTTCATTATGTTGCTGGCCAGTAGCGTGACATGGTTGATTGGGTGGTTGATGCATTTGTTGATGATGAGTCCGATGAATCATTATCAGTTGGCTTTTATTATTTTGCCGTGCGGGTCTTTAGGTGCGGTGATTTTAAGTTATTTTGTGCGAGAATAAAAATCCCCGTGGCAAGCCGCGGGAAATCAAGTTAAAAATTGCTTAACGTTTTACAGGTAATACGTAGTGCATGGATTTCATTTTTCATGAGATCACCGAGTGCTGCATAAATCAATCGATGTTGTTCTGTTCGCGTTTTTCCTGTAAAAGCGGTTGAAGTGATGGTCACCGAAAAATGTCCCTTTCCAGTTTTAGCGCCTTCGTGTTTGGCATGCAAATGGCTTTCATCAGTAACTTCTAAAACGGTAGGTTGAAACGCACGTTGTAAACATGCCTTAATCGCTTTAAGGCGTTCTTGATTATTCATTTGGAAGTATTTTTTTAAAGGGTAAAATAGTCACTCGTTCGTAAACATCGGCGGTAACGTAAGGATCTGCGGCAGCCCAGACTTTCGCCGTTTCAAGATCATTAAATTCAGCAACGATCAAGGAACCGGTTGCGCCAAACGTCATGTTTTCGTCATGATCTTTTTGTAGAAGAGGCCCTGCAATTAATAAACGATCTTCTTTTTCAAGCTCCAGTAAACGTTGCAAATGCGCTTGCCGTACGCTGCGACGCTTTTCTCGGCTATCATTGTGATCAATGCAATAAATCGCATAATACATATCTTACCTCGCTTGCTGCATGTGCTTGGAGATGTAGAGTGCTTGTATGAAAATGAAAAGAACCATCAAAATTAGTGTGCCAAATAATTTGAAATTTACCCACGTATTCGTATCGTAATGGTAGACAACGTAAATATTCAACAGCCCAAGAAGAAAAAAGAAAACCGCCCAGCTGAGATTGATGCGCTGCCAAATTTTTAAAGGCAGTGAAATTTTTTCGTCTAACATGCGATGAATTAAAGATTTTGAGCCAATGTATTGGCTTCCCAGCAAAACGATACTAAAAATCCAATAAACAATGCTGGGTTTCCATTTGATGAAAATGGCATTATGAAATGCTAACGTGAAAGTGCCTAAAATCAAAATAAAGATCATCGTGATAATGTGAAATTTTTCAAAACGGCGGTGCATGAGCCAGTAAATAGCAACTTGCAGTATGGAAGCCGCCATGGTAAGAGCGGTAGCAACAAAGATATTCCAAAATTTATAAGAAAGAAAAAAGATGATAATAGGGAAATAATCAAATAAAAATTTCATGGTGTTCTCGTTGGACTGTTAAATCTTAAAATGGCATTATACAGTATATCAGCGATTCTCGCTGAACTTCTCGCGCAGGAGAGGCCTTTGATAAGGTTATTATGCATACATCCAGAAAATCCTCAAGCCCGTTTGGTCAAGCAAGTGGTTGAGATATTAAAGCAAGGAGGGGTTGCCATACTACCGACGGACAGTGGATATTCTTTGTGTTGTCCTCTGGGAGAAAAAGAACCACTGGAGCGTATCCGTCGTATCCGGAATTTAGAGGATAAGCACTTTTTTACGGTACTTTGCCGGGATTTAGCCGAAGCCGCGGTCTATGGCCATATCAATAATCCGGCGTTTCGATTTTTAAAAGCACATATTCCGGCGCCACTCACGTTTATTTTGTCAGCAACAAAAGAAGTGCCCAAACGCTTGCTGCATCCTCGTCGTAAAACGGTCGGTATTCGGATTCCGCAAAGTCCCTCCATGATGGCGATATTGCATGCTTTCTCAGCCCCATTGATGAGTGTGAGTGTGGATGAGTTTGAAAAGACGTGGCCGCTTTTGGATCCTGAGGAGATTTTTTCTAAATACCATAAACAGATTGATATTATGGTCAGCGTTGGGACAATGACAGCCACTCATACCACCGTGATTGATTTGATCAATGGGATACCTACGGTCATTCGACAGGGAAGCTATTCTCTCAATGGATAAATTAGAGAAGGTGTCGCCTTGCGTTGATATAACGGGTGCCTATCCTGGATATTTCACATCGAACTGCGAGGGTTGGTGGCAGGGCACTTCGTGTGGCTGTCATCTGCTGGAATTTTTATTTGATGTGTCTCATTGGTTAAGGTATGATGCGAAAGGTATGTTGTTGACTGAATAAGAGATATGCAAACCCAAGCCGATACCTTGTCCCATAAAGAAGTCCGGATAAAAGGCGAGATCCTAGCTGAACTGCCTCAAGATCTTTATATCCCCCCTGATGCATTACGAATTTTCCTTGAAGCTTTTGAAGGCCCATTGGACTTATTATTGTACCTCATTAAAAAACATAACCTGGATATTCTCGATATTCCCATTGCAGATATTACCCACCAATACATGCAATATGTTGAACTGATGCAAGAATTGCAACTCGAATTGGCGGCTGAATATTTATTGATGGCCGCGATGCTTGCTGAAATAAAATCACGCATGCTATTACCGCATTCCCAACCGGATGAAGGGTTGGAAGAAGATCCACGCGTGGAACTGATTCGCCGTTTGCAAGAATATGAACGATTCCAAAAAGCCGCACAAGCGTTAGATGCGCTGCCGCGAGCAGAGCGGGATTACTACGTCGCACAAGCAATGGCACCGGTGTTTGAAGTTGAGGAAATTCACCCTGGCGTTGCTTTGGTGGATGTGTTGGATGCACTAAAAGAAGTTATGCAACGTGCTAAGCTGTATTCCAGGCATTACGTTGAACGTGAACCTTTGTCGATTCGAGAACGTATGTCACACGTACTGGCTACCATAACTCATGAACAATTCACGGCGTTTACGTCCCTTTTTAAAGTGGAAGAAGGTCGTATGGGTGTTGTGGTTACCTTAATTGCGTTGTTGGAGTTGATTCGACAATCACTATTAGAGCTCGTGCAATCGGCGCCTTATGCACCGATTTATGTGAAAGCCAAAGGATAACCTGTATGGCAGAAGTGCAATATAAACAAATTTTGGAGGCTGCTATTTTTTCGAGCCAAGAACCGTTGAATCTTGAAAAGATGAAACAGTTGGTGGATGGTGATGCGGCGGATGTCAACGCGATTTTGCAAGAGTTGCAAATGGATTATCAAGATCGCGGTGTTGAATTAGTGAAAGTAGCGAGTGGATATCGTTTTCAAGCGAAACAAAGGTATTCGGTTCCGTTACGACAACTTTATGATAAAAATCCGCCGCGTTATTCGCGCGCTTTGTTAGAAACGTTGGCCTTAATTGTGTATCGACAACCGATCACCCGTGGTGAAATCGAGGATATTCGCGGTGTGGCAGTAAATCCTAAGATCATGAAAACGTTACAAGAACGTGAGTGGATAAAAGTTGTGGGACAAAAAGAGGTGCCGGGAAAACCCGTCTTATTTGCGACGACGAAAAAATTTCTCGATTATTTTAATTTAAATACGTTAAATGATTTGCCGCCTTTGCAAGAAATCGTTGATTTGGAACAGGCAGAACGTGAATTAACTCAGCAATTATCGCTCACAATGAATATCTTTCCAACCGCCGTGGCGGAAAATGAAATGGAATTCGATTCTGATCAGGAGGCTTTTTCACAAGAATGATGAAAACTGAAAAACTACAAAAAGTATTGGCACGCGCGGGTTATGGATCACGCCGCCAAATTGAAGCGTGGATAGAAGAGGGCATCATTCAAGTCAATGATCGTGTCGCGGTGATCGGTGAGCGCGTGACGTCAACGGATAAAATTTATATTAAGGGTAAGTTTTGCGATCGTGTGTGTGAACCGATTCGTACGCGCGTATTGATACTGCATAAACCCGAAGGCGTGATGACAACACTTCGAGACCCCGAAGGTCGGCAAACCGTTTTTGAAATGCTGCCTCCCATTCGTGATGGGCGTTGGATTAACGTTGGACGTTTGGATTTTAATACCGCTGGGTTGTTGTTATTTACCAACGATGGAGAATTGGCGCATCATCTCACGCATCCTTCCAGCCAAATGGTGCGTGAATATGTCGTGCGGGTGTTAGGTCAAGTGACAGTGCCAATGCTGCAGCTGTTGCAAAAAGGTGTGCAACTGGAAGACGGGCTAGCACGATTTGAAACGTTGCAAGATTTGGGGGGTGAAGGCATCAACCATTGGTATCGTGTTACAGTATCAGAAGGGCGTAATCGCCTGGTACGACGGTTGTGGGAATCGCAAGGATTAAAAGTCAATCGCCTGAAGCGCGTGCGGTTTGGCCCTGTGTATTTACCAAAATCACTCAGTAAATCAGCATGGCTAGAATTGGAAGAAGCGCAAGTGCAGCGTTTATTGGATTTTTGCCAAGGGAAACAATCCATCGTTGCCTTATAACTTTTGCAACGACTTCGCATTTGTTGCTGAATACTGAGTACGATAAAACTCATACACTTGCTTCATTTCATCGTAAATTTTCTGTGTTTCAATATCTCTTGGCTTCAGTAAACCACAAAAATAAGTCGGCGGATGATCCGCCGCCAAACAAGCTTGTTTGAATATTTCATCCCGGATATTTTCATCACTGACGTCTGGATTTGCTATCATTTTTTTATAGGTAGTTAGCATTGTTTGAATATGGGTTGGAACCCGCAAATTCGCGTTGTCAACTCGAATTTCCTTGCCACGACCTCCGTGTAATTTATAGGGAAATCGTTGTAAGCGGTTGTAAAAATCATACAGTTTTTTTTTCAGTTGATCAGAATGATTCGTTTGAAACAGTGTCTCACAAAGATAAAGTAAACTGGATGCGTCATTAGACAAGCACGGCTTTGAGGTTGCTTTACATGTCGGAATACCTTGAATGAGTTCTAATTTAGGGAAATGCAGCTTCTCTTCCAGTTGAATCATTCGTTCACCGAGTGGAGCTCGCATTGTTGAAAGAACTTCATCTATTTCCATCATCGCTCGATCTTGGTCAGTGAGCGTTTCCACATTATTTTTTGCTGCCGTTTTTCTATCTAAAATGGCTCTTATCGCATTGAGTTGTGGAGCTAACTGATTTTGTAACTGTAGTGAAAATTTATAAGTATCAAACATGAGTTCATCGATTTTTTCCAATGCCTCACTCGCTTCTTGATATATTTTATGAATCGCAAGAAGATGAATGTTAAATTCAGATAATGAATTTTCATCATCTTTGATAAGGCAGTAGGTTAACGGATATTGAGCGATAATTTCATTTGACGCTATTTCAGTATGGGCCGGCTTTTTAGAAATTTTTTCCTGCAATTCATCGTATATTATTTTGACTTTGTCTGAAATGATTTCAATGGTTTTTGGCTTTTTAAGCACGGCAATCGTTTGTTCCACGAGATGAGAAGTCGTTGCTTGTAAGTCAGGTTCTTTCATCTCAAGGAGGGTATTAATACGACGATTTATTTCGTTGATGCGTGTATTCAAGAGAAAAACCAATTCTCGAAAGGAGTTTAATTTTTTATTGGCAGTGACGACATTCATGGCGAATCCAGGCGTAAAACTTAAGCCTCGCGTTGCTTTTGTTGTTATTTTATGAATTTCTCCCATCACGACTTCGCAAGTGCTTAAGTAGATGGACAGCATTTTTAAATTAGCATCAAAAATGATTTTTAATTCGCTGTTTTCAACAAAAATTTGTTCCCCAAAATAATCCGCTGCGCGCGCCATAGCGTCATAGATACCCAAGGTTCGACGCATGCTATTTAGTAAATTTAATAAATCGCGATGATGATTTTTAGCGACGATTTTATTCACAATCCGCGTTGGAATACTTTCTATATCCAGTTCCAATTGAAATGAAGTGTCTAAATCCATGAGTGCGTGGTGAACTAAGGAGTAGAATGGGCTTTTGGTGAAAGATTCTGGCAAGTGACGACTTTCACTTTCAAAGTGAATTAAACAAAGTTTTTCTTCCATTGCCAGGGGGCAATAACACATGGCAGAAAAAACGCTGATATCCCCCATCATGTTACCGAATGCTTTATTGATTTCTTTTAACAAATCGGATATGGTTTTTCGTTCATTCCAAAAAATCGTATTCTCTCTCAATTTTTGAATGGTTTCTAAATTTGTTGCCACATAGTCGTGAAATCCATTTTCCCCCCGTGTCTTAGGAAAATAAATAGGAAGACTTTCTTGGATTTCAGAGAGAAAATGGTGGAAATAACGATATTCTGCAATCAATTCTTCGTTGATGGGTTCAGAACAAAATTTTTCAGCAAGAAGCGATAGAATAAACACAATATAATAACGAGGGTCTTGAATATCGCCAAAAGCTTTGCGTACTTGACGTCGATGTACAGGATGCTGTTCACGATGAATAACATAATTCTCGCCTTGTGCAACCAGAAAATCCGTGAGTGATTTATTGGGGGAGGTGATTTGACTGACTCCATGGCGTATCTCATGGTGTTGCAGTAATTTGCTAAGGCTTAAGGGTTGTTTTACTGTCCAGGTTTTTTGTTTCCATAGACCTAATAGATGGCTTTTTGAAATCACGGTAGAGGTGATTTCGTCAGGAAATTTTTCGACAATTTTCGAATTTTCAAAATTCCGATTGTATTTTTCTTTAATGAATTCCATCACTTGAATATCATTTTCGTTGTGAAAAACAGACACCCAATTTTCTTGACTTTCTACCAATGAATTTGGGGCAATATCACGCATAATTTTAACTCCTTTTTCTATGTCAGACACTGTGGTTAACGTGTTGTGAATTGATGGGGTTCTCATTTTTCACCCATCGGTAGGGGAGTTGCTGATGCGATATTATCGTCATCGTGCTTTTGAATTCGTTTTTTAAAGGGTGCTACTCGATTGGGTGTAGCGCCCAGGAAGAAGCTCCTCATGGGTCGTGGTTGTAATGGTTCAAATTTAAAATTTTTATCGAATTTAACCTGATTGCCGGTTAAGAGATTAGTGTGATGCAGTATTTCAACGGCCCAATTACAGGAATTGTAGGCGACTTCACCCCAAAATTTTACCCACGCGAGAATGGATGCTTTATTGGAATATTTGTAATACAAGATTAAACCTTTTTTTGCTCGTTCTTGATCGCTGAAAATTCGATTTTCAAGTGCAAATAATTGGGGTGGCGTCATGTAATAGGAGCGCGCGGCTAACTCGGTGGCATCAATTTCGAAAGGATTCAGGAGTGACGCGCGAGAAAGCATAGAATATTCTAGATTTTTCCATGTTTTTTGTTCAATTTCCACTTTTCGTGTTTTGATGTCTACGGGTCTTAAGTGATACATGTCGATCTGACCGTAATTGTATTGTTCGTTCTCCATTTCATGAAGGAGTCGTTTTTCAACAAACAATAATCCATGATCCTCAGATATAGTAGAACGTGCAAATAAGACCAGTGACTTTTCAGGGGTGAGGTTTTTTTCGGGGTGCAATAAACTACGTGTCGTGTATTTACAGGCTAATCGAATCATTTGATATTTTCCCTGTGGGATCATCTCTTCAAAAGGTTTTTGTGTAAAACTGCTAACAGCCTGAGTTGAGGATAATTTTTTAACGAGGCTTTCTTTTTCATACAATACACCGTCAGAGGCTAATACGGGCTGTTGTATTTCTTTTCTTGAAATGGGACACAATGGCGCATCATTGACGTGAACGCAAAGAGGCTGCATTATTTTGTCTGTTTTTGTTTTAATAAGAAATTGCCTAATCTCAGAATAGCGTATGCAGTGAAATTCTTCTTGGTTCGTATTTCTCATAACGATTTTCTCCTTTATTCCAAGGTTTTTATTATACCTTGAAGAAATGAAATGGTTGAATTAAGTAAACATTATGATTTATGTTTTTTATGCAAAATTCATTTTTACTGGATTGACAAACATTCCCTTTAAATATTTTAATGAGGTTTAAAAAATATTTTGGAGCTTAAAATGCAAGATCATGTGATTATCTATTTGTGGTCAACGAAAGAAAATGGAGGACATCATCATGCCTCTATTGAAATTATTTATCGCGGAAAATCCGAATATATCAGTGTCGGAGGAAGTTCTTCACCTGTGCAAGGAGGGGGTATAAAAAATTGCATCACTAACTTGTTTCTTGTATACCGCATGCCGGCGATGTTACGTGGCATTAGTGAATTAAATCATGTGCAACCACCGGAAAAAATAATGAAATTTGAATTAGTAAAATTAAATATAACGCCCATGTTTGAGTTGGCGCAAGAAATTAAAGAACAAATTAATGCCTCATTTTATGAAATAGATCATGATGCGCAGTCTAGTCCTGTTTTATGGGATGAGAAAATATCCCAACAGAGAAGTGACTCGTCAAAAAAACCAATGATTATGTATTTTGGTTTGGCGTGTGGGAAACAAACCATGGTTTGCTCTGAAGTCGTATTTCATTTACTTAAGACGGGTCATGTACAACGCTTACTCCCTTATTATGCCTCTCTTCTCGATCCGCGACATTTAGTTTTGATCTCCCTTCGCCCGTCATTAGCTATTGCGACGATTACTCCTATTTTTTACTCATTTTTGATCGCTGATTTACCCAATAACAGAACCACGTTTTTTTCCGGTATACTTGCTTTTTTAGGACAAATGATTACGGTTCTTCTTTTTGACAAATATTTTATTCCTAGCGGTAAAATTCCATGGTTATCAAAAAAACAAGCTCGTGCGAGAAAACTCGTTGAAGTGTGTCATGTTGATATTGTGGTACAACTTTTTGCATTAGTTGGTTTTGGTTATGGTGGGTTATTGTCACGATATTTATTTTCATCAGATGAAAAAAATTCGTTTACTTATTATTATATCGTTGATTTTTTCAAATGGTTTTTAGAAAGTGTTTTTGGCTTTTTTATTTTTGGATATATGGCCAGTGCTATTTTGTATGCTGCTTTTGGTTTACGTGCTATTATTACGCCAAATGGCATTGCACGCTTGATGCATTATCTTGAGGAAACAAAAGATCTCGATGAAAAATGGCGATCCTATTATTTCAAAAAAGAAGCTTCACTTTTTGTGATGGTGATTATTGGAATTTTAGTCGGCTATCATTTGTGGCGGACGATACCGAATCCTGATGAGGCTTTTTTTCTGGGCTCTTTTGTCAGTTTATTGATGGGTTATGGCTTGACGAAGCTGCTTAATTATTTTTTTACGCCTTTGTCGGTTATTAGAGAATGGGAGCGATTGAATCATTCATCTCAGGGTGAATTATTAAAAAGCCACGATGCACGTCCAGAACAATTTGCCTTAATTTGTTTTTGCACGGGAGCTGGTATTGTGGGTAGCGTGGTTATTTCAAAAATGACGTTGTCAGATGATGTTTATCTCAATTCACTGATCAGTGTTGGAGGGGCTATTATCGGTTATCTTGTCGGTGCAACCGTGCATCAAGTGGGCGCAACTTTTCATGAAAAATATACACATGGTTTATTTACGCGTCGCTCATTTTCTCTTCAACCGGTTGAGAATGCTCAAATTTCTGTGGCGAGATTGCTGGTGGATTCCGAGTTGCCATTGTAGTATCTTACAGTGCCGTCCGTAAGAAATATTCATCGCCAATGAAGTTGCGAAATTGCGTGTATTAAGTTAAGAAATTTAGTAAAAGACAATTATGGAAAGGCAGCTCAATGCTTAAAAAAAAGCATAACATTAGACAACATCACGGGACTGAGTACGGAGTTTTATGATGAAAAGGACATTTTTTTCTTTTTTCCTCGTATTAGGGTCTCTTCTAGGATGTTTTGGCGCTGTTGCAAGCCCCATCCTCCAAATTACCCCCACCGCGACTCAAGTCACGGTTAGTGCTGGAAGCAATGCCACACTCACTTACCAGCTTCAAAATAATGCCAGTGCAACGCTTGCCAACCTCACTTACCTCACGCCCCCTTCAACACAGATTACCTCAAACAGTACTTGTGGGAGTACATTGGCTCCTAATGCCAGCTGCAACCTTGTGCTTTCCTTTTCTGCACCTGCTCAAACTGGAAATCTCCCACTGAGTCTGACGGTTTGCGCTTTTTCTGACAAAATTTGCAGCACTGTCAATGCACAGAACCGTGTTATTGTGACCATCACGCCGGCTTCTTCCAATGTCGAAAAAATCTATGTTGCTAACCAGGGTGCAAATACTGTAAGCGTGATTAATGCGGCTACCGAGGAAGTCATCGCAACCGTCAACGTGGGAACTGCACCTTTTCTTCCGAGTGCCACCCCTGACGGGAAAAAAGTGTATATTACCAACACAAACTCTAACAATGTGAGCGTGATTGACACAACCACAGACACAGTTTTAACGACGATTTCCGTTGGAGCGGGTCCCCAGGGTATCGCCGTATCACCAGATGGCAGCAAGGTGTATGTGATCAACGGAGATGATGCTTCTCTCAGCGTCATTTCAACCGCTACAGACACGGTGACCCAAACGGTCGCCCTTTCCGGAGTGAATCAGAGGGACGTTATTTTTTCACCTGATGGGAGCAGGGCTTATGTGGCCGCAAGGGAACCTTCTGCGGTGATTATTTTTAACGCTGTTACCAACACAGTCATCGGGAGTATTAATCTCGCAGATGACAGCAATCCCGCTGGTTTTGCGATTACCCCCGATGGTGCGTTACTTTATGTAACGTCTCCGGTTTATAGCGCACTTTATATCATTAACACCGCCACTAATACTGTCACCGGCACTATTGCTGCAACGCCTGCTTTTTTTGCGACGATGAACTTAGCGGGCACGAGGATGTATGTTACTAGTGGGCCAGGCGGAAATATTGTTTCTACGGTCAACACTGCAACGAACACCGTCACGGATACTATTGGGGTTAACTTTGCTGTCGACGCTGGTCTTAACCAGGCTCAAACAAGATTGTATGTTACAAGTCGTACGGATGGAACGGTTTCGGTTATTGACCCCAGCACTAACACAATCATTAATACGATTACCGTCGGCATTCAACCCTCTGGCTTAGCGGTTTCACCTCCACCTTCTTGAGAGTCCCAGACCTGGGGCGATAAAAAAACAGCAATTCGGCGAATACTCGCCGAGTTTGCTCCCTTATATGACGCAGGTTGCAGGGAGCCTGTAACCTCGCGCTCGAGGGGGGATGTGCAAAACCCCCTCTCGGCGCTGCTCTCCCACTGTTTTGCGATTATTTACTATAATTACACCCGTATTCTTGTCATTCTAAAAATTAAGAATTAAGGAGATATAATATGAGTCAGATTTCACGTTACAGAACGGGCAGAGATTTAATTTCTCAATTGCATAATGATTTCAATCGGTTACTTTCCCCTTTCGAACAAAAAAATTTGGACTTGTTGGAAATGTCCGCAAGTGAATGGATTCCAACTATCGACATTCAAGAAGAAGATATGCAATACATTGTTCATGCAGATGTTCCAGGTGTAAAGCCATCCGACATTGAAATCAGTATGGAAAATGCTGTATTAACGATAAGAGGTAAGCGTAAAACAGAAATAAAAGAAAAAGAAGGGAGTTTTTTACGGGTTGAACGCTGCATGGGTTCTTTCTTACGCCAACTGACTTTGCCAGAAAGCGTAGATGAAAAACGTATTGAAGCAGGTTACTGCGATGGCGTTTTGAGAATTAGACTCCCTAAAATGGCCAAAGGTAAGGAACATAAAATCCAAATAAAAAGTGAAAGATAAAAAGCATGGGTCAGATTAGCCCCTTGGTAACGTGTAACATCACCGGGGGAATAGGGAGGGCGGCGTAATCCATCTTCGATTATGCTGCCCTCATCACGTCATTTTTTTCAATTCAAAAACCAACTCCAGTGCTGCTTTGGGGGTGAGTTCGTTAGGATCAACCAACGCTAATTTTTTTAAAACGGAATGAGGCTCAGGCGTAAATAAATCTGCTTGCCGAGGTTGTTGCATAGAAATTTGTTGTGGTTGGTTTTCTAATTCTTGTAATTTCTGTTTGGCGGCAGCAATGACTTTGTGCGGAACTCCTGCTAATTGTGCGACTTGCAAACCGTAACTTTTGCTGGCGGGTCCAGGTGTTACGGTATGTAAAAATACAATGGTATGATCGTGTTCTGTTGCATCCAGGTGCACATTTTTAATGGTGGGAATGAGATCTGCTAAAGCAGTAATTTCAAAATAGTGCGTTGCAAACAAGGTGAAGGCTTGTATTTCTTTCGCGAGATAACGTGCACAGGCCCAGGCAAGCGATAAACCGTCAAAGGTGCTGGTACCGCGTCCAATTTCGTCCATCAAAACTAAACTGTGTTTGGTGGCGTTATGTAAAATATTTGCAGTTTCTGTCATTTCAACCATAAAGGTCGAACGTCCACTCGCCAAATCATCGCTCGCACCAATGCGCGTAAAAATGCGATCGATGGGGCCCATGATGGCGGATTTTGCAGGAACAAAACTTCCGACGTAAGCCAGCAATACAATCAACGCAGTTTGTCGCATGTAAGTGGATTTTCCCCCCATATTGGGCCCGGTAATGATCAGTATGCGATTTTGCTCGCTGAAGTGGACGCTGTTTGGCATAAAAGGGTGTTGCATGACCTGTTCCACCACTAAGTGTCGACCGGCTTCAATCGTGATTTGTGGTTCGTCGGAAAATTCCGGAGGTGTTAATGCAAGCGTTTGCGCACGCTCTGCAAAATTGCTGAAAACATCGAGTTGTGCTAAAGCCGCGGCAGAAAGTTGTAATGACGCGAGATGTTCCAGTAGAATATCCAGCAACTGTTCATATAATTCTTTTTCGCGTGCGAGCGCTTTTGCTTGGCTGGTTAATGCTTTTTCTTCGAAGGATTTTAATTCGGGTGTGATGAAACGTTCTGCATTTTTTAATGTTTGTCGGCGGGTATAATCATCGGGTGCTTGTTGCGCCTGTGCACGACTGATTTCAATATAATAGCCGTGAATACGATTGTAGCCGACTTTTAATGTGGAAATTTTAGTGCGTGTGCGTTCACGTGTTTCTAAATCAATTAAAAATTGGCTGCTGTTGGTGCTGAGTAAACGTAATTCATCGAGAACGCCGTCAAAACCTTCTTTAATAAAGCCACCCTCCCGGGTCACCGTGGGTGGATGTTCAATGATGGCTTTTTGTAGTAACGATTGCAATTCATCAAACTGACCCAGTTGTTGGGTGAGCTCCTGAATAAGGGGGGTATCATGTATCGCAGTTAATAAGGTTTTTAGGGAGGGGATTAACTGTAATGCATGACCCAGTTGCGCAAGATCGCGCGGACGCGCGGAGCGTAAAGCAACGCGCGCGAGAATGCGTTCTAAATCGCCGATGCCTGCCAGTTTATCCTGCAATTCGCTAAATAATTCATTTTTCAACAATGCTTGAATGGCCGATTGTCGTTGCAGCAAGCTCTTTTTTTGCTGCAAGGGTTGATGTAACCAACGACGTAACCAACGACTCCCCATGGGTGTTGTGGTGCGATCCATCACCGAGGCCAGTGTATTTTCTTGCCCGCCTTGTAAATTATGTGTGAGTTCTAAATTACGGCGTGTGGCACTGTCGAGCATAATGACTTCATGTTGATGTTCAACTTTGATTGAAGTGAGATGGGGTAAAGCGCTGCGTTGGGTGTATTTAATGTATTGCAATAAACAGCCGGCGGCGGCAATGGCCAGTGGAAAATTTTCTACCCCAAAACCACTTAACTCTTTGGTTTTGAATTGTTGGCACAATAAATGATGAGCAGTTGAAAATTCAAACTCCCATTCCGGGCGACGTTTTGCGTGGTATTTTTCGATGAGTTCGACGCATTGACAATCGTCATTCAGCAATAATTCAGCGGGTTTTATGCGCTCTATTTCATTTTTGAGATCAACGGGGTGATGAATTTCTGTGATAGTAAAGCGACCATTTGTAATATCACAACTGGCCAAACCAAATTGATTTTTATGCTGGTAAACGACGACCAGCACACTATCTTGGTTCGCATTCAGTAAGGCCTCATCGGAAATCGTGCCCGGTGTTAAAATACGTGTCACCTCGCGCGCAACGGGACCTTTACTGGTTGCGGGATCACCGATTTGTTCGCAGATGACAACCGATTCGCCAAGCTTCACCAATTTTGCTAAATAATTTTCTGCGGCGTGAAAGGGAACACCCGCCATAGGAATGGGATTACCGGCGGAGTGACCACGAGCGGTTAACGTAATATCTAATAATTTTGCAGCGCGTTCTGCGTCTTGGTAAAACAATTCATAAAAATCACCCATTCGATAAAAGACGAGCATGTTAGGATATTCTGCTTTAATGGCTAAGTATTGTCGCATCATCGGTGTGTGTTGTTCAACATGCTGTAATGCGTGATGGGAAGCAGAAGGTGTGTGGTTCATGAAAGCAAACTCCCGTGCGTAGCGAAAGGAGAAGTATGCCATGCAAGTGATTTAAAACAAGCTCGTTAGAGAATGTGCACGTTCCGTTCCTAGTCCAATATTTCACATTGAACAGCGGGGCTCGGTGTGCCGCCAACGGGAAGGTCTTTTGTTTGAAGGGCGTCGCGACCAGGGAGGGTAAGGAAATGATATGGACCCATCACACTGAAGGCTTCAATGAGCCGAAATGATAGAATCTATCATTTAACAAAGAGGATGAGTCCATGAAAGATATTAAAACATTGGGGGTTGATTTGGCAAAGACTGTTTTTCAATTGCATGGATGCGCGCGTGGATCGATATAATAGGAAAATTGAGCAATTCATACTTCCCTCTCCCGCCTGCGGGAGAGGCTAGGAGAGGCTAGGAGAGGGTTGGCTTCTAATGGCACGATCATTTTCACCAAAATATTTATCTGAAAAGCTATAGAAGGATATTTGGTTTACCACAGGGTCCACAGGCCTATACGCAATATAAAAATCCCCGGGCTTACGCCCGGGGTATTTTTCCCATATGAATTTCGCCTGCTCGGGAAACCCTCGCGGACGGCGACCCAAGGGGGAGAATTCGCTTTCTCCCCCTTGGGAAACCCCCATTGCGTAAAGTTCCTGGGCTAACGCCCAGGGTTTGAGGATATAAAATTTTGCTCGACGTCATCTTCAAAAACCAACATGAAATATCCAGGTCAGTTGTCAAGCCGGTTAACCAGTATGAAGACGAAATTCATCATGTTATAGTGTTGCATCGGTTCTATGCGGCGTTTGAATATGGCAAAGGGTGACCTGACATGATGCGAACAAACCCCTACCAACTTAGTCGTGAAGTGGGATTTGGCTTGCTCAAGCGGGGTTGGAAAATTGCGGTTGCGGAATCTTGTACTGGGGGTGGGTTAGCCTATCAATTAACTTCTGTACCTGGCGCATCACAGTGGTTTGACCGTGGTTTTGTGACGTATTGTGGTTCTGCAAAAGTGGAGCAGCTGGGTGTCGATTGGGACACGATTCAGGAATTTGGTGAAGTCAGCAAAGAAACAGCCGCCGCAATGGCGCAAGGCGCATTACATCATAGCGCAGCGCATCTTACATTAAGCATTACCGGAATTGCAGGGCCAACCGGGGGTGTTGCTGGAAAGCCTGTGGGTACCGTTTGGTTTGGTCTTGGGGTTCGTAACGAAACGGTATTGACCTGCAAAAAATTATTTGATAGTGGGCGAAAACATGTGCGCGATTCTTCAATCAGTTTTGCATTACTGTGGTTATTAGAAATTTTAAACAATAAGGAGCAACGATGAGTGAAAAACAAAAAGCATTAAATGCGGCATTGGCGCAAATTGAGCGGCAATTTGGAAAAGGCTCTGTCATGCGTATGGGGGATAAAGGCGCATCGCGGGATGTTGATGTCATTTCCACGGGTTCTATTGCGTTAGACGTTGCTTTAGGAATTGGTGGCTTGCCGCGTGGGCGCGTGGTAGAAATTTATGGCCCAGAAGCCTCTGGTAAAACGACATTAACGTTGCAAACTATTGCGTCTTGCCAAAAAGCCGGTGGCACAGCCGCATTTGTGGATGCTGAGCACGCCTTAGATCCAATTTATGCAGAAAAACTCGGCGTCAATGTCGATGAATTATTGGTATCGCAACCTGACACGGGCGAGCAAGGATTGGAAATTACGGATATGCTTGTGCGCTCGGGTGCGGTGGATATGGTGGTGGTGGACTCTGTGGCTGCGTTAACGCCAAAAGCGGAAATTGAAGGTGACATGGGTGATTCGCACATGGGCTTGCAAGCTCGCTTGATGTCGCAAGCATTACGGAAATTGACGGCGAATATCAAGCGTTCAAATACATTAGTGATTTTTATTAATCAAATTCGTATGAAGATTGGTGTCATGTTTGGTAATCCCGAAACGACCACTGGTGGTAACGCATTAAAGTTTTATTCTTCTGTACGGTTGGATATTCGTCGCACCGGCGCTATTAAAAAAGGGGAAGAAATTTTAGGAAATGAAACGCGCGTAAAAGTGGTAAAAAATAAATTGGCGCCGCCGTTTCGACAAGTAGATTTTGATATTCTTTACGGGCATGGAATTTCGCGTGAAGGCGAATTAATTACATTGGGTGTGCAAGAAGAAATTATTGATAAGTCAGGTGCGTGGTACAGCTACAAGGGGGATCGCATTGGTCAAGGTAAAGATAATATACGCCAATATTTTATGGAAAACCCAGTGATTGCGGCTGAAATTGAAATGGCCATTCGGACAAAATTGTTCGCGAAATCAGCGAGTAAAAATGAAAAACGTACTTCAGTTGCTGCAGAAGTAGAGCATGAGTATGAGGAAATTGCCGAGTGATCTGCGGTAACCCTCCAGTAATTTTCGGTGAACATAAAAATGATGGACAAATTGCGTGATAACGCACTGAGTTTATTAGCGCGGCGTGAGCATTCTCGTCTGGAGCTAAAACGAAAACTGCAATCGGGAATCGATGCACACGACTTAGCCCAGTTGCTTCACGCGTTAGCGACAGAAGGTTTGCAAAGTGATGATCGGTTCGCGGAAAATTTCGTTCGGTCTCGCCGGGAAAATGGTTATGGCCCGCTGCGAATTGACCAAGAATTAAAAGAGCGTGGTATTAATAATGCCTTGATTCAAAAGTATTTATCCTTAGATGTGGAGGATTGGCAGCCCCTCTTGCAACAAGCTTGGCAAAAAAAGTATCATAGTTCAGTTCCCAAGAATCAAAAAGAACGGGCCCGGCAAGTTCGTTTTCTATTGAGCCGGGGATTTCCGCAGCAATGGGTAATGAAGTTTCTTTCCGCCTTGTAGCTGATAAAACACTATAGAAACTGGAGTGATGCTTGTGCAGCGCCATTATACGAGTCATGAAATTAGAAAAGCGTTTTTAGATTATTTTGCCTCTCATGCGCATCACATTGTTGCGAGTAGTCCATTAATCCCGGGCAATGATCCTACCTTACTATTTACTAATGCAGGCATGGTGCAATTTAAAGATACCTTTTTGGGGATTGAAAAACGGCCTTATCAACGGGCCGCGTCTTCACAACGTTGCGTGCGAGCCGGTGGTAAACACAACGATTTAGAAAATGTGGGTTACACACGACGTCATCATACTTTTTTTGAAATGCTCGGTAATTTTAGTTTTGGCGATTATTTTAAACGAGAAGCGATCGCTTTTGCGTGGAAATTTTTGACGGAAAATCTGGGCATTCCAAAAGAAAAATTATGGGTTACCGTTTTTGAAGAAGATAAAGAAAGTGAAGCCATTTGGTTGAATGAAATGAACGTTGATTCCAAACGCTTTTCACGATGTGGTAGTAAAGATAATTTTTGGCAAATGGGTGAGACAGGACCCTGTGGTCCCTGCACGGAAATTTTCTATGATCACGGACCCCGTATTGCGGGAGGACCTCCAGGCAGCGTGGATGCGGATGGTGATCGTTATGTTGAAATTTGGAATGTGGTTTTCATGCAATATGATCGTGATACAGAGGGAAATTTACATCCATTACCTCGCCCTTGTGTCGATACGGGTATGGGGTTGGAGCGTATTGCGGCGGTGATGCAAGGTGTGCACGATAATTATGAAATTGATTTGTTTCAGCATTTGTTGAAAGCGCTTGCCAACATTCTTGGTTGGGAAGATCCACAAGAAAAATCGATGCGGGTGATTGTCGATCATATTCGTTCGACCTCTTTTTTAATCGCAGATAGTGTTATCCCATCGAATGAAGGTCGAGGCTATGTTTTACGGCGTATTATGCGTCGTGCGATTCGGCATGGATTTAAATTAGGTTGTAAGAAGCCTTTCTTTTACCGTCTTGTGGCGCCGCTGGTGCAGGTGATGGGCGATGCTTATCCGGAGCTTGCAAAATCCCAACCGCTGATTGAGCAAATCATTCGGCAGGAAGAAGAACAGTTTTCTAAAACGCTCACGCGCGGGCTTAAAATTTTAGATCAGGCTGTCGCGGATTTGGCGGGAGCGAGGATTCCTGGTCAGTTGATATTTCAACTGTATGATACGTATGGGTTTCCACCGGATTTAACGGGTGATATTGCGCGTGAACGCGGTTTGACATTAGATATGGAAGGGTTCCAGCAAGCGATGCAACAACAACGAGCATTGTCGCAGCAATCGCAAACCTTCTCCGTGGATCAAAGTCAAAAAATTTCAGTGACGGATGGTACTGAGTTTGTTGGTTATGAAGTCGAACGTGCATCGTCACCGATTAAAGCGCTTTTGGATGAGGCGCAAAAAGCCGTAACTCGGTTAAGTGCAAAACAATCGGGTATCGTGGTGTTAGAAAGCACACCGTTTTATGCGGAATCGGGTGGTCAGGTGGGAGATCGTGGCTATTTGAAATTTGAAGGGGGACGCTTTACGGTCACGGATACGCAAAAACAAGGTGATGTTTACTTGCATCTGGGTCATGTTGAAAAAGGTGAGTTGAAGGTTCATCAAAGAGTGGAAGCTTTTGTGGACGGTGTGCATCGACAAGCCGTGCGATTAAATCATACGGCTACCCATCTATTGCATGAAGCGTTACGTCGTGTGCTCGGTGAGCATGTGCGACAAAAAGGATCTTTAGTGGCTGCGGATCGTTTGCGTTTTGATTTTTCGCATTCGAAGGTATTGTCTTATCAAGAATTACAAACGGTAGAACGTATTGTGAATCAAGAAATTCGGGCAAATACAGCGGCAGAAACGTCGATTTCAACGCCGGAAGAGGCAAAAGCAGCGGGTGCTATGGCGTTTTTTGGTGAGCGATATGGAGATCAAGTCCGTGTACTCAAATTAGGTGAATTTTCCACAGAAATTTGTGGTGGGACGCATGTGGTGCGTACTGGAGATATTGGTTTATTTAAAATCGTGAGTGAATCCGCGTGTGCCTCGGGTATTCGTCGAATTGAAGCGGTGACAGGACAAGCGGCGATTGAATATATTGAACGTGGCGAAGAACAGTTAATCTCGATGAGCGAACTTTTAAAAACGAATATTCATAATATTGGCAATAAGCTATCGCAATTGCTGCAGCAAAATCGTGAGTTGGAACGTGAGCTCGCAAAAGTCAAACAACATCACGCGAATCGGCAAGTGGATCATTTAGGTCAGCAGGCTGTTAATGTCGCTGGAATAAAAGTATTGGCGGCTGAGTTGCAGGGGGCTGATCGCGATACGTTGCGTAATACATTGGACCAGTTAAAACAGGAGCTAGGACGTTCAGCCATCGTATTGAGCACGGTGTCGCAAGATCGGCAAATTCAAATCGTTGCTTCGGTAACACAAGATTGTTTACCTTATTTTAATGCCACACAATTGTTAAATCAGGTGGCTCACCAGGTGGGTGGTAAAGGGGGAGGGCGTCCTGAGATGGCGCAGGGCGGTGGTAATCACCCGCAGGCACTGGCTTTAGCATTGCACTCGGTGACAGATTGGGTGAAAACCAAATTAATGGGATGAGGCATAACACGGATGACGCTAATTGTACAAAAATTTGGGGGCAGCTCTGTCGCTGACATTGAGCGAATTCAAAATGTCGCGCGCATCGTTGCAAAAACAAAACGTGAAGGACACGACGTTGTTGTTGTGGTTTCTGCCATGTATGGTGAAACCGATCGTCTCATTAAATTGGCGAATTCTTTTTTAAGTGGCAATCAGCGTGAATATGATGCACTGCTAGCGACTGGCGAACAGGTTTCAGCGGCTTTGCTGAGTATGGCACTGGCACAGTTGGATTGTCCTGCCACTTCTTTCACGGGTTCGCAAATTCGAATTTTGACAACGGAAGTTCACAAAAAAGCGCGTATCGTGGATATTGAAACTGATCTACTGCTGCGAGAGATTCGTCAAAGTCGTATTCCTGTTGTCGCTGGCTTCCAAGGGGTAACGCCTGAGGGGCACGTGACGACGTTAGGACGCGGCGGCTCAGATCTCACCGCAGTTGCTATTGCAGCTGTTTTGCAGGCACATGAATGTCAGATATTTACGGATGTCGATGGGGTTTATACTTCTGATCCTCATGTTATTCCAGAGGCACAGCGCATGAATCGCATTACTTTCGATGAAATAATGGAGCTATCCAGTCTCGGTGCTAAGGTATTGCAAAATCGTTGCCTAGAATATGCTGGAAAATACAAAGTTCCCGTGCGTGTATTATCCAGTCTAAAACGTGGCGAAGGGACGTTAATCAGTTATGATAAGCCGGATAAAGAGCAAATATTAGTGTCTGGTATTGCCCTTGATCGACAGCAAACGCAAATGACCATTCAGGGGGTTCTCCAACGTCCGGGTCTAGTGAGTTATATTTTAAGCCCCATCAGTCAAGCTAATATTGACGTTGATATGATTGTTCAAAGTGTTCCCAATTCAGCGGGGAAAGTCGATTTTTGTTTTACCTTGCATCGTGATGATCTCGCAGAAGCGCGGGCCATTTTGCAACCTATTGTCCCTGAGCTTGAGGCGGATACTCTGTTGATTTCAGAAAAAGTGGCTAAGTTATCACTGGTTGGTGTGGGGTTACGTACCCATGCCAGTGTGGTTTCTAAGATGCTTTCTACGTTAGGTCAGGAAGGAGTAGAGGTCTTGCTTTTGAGCGCGAGTGAGGTTAAGGTTTCCGCCATCGTTCCAGAAGCCTATTTAGAGCTGGGGGCGCGAGCGCTTCATCAAGCCTTTGGATTAAATGTGCAACCCATGACAGAAGAACCACGTTATTTTGAATGAAACAGCGAGATAAGCACGGTCTTTAAAAAAGGCAACAAAATCAATCCGTTGAACTTATCTTCTTGATATTTCTGTAATTGCATTGAGTCAAGCATTGATATACGTCGTAGGGTCATCAATATATTGATATTTTAATAAATTCTTAAGGTTGAGCAGGTACACTTCAAGCTTAGCGTGATGTACTAAACTTATAATATGGATTTTAAAAGCTGGAGACGGCTTCTGTGGAGAAGGGAGGTGGTATATGAAAGGAGAGGAACATGTTAATTTTAACTCGACGTATTAGTGAATCAGTCATTATTGGTGATAATGTAAAAATCACCGTATTGGGGGTCAAGGGAAATCAAGTCCGTCTTGGAATCGATGCACCTAAAGAAGTCTCAGTCCATCGTGAAGAAATTTACGAACGAATTCAACAAGAAAAAAATCAAGGCGATCGTAATCCTGTGCTTGCAGATGTAAAGCCTGCTGATTCGGAAGCTTAAGCTTCCATTCCCGGTAGGCTTGGATTGACTGGCGCGCCGTGTATTTTACATCGAGCTGTGGCGCCCGGTGTGTGGCGTCTCGCCTGAGGCGCCGTCATCAAGAACGCAACGTGAAATATCTCTATCTGTCCATA
>Ga0155581_126_pt1 | contig 59954 bp, 61 predicted proteins | sample RifCSPhighO2_12_FD_107238 | JGI IMG/M metagenome (GOLD analysis project Ga0155581, IMG submission 107238) | Coxiella sp. RIFCSPHIGHO2_12_FULL_42_15 | reverse complement strand
TCCGCTAAAACGGGAATCGCGTGGCGTTGTGCCAACATCGCCTCATGCGCAAAACCCGCCATAAATAATGCATCCGTCACTTCCCACCACGTCGTCGCGGAATCGCGCACAAAACCAATTTCTTCTAAAATCCCATCCACTACTTCTTCAATGCCAGACGCATAATTATTGGGATTACCCTCATCCGCATAACTTTTATAAAGTTCGTCAACAATTAAACCTGACATATCTGCCACACCATCGTAAGGGGTATCAGAACCCACCGGCGTTGCTAATAGTGCTAAGAAATTCACTAAAAATCCACGTTCTTGCGGCGTAGGATAACGACATCCTAATTGCGTATCAAATGGATTAATTGCATATTCAGAACGCATACGCAATCGGTGCGTTGCGACTAAATGCTTTTTATCCGCGGGCAACGCATCTTTCAACAATAAAATTAAACCACTACTGGAGGGACCAATATCGATAATCGAAATACGCGGTAACCGTTGAATACCTGGAGACAAACAAACCGCTAAATTAATGGCGTTTGACAATACGGATTTACCTGAACCCGGACGCGCGTAAAACAAATCGATCCACGTGGTTTGATGACGTGAACCTGGATGATACGGCCACGGCTTACCATCCGGAGAACGAAAAAGAATAGCACCATTGTCCCAAGGAGACGCGGGACGAAACAAAGGTAACATGTACAACACGTCGGACAATGGCGCTATTGACGCAGTGGCTGTACTCGTGCCCGAGACAGCTAACATTGAGGAAACAACTCCACCGAATGCATCGCCTGAAAATTCAGACACGTCACACGACCCCCATCCTTCTATCGCTTTCGCTAACATAGAAGCACGAGAACGCAGTAAGCGCATATCGTTTTCCGGTGCCCATGTGACCGCCGTTACGCGTAAACGTACCACCGCATCATCGGTATTGAGTTTGATATGTTCCAATAAGTTTAACGAATCGTGAATTAAACGATTTTGTGAGGAAGTCACTGTCAACACGGAAGACATGACTTTTCGCAAACCAACGTGCGTTAGACCATCACTTTCAATTAAAAATGAAATTCGCCACGGAATTTGTGTCTGCAACGTGCGCGTAAAAAGGCGCAAAAATGGCTGCACTTCTTTCGGAAATAAATCGATAAATACCGTTGCGTAAATGCGATCGCCCACACGGGCGGTACGAAGATTAATATTTTCAGCATCGCGTGGTAACACTTGTCGTGATAATGAAGGCCACAAAACATCAGAAATCTCTTCAATATCGCGCTTACTGGTTTTTATGGTGATCTTATCGCCTGGCAATAAAGGCCGCCAATCTCGATCCGTAAACTCAGGGTCAGCACTGCGACGCACCGCATGCAGCGCATCATGCACTTCCAAAACATTCGTCACAATACCAACGTCATTAAAGTCATTCGAAACCGCCCGCACAAAAGAATCGTGCGTTTCGCGCAAATCCGGCACGGCGGCAATAATATTTTGCGTGGAACGAAAAGCCGGTATTTTTAATTTCTTAATGGTTTTGCGTTTATCATTACGAGCACGCTTCATTTGCTCGCTGGTCAATGTTTTCAACCGTGTCCATAAGACAAAATACAATTCTTCATGCGCACAATACTGTGCTAAAAATTTTTGTCGTTCATTGAACAAATCTTCTAAACTTAACCCCAAGCGTTTCGCGGTACCTGTTGCGGGTTGAAAAATATGATTAATCTCATCCACCACTTCATCGCGATCATAACTAAACAAAACTTGAATCACGTGCCCCGGTTGAGACATCGTCGTTTGTAACGATTGTCGTAAGCTACTCAAAATATAATTAAATTCTTGTTGACCAATTAAGCTCGTCACTCCTTGCAAACGCAAAATAGAGACCAACGAACCATCGTTTGCAACCAGCACCGTTTCACTATCCGCAGTTTGTAATTCACAATACGATGCGGACGTTTGCTTCAAAGATGAGCTCATCCACATCGCAAAACTACTCAAAAAACCGCTCATAAAACTTAGGGGATTTACCATACCTTTCTCGCCTCACGAATCATCAGGGATTTATCCCATTTGCTGCAAACCATCTTTAATCCACGTTTTTACGGGTTCAGAAAACCGTTGTAAGTCGGGTAGCAACCGCACGCTGTGCGCTAATTTCTGCTGTATCGCCTCACATTCCTTTTCACCGTAATCCACTAACAGACGACCTAAAAGTGCTGGCTGGCTTAATCCCTCTCCCAATAATTTTTCTGCTTGTTGCGAGCGTAATTTCAAACTGCGATAAATATTTCGTGCTTGTGTTGCAGCAGCACTGCCACTCACGACAGCCGTAAACAAGACATGACACATGGCATTTACTTGATTTTGTGTCATCTCTGGTAGCACCACCAACACACCACCTCCATATTCATCTCGTCCAACCGATTCCATGAAAAAACATTGCGAACAAAAACAACATGCCGTAATTAAATTATTGATGCGATTGTGATGAAAATTCTGATCCAAATTCACCACATCCATATAGTGTCCCGCCCTAAAGCCACAGAACTGACAGGTATCATCGTCGCGCAAAAACACTTTTTGCTGAAAAGAGAGGAAACCTTGATCGGATTTCCTCACCATAAAAAGTCGCCAATTGCTATGGGTTGCGGACAATGTTAAATGATGTAACTTCATTTTCAACAACCCTTTTTCGAATTAGCCCTTAGGTAGAAGAACCACCGCCAATTAACTGATCCATGTCAGAACCACCGATCTTCGACATCTGTGCAGTAGAACCAAACACAGCTGTTTTAGCGGTTGGTAACATGACAACGAATAAGGTTAATGCGGCACCGATCAATAACAAGGTCACCCCTTGGCTGATCGGAACTTGAGTGGGGTTGAGTTTATGTTGATGAAATTTAAAAAACGAAGCGAGAATAAACGCGATACCCGCAATCAACGCAACGTCCGTTAAAATTCGCGATAACTGCGAAACGGTTGAGTTGACGTTTTTAGTGATTTCAGACAGCTTAATCGCACTGACGGCTGCAAATGAATTATCCACCGCAAACAGCGCTGCCAGCAAAGCAAATACGGCGATGATTTTTAAAAGCATTTTCGCTTTCATTGGTTTCATAGGATCGTCTCCTCCAAAAAATAATATAAAAAAGTTAATGTTACCTTTATCCAAACAATATACACTCATATCCTTAACATAATATTAAATAAGTTTAACCTCCCCAAAATTAGTAACCTGCTGATTTAAAATCAATTTTCAGCTCATTATCCAATCGTAAAGCTGAAAAGAAAGCCCATGATGTTCCAAACATCTAAGATCTGCACACACATGAGTCCACCAATGATATGCAACATAGCCTTACCGATCGAACCAGGCTGAGCTTGTTCACCACCCGCACGACTCATCAGAATAATGCCGCGCATGATACCAATAATGCCAACAATCCGAATTAACGCAATCACGGGTTTAATCATTTGGTTCGACTCGGGACTCGACATCGCCGGATAGGCAAGAGGACTCACATCACCAAAAATGGATAATCGTAATGTGTTAATGACCAAAGGAAAACACAACAAGCACACTGCCGAAATCAGCATCCCTACGGGGCGACCAATCGATGATTGTTGCGACATGAAGGTACGCGATTCACCATAACGTTTAAACTTCAATAATGAACCGAGCATCAACGCAACCCCTAAACCAATCGCAACCGATTGCAAAATAATCGATGTATAGCGAACACCAATCATCAAATTGTAACTATCTGCAAAGGTTGGAGAGGCAAAAATAAATAATCCGATCCATGTGATCATGCGCGAATGCCATGAAATGTATTTTTTATTTTGCGTAATCATTGTAGCTCTCTTTTATAAAAATCCCCGGGCTCATTTTAAAAATCATTTTGCCCTAACCGAATGTCTTTACCGGTATTCGTCGTAATTAACCCACGTCCCGGGTAAATGCCCGTTACATTGCCATAACCAGGAATAGGATCACCCACCGTCACAGAGATCGCTAATCCATTAGATCCTAAAATCCAGGCGCGACCATCCACAATCGCACGCACCGAATAAACCAGCACCGGTTGTGGCGGCCCCGATTTTTGCGAGACATTGACTTTGATATTTTCATTAACGTTACGAAGCTCTTGCAACAACAACACCATCGCTTGTTTCAATTGATCATTGGTTTCGTTCGCTTGCTGCATCTGCGCACGCATATCATCTACTTGTGATTTCAACAGCGAAATTTCTTGCGCGTTCGCATCACCATTTTGCTGAATCGATGCCAATGATTGCTGCAATAGGGCTTGATCTTGGCTGGGTTGTTGTGTCGGTAATGTCTGAGTTGGAGCCGGTTGCTCGGGCGCCTGCATGATAACCTTATTATTTTCTTTATGTTTCATGATTTGAAAAACAACCAATACAATCATAATGACCAACACCACCAATAACTTGCGACGATTATTGGAAACGAACTTTTTCCATGCCGGTTGTTCTGGTGACTTTTTCACAGGCGCTTCTTCTTCTGTGGGTTGCGCAGAAGGTTCCACAACGTATTCTTCACCTGGATACTGATATTCATCACCCACCTGTTTATTTTGATCGTTCATTTTTTTATTCTCCCCCTAAATCATCGTTTGAGTCAGTATCACCAAAATTAATTGCCCGAACCCCGTAGAGATTTTTTTGTGGCAACGGTTCTGGCAACGTAACATCTGACATAAATAACAAACCAATACCCACTCCACCCGGTATTTTCACGGTGGGCGGAACGTTAAAGTTCGACGACATCGTGTTTGAATATTGCTGACCCACTTGCCCTACCCCCAACATAGCGTACTCCGTGGGTGTGAAATTGTTCTTACGGCTGGTGACACAAAACGGTCCAAAACAACTTTGCGTCGTACCCGTTTGCATAATGCCTTGCGAAATACCGGATAAAAAGGCAGATGCGAACAAGGAACCATAACGCAATAAGTAGTGATTATTCACATACCCCGCCAATGCGGTATGCGCCGTATCCGGGTCAATGGCAACAATATTGGCGCCAAACGATTTTTCAAAACTCGGGACATTCACCAAGTTGAAATTCAACAAGAGCTTCTTATCCACGCGAGTGAAACGCCCCACTAATTTGGCATTTTTCAACTGACCAGAAACAATCGTTGCCATCACCGGTGTATTTTCATCGCTATTCACCGAAGTATCCAACACGCCAAACATAATGGTACCCGCTTTAATCGTAGGACCTTTGAGTGCGTTGTCTGCTTTTGTGTTTCCACTGTTTGTGGTTTGTGTTGGCTCTGGCGCACGCTGCACCGTTTGCACGGAGGGATTACTCCAGCCCGCCATGATTTTCGTTGACACCAACAGCATCTGATTTTGCATTTGCTGCATGGCATCTTGTTTTTGTTGTTGCGACATCATTCGTTGTTGTGCTTCTTGCAACTCACGAATTTGCGTGGCTCGCGGATTGCCATCAATGGATGGAATGGCATCATTGTTATTTGCACTGACATTATTTTGTTGTGCCGCTGGCAACAAAGGTTGCTGTTCTGTCGACGGATTGTTTTGCACAAGGCCTGCTTCATTTGCAGAATAGCCTGCTCGCAACAAATCCCCACCGGTAAAACCAACGTCTTTGAGTTGTTTTGCGCTAAAACCCGCTGCTTTTAACTCCGCCGCACCGAACCCAGCATTACGCAATTGCTGCGCGCTAAATCCCGCATTCTTTAATTCAGCCGCAGAATAACCCGCGGCTTTTAAATCGCCCGCACTAAACCCCGCATTTTTTAATGCGCTCGCACTAAAACCGGCATTTTTAAGTTCTGCAGCACTGTAACCTGCATTGCGAAGTTGTGCCGCGCTAAAACCGGCCTCTTTCAGATCCGCGGCAGAAAAACCAGCACCTCTCAATTCCGCCGCAGAAAAACCAGCATCTTTTAATTGTGCCGCATCATAGCCTGCCTTTTTGAGATCCGCTGCACTAAAACCCGCTGCTTTTAAATCCGCTGCAGAAAATCCGGCATCATGCAGTTCTTTCGCGCTAAAACCCGCGTCTTTTAAATCTTTCGCACTAAACCCGGCGGCACGTAATTCAGCCGCAGTAAATCCAGCCGCTTTCATTGCAGCCAAACTGCAACCCAGATTTTTAAGCTCAACCGGAGAAGCCCCCGATTCGCGCGCGGCACGAAGTTTTTCCACACTACAAATCCCCGTATTTTGTGAGTTTGCCGCTTGAATTTGTTGCGCCGTATAACCGGCGGCTTTTAATGCCGCATCCGAAAATCCCGCATTTTTAAGATCGCTCGCGCTAAAACCTCCCGCCTTTAATTCTGCCGCGCTAAAACCGGCCTCTTTCAAATCTTTTGCGCTAAATCCCGCTGCTTTCAATTCAGCCGCTGAATAACCAGCCGCTTTTAATGCGGCAACACCACACTTTTTCAAGAGTGCGCCACTCACCCCTTGTGCATGCGCTTGTTTTAATGCTGCAATATCACAATCCGGATCATCCTTAACGCCCGCATTTTCTATTTCCGTATTGGAATAACCAGCGGCTTTCAATTGCCCCGCCGTAAATCCAGCGGCAGCCAACTGACCTGCACTAAACCCTGCATTTCGCAATTGTTGTGCGGTAAAACCGGCGGCCTTTAAATCTTTTGCGCTGAAACCCGCATCGATGAGTTGCTGCAACTCATAACCACAGGTTTTCAAATCATCCGCGCCATAACCAGTGTCTTTTAACTCACCAGCCGTATACCCCGCCGCACGCAATGCAGGACAAGAGCAAGCTTGACAACGCAATTCTTCTGCCGTCACACCGGCTTGACGGGCCAATTTTAAATTGGGCACACTGCAATTGGCCGGGTTAGGCCGATACAGGTAAACCACTTTTGACGTTGGGCATTCTTTTGAAACCGTATCGGATGCTCCTCCCTGAACAGGGAAAACACCCGAATCGGCATCGGTAAAATCACTCGCATCACCATTAAAACTGGCACGCGTAATCGTGGGTATTGAACTGGTGAGATCTTTTCTCGCCTGTTGTGCCGCCACCGCGTTTTCTCTATTTTGTGTTTGCACATAGTTGTCTGACGGATTCCCCGCACCAGGAACATTATCAATACTCGGTGCAGACACAACGGTCGCTGTACCTTGATACGTTTCTTTCACACGGTAATGATGCCATATAGCGGCAACCACGACGACAACCGCCATTATGGTGACGACAAAAATGCCTAATCTCACTTTCGCGGATTGCAACAACCCATTTTTCATTTTCTTTTGCTCAGTCATATTTTTACAACCCTTCAATCATCAACTTTACTGTTTTACCACGCGCAGACGCTAACAAAATAGGCGTTGCCTGCAGTTCATAAGCATGCGTACCATCCGCGCTTTGCATCGTCGAAATAAACGCGGGCGAAAGTATCGTCATTTGCGTACGCACAAAAAGACTGCCATTTAAAAGCCACGCTTGGCAATCTTGCTGACCTCCTTTAACAACAACGGCTTGCGCCCCTTCCGGTGGCACTCCATCTAATACACTCACCAATTGTGGATTTTCTACATTCGGCAGCCCTTCTAACACTTGATTGGGATTTGGGCCAATTTTCGGAATACGAAAATCAACTCGATAATCCACGGCACGTTGCCCTGGCATCAACGTAATCATGACCGGCGTATCTAACCCTTTTAGCATTACCGCTAAATTGCCCCCTTCATAAGAGCTCAACGCTTGAATCATCAGGGTATTGCCTTTTTGATCCCACTGAACATTAAAATTCTTTTGATTACCTAAATCGTAAGCCTGCACCGGCCACGAACCGCCTGTTGCGTCAACAAAAACAAGGGAACTCACATACCCTTGCTGCAAACGTACCACCGGTGGAGCTGCACCCGGCGACAGATTGACAATCGCAGAAGTCGATGTGGGCTTCGGGGGTGTTTCCGGTGCTTGCGCTGCAGCACGCTGTGTTTGATCAAATAAATAATGCAACGTTTTAATTTGCTCGGGCGTTAGGGGTAAGAGGTTACGCACCATATTGGCAAACGCCGCATTTCCTACGGGATCATTGCCATACGGATTATTCGCCGCATTATCCGTTTTCTGTGGTGTGGGCGGAACATTCTTATTTTGATTGTCATTTTGCACATTCTGCAATAACGCATTAATCTTCGCGATATTCGAACCTTCGTTACCACCATTCACGCCAAAACCATCGGCAAACGTCATGACCGAAAACGGCACTAGCATCATCACCAAGAATGCGCGAAGTATTTTTTGTATTCTCATGTCTCTTACCCTTTATCTCTTAATTACCGGCCGCCACATCTGCTGCACCTAGTTGTTCAATGAAAATATTATTAATGGCTATTTTTTGCGGATAATATTGCACAGGCTCCCGCAATACCAATACGGTCACATTGACCGGCTGATTAATGGTTTTTTGATCGCTGATATAAGTAATCAACATCGGCAATTTAACATTCCAAGCATAATGACCACCCACAATCGCTTTCATCACCACTTGTGGCGCTCCCGTAATCACTGCATTCGAAACCATTTTTAAATTTTTAATGGTATCCAAATTATTCGATTGTTGTAATTTATCTATAAAATAATTCCATCCGTCTGACGTGAAATTACTGGATGCCTCCTGCAATTGCTCACGATAATGCACAAAATCCAGCGTAAATGCTTTATGCACCGCATTTGCGGTCCATTGCAATACAAAATCATCCGGCAACGTTGGATCCGTTAACGCATGGACTTTGATAATTCGTCCATCGGGCGTTGCCGCAAAATACTGTGGCAGCGGCGGATGTGTCCATTTGTGATAAACCATACCAACGAGAATGACGTTGATCGCCAACATCAGTAATACACAAAATAAAATACGATAATAATTATCGCGATAAAACATATTGCGCATAATCACGAGATCTAAACCAGGCATCGGATTTTTCTGATTTTTACTTAACATTGAGATCATCTCCTCCGATGGTAAACGTTGTCACGGCAATACCACGCGAAATTTCTAATTCTGGAACGCGTTTAATGGTCATGCTCACATAAATTTGGCGCTTTACATTGGTGCTAGAGCTCGTGTAAAGAATCAGTAACGGCAATTGCACATCCCAACTGTAACGACCCCCACTGATATACCGTTTTACAATAACCACAGGCCCATTCACTACCGTGGATAAATACAATTTTTTCGCTTGAATGGTATTTAATAAACCGGATGCGGTGATCGCATCTTGAAAAGCAATCCAACCATCATCCGTAAAATACGGTTTCGCCAGGCCCAATTGTTTTTGATATTCCAAGAAGTTAATGTTGTACACTGACCGTGCAACCGTCGTTGCCCATTGCTGAATAAATTCAGGCGTAACCACGGGCGAGCTTAATGACTCAATCGGCACGACCTCTCCCGTTGTGGTCGACGCGTAATAACGCGCTGGCGATTGTGCTGCGGCCACGAGAATATAAGCCGCAAGCAAACCACCCGCTGTAAACAACAGCAAGATGAGTACTCGCACCATACGACGAAATTGATCGCGATAAAAATCATTGCGACGATGTGCAAATTGTTCAAACTCTTGTGTATGACTCATTATTCATAACTCTCATAGTGCGGGTAATAACGAAAACTGACTTCTACCCTTCGATTAAAACTTCTTCCCAACGCGGTCCCATTCCAATCCACTGGATTTAATCGGTTATAACCAACGGCATACAATAAGCGAGTATCGATGCCTTTATCCCATAAATAATTGGCGATGACTTGTGCCTGACGCGTGCTCAACGCTGCCAAATAAGTGCCGCGACCCTGATTATCCAAATAACCAGAAATTTTCACATCCACTTTGCTGTACGTTTTTATTAACTGTGCCGTCCAATCCAGCACGGGTCTCGCTTCTTTTCGTACATTAGCAGAATCCGGAATAAAAGTAGTATCATCCCGTAAAATCACACGAATTTCTTCACCCACCTGAATCACTTGTGCGCCATTTTTTTCGAGCTCAGCGATGTAATAAGCGCGACTTTCTTCCACCGTCGGTTTTTTTTCCGGCGGTATGTAAACTGATTTTGGTTTTTTAGCACAACCCGGCAAACCAACAACAGCTACCAGTGCTATCACAACCAGAATCATTTTCAAATTTATTTTTATTATTCGCTGTCTCATTTTGCTCGTTCCTAAATAATCAATTCTTAAGGTTTAGGGTTAAAAAAATTTTAGCTGTCCCCACTGGCCGTCATCTTCTTCAATGAAATATCCTCCACCATCTGACGAATCACACGACTAATCTCGGTACTGTTCTTCATCGGTTTAATCGGTGGCGGATATTGTGTTCCTTTTTCCATATCGCCAATCACTTCGATGGCAATGTTCATCGCCTCTTGGCCGTTCTTGCCACATAAACGTTGCAAATATTCCACTTGGTCACGCAGTTCGGCACGATTTAAAATTGGCTTTTTGAAAGCTTCTTGATCTTTGGCAATGACAATCTCTTCTAAATGCGACGTTTCTCGCAATGGCATGAATAAATGGGTGTGATCTAAAACCAGCGTTTCTTCTTCAACGTCATCAAAGAACATCGGAATTTCATTTTGGAAATAATACTCACGCAACGCGATGGATGCTTTATCCAAGAGAGAAACAGATTCTGCGTGTTGTTCTAATAATGCTGATAACTCACGGACTTCTTCATTGCTGTCTTCGATTCTATCGACCACCAAATTTTTCGATTTCATTTTCTCAATGTGAGTAAACCCTTTTTTCAGTCTTTGAATCACATCATCACTGGGGGTATCCACTTTTAGAAAGTGATTCAAGCGAATTTCTTTGGTCATTTTAGGATTCGCAAAGAAAAATTTACCCCGTACAATTTTCGATTTAAAAAAGAAATGGGCTTCACCGGGTGCTTGTTCTTTCAAATCTAATAAATCAATACGAGCACGTTTCTCAGCACGAGCCCCACGACCATCTTGATACATACCAAATACACTACCCATGTCCACTTGGAAACTGTCCACGTGGGTGACGTAAGATTCACCGGCAGATTTCATAAAGAAATCCCACGTTTCCGTTGGATCTTCCAACTTCATACAAATTTTAATATTGGTGTTTGCACCGATGGATGCCGCTTCTTCTTTTGATGCTTTTTGGAAAGCCGGCAAATCTTGTCCCGCAAAGATCACCGAGAAACCTAATGATCGCGCCTGCGCAGGAACAACGGCAAAACCTTCTACGGCGTAGTAACCATATTCATCGAGAATACATAAATACGGTGTTTTTGCATTGGTGGGCTTGGATTCAATGATGTTTGCTAATTCACCTTCTACGCTATCACCCAAACCTGCTGCCATCATTGCTTTTAACGAGGCAATGATCACTTTACCTAAGTTGGATAATTCATCGGGGGATTTTTCGAGTGCGGGTAACAATACGCATAAAATACGACGATTTAATACGACGTCTTTCAAGTCCACTTCCGCCAAATTCGTTCGCATAATATGGCCGTAGGTGTCCGCTAACGAGGTAAATACCCGTGTTAACTGCATGGTAATAAAACCGTGCTGTTCCAATACTTGTGAAACCTGATTGCCTTTTTTCTCTTTGTTATAACCGGGTAAGTTATACACGTAACTTTCAATGGGTTCGAGTACCGTGCGCGGCATATTTTCCAAGCTAATCGCTTCTTGTCCGTCGCGTAAAAATAATTTGTCGCTGACCATGGCTTCAAGTTTGGGTAATAAGAAATATTGTCGAATGACGTTAGCGTCTAATAAAACATGCCCTGCATCACGCATCGTGACCAACACACGCATTAAGGCTTCCACGAAACCAATCGCACGACCTTTCCACATGTCACCATCGCCCGAACCACCCGCTGCTTTTGGCATCAAACTCACAATTAATTGCGATAACATGCTCGATGAACCATTGGCAAAAGGATTTAATGTGTTGGATAAGCGACGCTCCTGTGGACCAACGATATCGCGAGCACCGGTCATGAAGTTAATTAATAGTATGTCATCTTCACGACCCATGCTGCGCGCCATGGCAAATAATTTTGAATACAGCGAGTTATCCCCTTTACCGTCAACGTAAATAAAGCCACTGGACTGCAATAAGGCGTTATACGCAATAGAAATTAACGCTTCCGTTTTACCACTCCCGGTTGAACCGAAAATCAAAACGTGGGTTCGCATATCTTCATTACTAAACCATAATTCTCGATTCTCTTTTTTTTCATTACCAAAAAAATAAATACCGCGTGCTTTACGTGGTTTGTTTTTGATGCCAGGCATGGGATCGTTATAATCATTTTTCCCGGAACGCATTGGCATGCGAAACGGCAACATCGCTTTTTGAAAATAGCAATAACAAAAAAGCCCAATGCCAATGAATAGCAAGCAATCAAAAATGCCCGTCGCAAAAAAGGCAGCAATGGCCATCCCTACTAATGTAACTGCGTTAGAACGCGGCTGTTTCAAGAAATCCGTCACGCGCTGACCCATCGTGCGCGTGTCACGAATCACCTGCGAGTGAAAACGTTCTTGTTGTTCGTTTAAGCCACGTTGCTGGTATGCCATGACTCACCCTCTACCGTATATAAAATTTCAGACACTGCTTTGTCTAACGCAATGACGGCTTCGCTCACCACTGGTGTGTTTAATGCGCGACGTAATTTTTTCTCAGCAATCCAATGCGCATACACACCGGCCACTTCAACAACGGGTGTCCATCGACCCACGCTATTCAACACATACCACAAGCGCCGATCCAGCGGTTTCAACCAAATAAATTCTGAGGTCGCTAACACCCCTTCAACACGTGCGATTTCTAACAATGTGGCTAAGACGGTATAAACATACGCGTGCCGAGTTGCCGACCACTTAACCACCTTGTGGTTACCATATCGTTTTACGAATTCATCCACTCCAGTGAAATCTAAACGCCCACTCACACTTGATTTTGCGATTTGATCGAGAAGGGTGAGGGCAACGTCTTTATCACGTGCAATGCGCGACACGAAAATGACCAGTAAGGCCTTCATATGAAGGGGTAAACGCTCAACACCATCCCACATCGGACCCATTTGCAATACAAATAAACGCTCTGCGAGACCGTGGCTGATGCTCCATATGGTACCGCCGTCTTTTTGTACGGTTCGTAGTAAGTTGTGTTCTTTACAAAAATCCAACGGCAATTTTGCCATCGACCATGGACCTTCGTTGAGATTTTGCTTCACTAAATCGAGAGAAACCACGGGTGTGATTTCTGGCCATGAAACGACTTCTTCCTTTCGTAAAGTTTTCATGGAATAGTCATTGATAAAACGGGCTGAACGATGGCGAAAATAAGAAACGTAAGCGAGGCCAATGAAAACCGCCATAATCGGATAGCGATAATAGTTGCCGACAAACATACTGATATTTTCTATTTGATTTAAGGTGACTTTGCGCGGATCACTGGTTTGCATGTAATACAAAATCTTTTCAAGGCTCGCCGTTTTGATTTCCGGCAAGTGAATCAATCCAGCAACACCATTCCAACCCTTAAAAATCCAGTCTAATAAATAAATTTCAGCAGAACGTACGTAGAAAATCGGTGGGACTAAATATTCTTTCCCAAAATACCAAATTAAGATAAATGCAGCCGTCAACAGAACCACATACCAGAAAAAACTGGAGGTCTGATCACCGGCGTTTTGTCCACCACCTGCTTGACTCATACGTTGTTTCGCCCTACTTTTCTTTTAAGATCAAGCGCTGATTATAAAAATGATAACGCTTGCCTAAATGCACAAACTCAACCACAAACTGAGAAGTTACCGCCCCCAGTTGGATGGTTAATAACTCAAATCCTTGCCTATCGGTTTTCTTACCGCCAAAATCATTTTCCAAAATTTTGGCTTTATCAACGACAGCAATGGCATATGCTTCCGAAGTTTGCAATATTTTTTGGCGAACCGCTTTTCGCGCGTCTTCTTCATTTTTATAAACCGGTCGACCGGCCATATAAGCATGAATCGAACGCAGTTGCGCTTCCCATTTTTGCAGGTCATGGCCTTCAGCTTGAAACAATGAAATATAAATTTTTACTTCATTTGCTTTCAGCTGATATTCGCCAATTTCCTCAAGGCCCTGTACGCGCATTAATTCGCTTTGCGCTTGCAGTGCCTTAGCACGAATCTCACGTAATGGCTTAATGATATTCCGTAAAAACAAAGAACTATCCCAATCACCTGCTTGCAACACATGGTCAACGGCAGCAACAATAGCGTTAGTGAGTTCCAAACATTGTTGCTCCGTTCGTTGGCCTCCGTCATAAAATGCTTGCGCAAGCTGCAAAAATCTTTCTTTTTCACTCTCAACCACTTCACACAATGTTTTTCGTACTTCTTCCTGATCGTCGTGAAATACGTGATGAGTGATTGGCGAAGTCATATCCTGGTCCTCAAAAATTAAATGGAAGGCCTGGAGTTGTTAGTTGCATGCAACTTATCAGCAACCTCTTGACCAGCTTGCTCCAGCAACTTCGTGAGATTACTTAATCCGGCACATAATTTCTGCGAAACATCTTTTTTCACACCTGAGTTAAACAATTGCATTATACCCACTCCCTATAAAAGTCATTTTTCAAAAGGCAAACAAAGCCCGCCAACATAGTGTCGTTCATCCTGAAATTTAATTAAGTTATTGAAAAAACGAAATTATTAAAAGGGCTATCCGTAGAGTTAGCTCTCATTGTACGATAATAAGCTTAAGAAATTATTAACAGACTGTCTTTTTATTAAATAATTCTGAGGGCGAGAAAATGTGTTTTTTGAGAAAAAACAGCGAATTACGCCTTATTAATCATAAAGCAACTCATCCAACGCAACCGCATGTTGACTCGAGCTCGAACGAATCAGCTCATACAAAACATCGGTAATGGTAAATAAACGAATAACTTCCGGCGTGAATTCATCGAAAGTAACTTTGGTCCCTAACACCGCTTGATCCATATCTTCAAACGAAACCCCAATGCCATAGCCAAAACACAATTGTGCGAGTTGATCCGCGCGTTTTGCCAAACCCGGCATCAAACCCACCTCTGAAAAAACTTCGCTGTGTGTCAAGAGGCGGCCTTTAAAGGTAAAACTCGCGCCTATATTTTTCGCAATCGCTTCTAACTTTTTGGCAATATTCATTATTCTTCCCACCAAGGAATAGCGGCTTTGCGTGAACCCGAAATGAAATTACGCACGATTCGCGCGAACACATCCGCACGATAACCAAAATAATTCAAAATAGTAAAGAAAGTAATGGCTCCCACTGCAATCCCTAAGGTAATCCACGACATATGCAATAAGAAAATCAACAATGGAAAAGCGGTTTTTCCATCCCAAATAAAGAATTTTACGGTTCGCGCAGAATCACGCCAATGCGCATTTGCAGAAACTGCCATAGTTAGGACCTCGGTTCTTTAAGCATGCTTTCACTCTATCCGTGGAGATTAGCACACTTTTACACCAGTTGGTAGAGAGCCCCTGAAAACTCGCGTAACTGATTGATTATTTCTTCAAAACCGGATTATCATCGTTTTTTCTTTACATAAACAGAAAAAACAGTGATAATCCGGTTCATGAAGCCATTCATTCCAAGATTACTTGAAAAAAATATACGGCAAGCATTAGATCGGGGTAAAAGCATTTTATTGCTAGGGCCACGACAAACCGGAAAAACAACGTTAATAGAACAGCAAATCCAACCCGATATCAGTTATACGTTTGCCCGCATTGCAACGCGCCAGCGGTATGAAAAAACCCCTGAATTACTCGAAAGCGAGCTTGAAGAAAAAATCAAGACGTTTACACGACCACCGCTGGTCTTTATTGATGAGGTACAAAAAATTCCTTTAATCATGGATATTGCGCAACATCTCATTGACCGCCAAAAAGCGCAATTTATTTTATCCGGTTCATCCGCGCGAAAACTGAAAACTGGAACTGAACTTAATTTGCTTCCTGGTCGTGTCGTTTCTTTGCATATGACCCCATTACTCTATCAAGAACTTCCAGAGTTAAAACCAAACTTGGAAACTATTTTACTTTATGGAACATTACCTGGAATAGTCAATGACCTTGATAATGCATCGCGAGAAATTGATCTTTATTCTTATGCTAGCACCTATCTGGAAGATGAAATTCGTGCAGAAGCGCTGGTCCGCAATATAGGCGGTTTTTCGCGCTTTTTACAAGTTGCGGCGGGCGAAGCTGGAAAGCAGTTGAATTTTACCCGTCTCTCTCAAGATCTTGGTATTGCAGATACCACCATTGCCAATTACTATCAAATTTTAGAAGATTGTATGATTGTTTCAAAAATTGATCCTCTTACAGAAAGTTATACAAAGCGTCGCCTGATTAAATCACCCAAATATTTATTCTTTGATTTGGGGGTTCGCAGAGCTTGTGCTAATGAAGGTGTTGGCTTACCACAAAAAATCATGGCTGATTTATTTGAGCATTATGTCGGAAACGAACTCGTCTATCAAAGCCAACTCAAATCTTCGCTCATTAAAGTTCGTTATTGGCGTGACACTGCAGGCCCAGAAATCGATTTTGTGCTTGATATTGCACAACGCTATATTCCAATTGAAGTGAAATGGAGTGATAAGCCAGATTTGCATGATGCACGTCATATTAAAAAATTTATTGATGAATATAAAAATATCGAGAAAGCCTATATAATTTGCAAAACACCCCATCGTTATAAAATTAATGGCCATATTCTCGCTCTTCCTTGGCAAGAAATTTATAGTTTATTTGAATAAAGGAAGCGGGTGACGCGAGGATGTGATGGGGAATTCCTGAAACACCCAGGCTACAATTCCCGAAACAAGATAAATACGTTACTATACTGAGCTCAGCGATTCCCCAAGTTCATTATCTAGTAACTTATTGTTTTAGAAAACAAAAGATTGAAACAGTGGGGGATTATCAAGGGGGAGCTTTGCGCGCTCCCCCTGGATCGCGAGGATGCAGGCCCCCTGCAGCCCGCGTCAATGAAAGGGAAGGAATTCCCCATCGGAAGATGGGGAATTCCTGTACTGAGCTTTTCCATGTCTTTCTCCGAGGACCCTCCCATGACCAAGAGTAAACAGTTCGGTAGCATTCTCATTATCGCTGGCACCACCGTTGGTGCGGGGATGTTAGCGCTCCCCATTATTTCTGCCGGCGAAGGTTTTCCTTATGCAGTCATCGTTCTCATTGCTCTCTGGGCACTCATGCTCTACGGCGCATTACTGTTGCTGGAGGTGAATTTGATTTTTCCCCATGGGGCGAGTTTTAGTACGCTAGGCCGAAAAACATTGGGCCGACCGGGACAACTCATCACAAATCTCTGCATGGTATTGTTATTTTATTGTTTAACAGCGGCCTACATCAGCGGCGGTACGGATTTTTTAACGGTGGATTTCAAACAATATCTCAACTTGTCACTCCCTCGCTGGGCTAGCTCCTTAATTTTTACCGTCGTCCTCGGTGGCTTAGTGTGTTGGCACACCTATGCCGTTGATCTTGCAAACCGCGCACTACTCACCGTCAAAATGATCGCTTTTTTCTCGGTGACATTTTTGTTAATACCCCACATTGATGGCAGCAAATTAGCGCTGCAACCGGATGGCAGCCGATTTATTTTCATGTGTATCCCCATTTTTTTTACTGCTTTTGGTTTTCACGGAAGTATTCCCAGCATTGTCAAATACATAGGGCACGAACCCAACAGGCTGCGCCGCATTTTTGTGCTGGGTAGTGCGCTACCGCTCGTGCTTTATATTTTATGGGAAATGGTCACGCTCGGCATTTTGCCACAGCAAGGCCCGCAAAGTTTTTCTACCGTTATGCAACAAAACAGTTCCGTAGAGGCGTTCATCACTCTGTTGGGTGCCATCATTAATAAAAAATACTTGAATTATGGCATTAACTTTTTTACCGATATCGCCATGACCACTTCTTTTTTGGGCGTAACGCTCGGTTTATTTGATTTTTTTGCGGATATGGTCAACGCGAAACAGCAAGCACTGAAACGACTGGGTGTTGGCATCATGACGTTCCTACCTCCTCTGCTGTTTGCCCTTTTTTACCCGAAAGGATTTATCGTTGCGTTAGGTTATGCTGCGGTACCCCTCGCCCTATTAGCGACTATATTGCCGGCTTTTATGGCATGGCGTACCCGTGCTCAATATCACGAAAATTATCCCTATAAAGTAGCGGGCGGGGGTATTGGCTTGAGTATCATGGTGTTGTTTGGTGTAACGATTATCGTACTGCAAATTTTATCGATTTTTCATTTACTGCCCACTTTTTTCGTGCCGAATTCCACAACTCTTTGAAAGCCTCGCGCAAGTCATCCAGTTTAATCATTTTTTAATCCAAGTTTAAGGGTAGTTAATATTTTCTTAATGTTTTAGTCGTAGAATGGCGAGATGCCTATTAGGGATAGTTTAAGAACATGCTTGGGAAGGCCAAACCACAGAGTTTCATAACACTATGAAGATAAAAAATATTTTAGTACTGCTTCCCATTTTGGCCTTAACAGGTTGCGCTGATAAGCCCAAGTTTGTTGATTTAAGCTTAAATTACATCACAACGGATAGCGCCCCCGTAAAATCGGTGGACCAAAGTTCGCAAGCCCAACTTGCGGAAGCCGCTCAATCCGTGAACCAATCGCTCGCGCAGCTCTCCGCAATCCAGTTAGCAACAAATCCCGGTATTAAAATGCCGGAACCCGCTAATGCAAGCGCCATTGGCATGGCACAACAAACTTCATTAGATTGGACAGGTCCGGTGGAACCCTTACTCAAAAAAATTGCGGATGCCAGCGGTTATACCGTTAATGTGTTAGGCAACCAACCTCCCATCCCCGTGATTGTGGTGATTAATGCCTACGACCAGCCCTTAGCAACTATTTTACGCGATACCACTTATCAAGTTTCTAAAAAAGCGCGCATAGAGGTGTATCCCGATAAAAAAATAATTGAATTGCGCTATTTATAATTAACGAGGCAATGAGGCTATAATGAAAAAATTAATTATACTCATTAGTACCTTTGCTTTTAGCTTATCGGTTCTCACCTTACCCGGTTGCGCGAAGAAAGTGTCTAGTGTCTCTGCCAATGCGGGTTTTGTGGATGTCAATACTCTCCCCAAAACCAATGAGGAAATTAATAATATTCGTTTAACCGCATTACGTGAAGGTGCCACCAGCTTAGGGGCACGCGGTGCATTAGCATGGCGTTCAGTTCATATTAATCGTGCCCTTGAACAAGAGGCACCGTATCTCGATCACGTTTTTGATTTCAATCAACTCTTGTTAAACAGTAACGTATTGCCACCCATTTTGATTGAATCCAACGATAATTTAACGCTAGGTAACAATAATGTTTATCGTTCCGCTAATAAAGTTTATAAAATATTATCGCCCGCACGATTTGTGACGGCACCACCCACGTGGCGTACCTATTTGTGGATGCCATTTAAAAAGCCCTCGTTACCCAACAAGTCTTTATTACCCACCAGCCGTGCAGAAGCACTCGTGTGGGATGAATATTTAGAAAATGGCTGGAAACAAGGCTTACAACAAGCAAACGACATTTTCTCTACGAATCTCAATCGTCTCAAACGCGATTATCTGGGCATGATTTTATATCGAAAACTGTTGGCACAAAAAATGATTTCAGCACCATCGGTTGCTACTGCCGACCTTGGTATTACGGGGAATGATAAAGAAATGCGAATTAACGATGAGATCACTCGCATTACGTCTCATTCCGCTTTACAGCTCAATAGCAACGAATGGAAACCCGTGATGACAAAATAGCGGGTTTGTGTGATGACATGACGCAACAACAATATATGTACCCCCAAGAACCTGCGCGATTCGAGCCGAAACACATCGATAATTTTTTGGTGTATTGCCATCGTATTCAAGCTTCCGATATTACGATTCAAACCAATTCGGTCATTTTAGTCGAAATCTATGGTCGACTTTATCATGTCACACGTCGCGCATTGACAAATTCAGAAGTCGGCGACCTGTTAAATGCGATCTACGGCGCGAATGGCACCACGCAACTCATGCGTGGACAAGATCTGGATACGCATTACGAAGTGCGGCCCAATCGTAATGAACGTTTTCGCTATCGCGTCAACGGTACAGGGTGTCATGTGGATGGGCATGAAGGCATTCAAATAACTATCCGAACCATCCCCTCTTATCCACCCTCATTATCCTCATTAGATTTACCGCCAGAAATTGTTTCTGCCATTGCACCCAATGAAGGTGTGATTTATGTAACCGGCGCCACCGGTTCCGGTAAAAGTACGTTATTAGCCGCCATCATTAAAGAATTGGCCGAAGATAAAGACAGTCACCGCAAAATTCTTACTTATGAATCCCCCATTGAATTTGTCTATGACGAAGTCGAAATGCCCCATGCGGTGGTCAGCCAATCCGAAATTCCTCGACATTTACCGTCTTTTGCGGCGGGTGTGCGTAACGCTTTGCGACGAAAACCACGCCTTATTTTAGTGGGGGAAGCGCGCGACCCAGAAACCATTACCGCCGTCTTGGAAGCTGCCTTGACCGGACATCCGGTTTACACCACGTTACACAGTAATGGGGTTGCCGAAACCGTACGTCGCCTCGTCAATAGCTTTCCATCGGAAGAGCGGTTAGGACGCACCATCGATATCGTTGAAACGATACGTCTTGTTATTTGGCAACGTCTTGCCCCTACGGTGGATGGCAAACGGGTTGCATTGCGTGAATACCTTGTGTTTGACGAAAAAATTCGGGATGCTTTGTTGGATAGCGATCCCAACAAAATTACAGCGACAACACGAAAACTCGTGGAAGCGCATGGTCAATTAATGCAAGTGGATGTGGATCGCAAATATCACGCTGGCTTGCTCTCTGAAAAAACTTATAAAATCCTTTCAGCGAGAAGCATGAAGCAGCAGAGTTTTGTGTAGGGGATGACAACTATAGCTTTTCAGATAAAAATCCCCGGGCTTACGCCCGGGGTATTTTTCCTATATGAATTTCGCCTGCTCGGGAAACCCTCGCGAACGGCGACCCAAGGGGGAGAATTCGCTTTCTCCCCCTTGGGAAACCCCCATTGCGTAAAGTTCCTGGGCTAACGCCCAGGGTTTGAGGATATAAATATTTTGGTAAAAATGATCGTGCCATTAGAAGCCAACCCTCTCCTAGCCTCTCCCGCAGGCGGGAGAGGAAAGCTCGACAGTGAGCACCATTGCCGGTAAGACAATTAAAATAGTTTATTTTTACCAAAATATTTATCTGAAACACTATAAGGTGAAAAAATCCAATGAAAGTATTAAAAAGCTATAAACATTTCACGTACATTATCCTGCTCGCTGCATTGTTTGCCTCTTTCAGCCTTTATTTGTTTACACCGACCACCCTGGTTAAGTCAGGTTATATTAACTGGGCCGCTTTATGGGTCGCTATGATTATTTTAGTCACCCCTTGGGGTTCCCTTCGTTTAATCCATCACAATAATCAACAAACACGGTTGCGATTTCTGCCCTGGATATTGCGCATTGCATTACTCGAAATTGCCATTACCGCGCTCTATTTTGGCATCACTCAATGGAGCCAATTTTTAAATTTGCCCGCAGGGACCTCGCAAAAAAATTTATTTTTAGTCAACATCGCCCAATCCATGCTCCATTTTGGCTTATTTCCCTGGGCTATTATTGCTGTGTTTGCCGTTTGTTTTGGCATAACAGCTTACGTTAAACAACAAGACAGTTATTTAGATACCCTTGTTTTTGGCCGTTATCGCAAACAATATGAAACTTGCAATGTCATTTTGAAAGGCATTGGACGCGCATTTACAATGACAGCCCTGGGCATTGCCACTGTATTGACGACGATTGCCATTGCTAGCATGATCAGCAAAGCGGAATATTTACGTGATTTGTTTGGGTTTAATCTCGCGGCTGTTGGTGCTGGATTAATGTTACTGATGTTATCTTTCCGAAAAACCAGCAGCCGTTTATTAGCTGCTGTACAAGCACAACGACCTACATGGGGATTACTCCTGAATATGGTGATTTGGGCCCTATTCCTCGGGATTTACAGCCTTTTACTGCATAATCATACCGGCGCAACGCTCAGCATGCCCGTTTTCGCTAATGCCCTCTTTTACGATCAATGGTCATTGCACTTATCGATTTTCTCTACTACCTGGTGGTTTATCGTTACTCCACTGACTGCCCTCTTTATCGCGCGATTTTCTTATGGTTATTCACTGCGCGCTGTTATTTTAGCCACGCTGGCATTGCCACTCCTTGCAGTGATCCTTCTGCTCAGCATCCAATCCATCTCAATGCCGGTCAATATATCCCCGTGGTATGCTCAAATAAGCATGATAATTGGTTTTCTGCTCTTACTTATTCTCACATTGAATAAAAAGGTTTTACCATTAACCGCACAAACTTACCTGACAAAAACTAACGTTGTTAAACATCGCAGTGAAATTGTTTTTGCGGAACGATGGAAAAAAACCTGTGGCTTATTTTTCTATTTATTTATCCCCGGTGGCCTAGTTGCGATTACATTATTATCGATGCTCACCACCGTGTTGGCGATGTTAGTCGTAGGACTCGTGCTCATTCATGTGGTTTTCTTATTAAAAAGCTGCTCCGCAATGGCGTCAAAGAAAATAAAATAAATGTTAGGAGTGAAATAAACATAATATAAAAGGCTGGAATTATTTTTAGCCCTGTTTGAGCAATTAAAAATGCCACTAAAAGTGGGGATATCCCAGCAAATAGGCCGAGCCCAAGACTGTAACAAACACCGATTCCGCTGTATCGTACTGGGGTTGGAAATAATTCGATCAGCATGGTTGGTACGGGGCTTACGATTAAGGCGAGTATTGGTGCGGAAAAAAGAAGCGCGATGATTATTTCAAGGAGGTTATGACTTCCAATAAGCATAAAAATTGGATAGACCGCAAAAAACATAAGTGCTGTTCCTACTTTCAGAATTCGTAACGGACTAAACCGATCGACAAGCAAACCAGCACCAATACAAGAAATACTGTAAGCAGAAATTGAAGCTGAATTTAGCCACAGCGCTACTCCTGATGGAATGCCAATATACTGTGAAAGGTAGGAAGACATAAACAGCGACAGAATGGAAGTCACTACCGCATAAAGCATCGCGGCAGAAAATCCAAAAATGACTGAACGTCTATGGTCCAAAAATAATTTTTTTAGCGGCCAACGCACGAGCTCATTTTTTTTCTGACTTTGTTCGAACTTCGGTGTTTCTAGTGTTCTACGACGAATGTAAAATCCTACCACCGCAAGCAACGCCCCCATTAGAAAAGGAATTCTCCATCCCCAGGTCAGCATTGATTCATTCGTTAATAGGGAAATCAGTGCTGCAACCAGAAAACTTGCTGTAACAGCACCCATATTCATTCCGAAAATAAGCCAACAGGTCATAAAACCTCGTTGTTTTATTGGCATGTGTTCGCCAATAAAACAAATAGCGCCTGGTACATCGCCACCCATCGCAAGACCTTGTGCAAACCGCAAAAGAATTAACAATATTGGCGCTAGTATCCCAAGCGTTGCATAAGTTGGCAACATGCTTATCAACAAAGTAGGAATTGCCATGAAAAAAAGCGAAAAACTGAGCGCGCGCATACGCCCATTTTTATCTCCGAAATGTCCATAGACTATTCCGCCGAGAGGCCTTGCTAGGTATCCAGCAGCAAACCCTCCCAGTGTCGCTAAAAATGCAAGGCTCTTATCTTGATGAGGGAAAAAAATTAATGTGATGACAGGAGAAAGAAACAAATAAATCACAAAATCAAAAAGCTCAAGCCCACCACCGAGTGCAGCTGAAATAACGATTCGTTTTTTTCTATCCATCAATTCTCATCATCTAATAAACTGAAATTTAAGCGACCTCGTAACTATTCAGCCGCTCTCTAAAAGGGCCACAAATTCGCAAGAATGAGACAAGGTTGAAGGCAAAATTGACGAAAAAGCGCAGCATACGCATTGGTATGTGAGCATTTTGAGGAAATTTTGCCTTCAAGATTGGCCATTATTGCGGATTCCCATTTTAGGCTGAATAGTTACGCGACCTCTTTAAAATGCCCTGCCGCATACTCATGCAATATACTGGCAATGAAAGTTTGATAAGGCAGCCCCTTATAAGCCGCTTTTTGCTTTAACCGACTTAAATCGCTACTTGAAAGGCGAAGCGTTACCCGCGCATCCTTTCGAAGGAAATTAGCGGCAGCTTCTCGCGAAAATGCCAACTCTTCTTCTAAGTGTTCAATGCTTTTTAGCTTGCCTTGCTCAATTGCCTGATCTATAGAGTCACTGACTTCTCGCTCTTCTTCGTCCAGCGTCACATCAAAAACCGTTTGTTTTTTCTTTTTCATGTCAATCCCCTTCTTTCACTTTTAAATACTGCTTGGTCAGTTTGCGGTGAGGAAAAATGGTTTTTAAAAAAACCGTATTTTTATCCTTTCTAACAAAAGGCACCAGATATACATAACTATTGATATTAAGTATGTATATCTCCTGGTTAGGAAACTTAGCAGGGTTAGGATGGGGTACGATATCTAACAAGGCACCCTCCTCTATTGCTGCAACCACCTCATCAAAGCTAATACCGCGCTCATTGATAAGCTGCTGATTCTTTTCAGCTGAGAATTCATAGTGCCAATTTTCTCTTTCCATATCATAAAGTAGCACAATGTGCTATTTTTGTCAATAGATTAGAGCCCGTCAAAATGTTAAAGGGAGGAGTGAGAGAAGTTTCATTTACCCTACAAAAACCGATTGAATAGATAAGCAACTAAAAGCGCCTGTGGTACAGTGACCATCGGCAACCAAAGCGCTGCACGTTTCCCTATGTTTGTCCAGATCAAGCCAATTTCCGTTATGTCCGTCACCACACCCGCCATTAAAAAAATAAAAGCATTTCCAAAAGCGCTGGTTTGTTGATAAATCGAAAAAGCAATTGGTGCAGAACCTTCAGAACAGACCTCAACGAGGGTTGCAGCAATGAGCGTGATCATAAGGCCCAATAGGCTGGGGCCGAGATATTGCTGAAAAATGAGATGCGGCACATAAGCATCTAATGCACTGCCAATGATCGTGCCTATTATTATCCACCATAGCACCATGTGTGCCGCATTCCAGGCGCCACGTAGGATAGATTTTGTGACTGCTTTAATATTCAGAAAGGTCCAATCAAATGCTCGCCACCTTTGTTTCACCTCTTTTTTAATCGAAAAGGATTGAGGCACTGAGACCGTATACTGGCTTCTTTCAATTAGGCCCGCTTTTTCTAAATATTGATAAATCAATCCTGAAATAATGGCAATAATGAGTGCAGCAAGGATAAAAGCGAACGCTTTCCAACCGAAAAATGCAATGAGCATAATCGTTATCACTAAATTGGCCCAAGGACTTGCCAATAAAAAAGTGATCACCGATGCAATGGATGCCCCTTTTTTATAAAGTTCCATGGAGATGGCTAAAACCCCGTGCGAACACACCGACATAATGAATCCTAGAATGGCCGCATAAAAAATAGATTTCTTGCCAGGCTGTGCTAAATAATTTGAAATATATTCGCTGGGAACTAAAGCATCAATTAAACCCGCTACACCAATCCCTAATACAATAGCCCACCCAATCAATTTCCAAAAATGAATAAATGATGTCAAAAATGGTTTAAGAAAAGGAAAAAACCACGATGCACTCAAGATGAGAGCGGTAGCCAGTAAAGTGATCGACAACGGTTTTTGATACCAAGATTTTTTAGTACCACACGCATGAGTATCCTGCCCCACTGCTCACTCATCCCTTCATTTTTGTTGCTATTTGATGTGAAATATCCGTATATGATCAAGCAAAATCACGATCACGGGATTATAGCATAAAAAAACAACCAGGAATTCCCCATCTTTCGATGAGGAATTCCTTTCCCTTCATCGTTAGCCCGCACCGGCAGCTCCTGCTCCCCCTCCGCCTGCTCCCGCTCCGCCACTTGGTTGGGAGGCGGAGTCGTCGAATTCAACGCTTGCGTTGTCCTTCTTTTGCTTCTGTTGAGCCAAATAATCCGGGGCGCTCTTGGCAAGCGAGCCCATTGCACCCGTAGTTCCTTGAGAAAGCGCTTGGCCCGTTTGATTGCCCATACTCATGACGCCACCCTTGACATCGTGTACCATTTGTTCTGGGCTTGGCAAACCACTGCTGGGGGCACCAATCCATTTCATGACGCTGTCTCTTAACAAGTGCACCAAACTAAACGATTGCGTCAATAGGGTGTAAGTGAGGATAGAAAAAATAACCAGCAATGCCGGTTGTACCAAAACGTTCGTCACGCTATAGAGTGAGCTCGCTTTTGCCGCACCCAAGATGCTCGATACTGAACCGCCCTCTGTTGCATCACGAAAAACATCTAAAACGAAACCCGAAAAGGCATAAATCAACAGCTCAAATGACACGTATGAAACGATAATACCGGCAATCAAACCCAGCACTAACAAACTGGGTTGAATAAATACGCCCAATAATAACATGACCGCTTGTTCTGATTTACCTAATAAGTCGTGACTTTCAGGGTGTGTTAAACCCAGGGCAACTAACGGTGCGGCCACCATCGCCTCAATCACTGAAATAAACCACCCTAGCGACGAGAATAGAAAGATCATAAATGGATAAAGCGGCACGAAATAACTGAGGAAAAACCCCACCATCCAAAACATGGTAGCAATAGCCATAAAAAGTGGCTTCGTCCATTCAGCCAGCGCACTAGACGCAAAGCCGAGCGGATTTGAAGCCGGGCATAGGGACAAGAGGGCTATTGAACTTGAAATGGCAACCGCAGCCACAATCCAAATATACCAAGTGATTTCAATACAGGCTTTTCCTAGTTTGTAGAGAAACACGATGGGATTGTATTGATAATTCTGCCAATCTTTAAAAAGCTTACCGGTATCATTAATCTTTTTGAACATGGTAACGAATGTTAAGGTGACACCCGGATTAAAGACAGTCACTGCGCCAACGATCCCTTGCCCTGTATCGCTAATAATATTAACGTTAGACTTAACGTTTGGCCCATCCGTCTGTCCTGATGGTTTAGGTAGCAGGTTACTCAGCGCAGTCGCAAATTCAGGAGAACGGCTACCGCTTGAACCGACGACGTCCTTCCAGTCTTTAACGGAAGAGTCAATAATTTTTTGGAATTTGCTATCAGGACTTTGACCTGCAAGACCCGTTTCATTGACGGCCGGTGCGTACGTGCTGAGGTCCTCTGTAGCCTCTTGCACTCGTGCAAACTGCATAACATTCCAATAGTAACGGCCGGCCATCAACCAGCCTTCTGCTTTTGCTTGCTGAATAAATTTTTTCTGCGAACTCTCGCCCTCTTGCTTTTTCATATCCGCATAGACCTGGATAGCAGGATAGTAATTAACGAGCGCATCGACGAGATAGGGTGAGAGACCCTGTGCGACGCTATCAAACATCGTATAGTTTTGGCATGATCCGGTAGCGCCATTTTTAAAACAATAATAGCCTTGTGCGGCGGGTAATAAACTAAAAACTAATTTTCCAACGGCATCACGTGCAATAGAGCAAGAAGCGCTGCTAAGATCATCACAAGCCCCTTGAATATCCCAAGTGACGGACCCACACGAGGGATTTTCCATCAGAAGACTGGGATCATTCAACCCCGGAAAATCATAACGTTGCTTAAGGGCTTCATCACGGACTTGAACGCTATAATACAAGGGTACACTACCCCCATCCGCTGCGACCGCGCTCGAGGGATTGCTATTGGGAATCATTGATGCATGCGAATCACGACTCCCGAGCATGCACACCTCACTTTGGAAAATCTTAGCCGCTAATGAATCGACGCCATCAGCACCTCCCAATAACGCATTAATGTTGGAATCGCTCAGTATTCTTTCGTAAGGATTTGGGGAGCCTCCTTTCGTATCGGCGGGTTTCGCCCACACCACACCCCCTTTATCCAAATAATCGAGCCCAGCAGACCAAACGCTATCCGCTAGCCCCACCCCTTTGACAACCACTTGCATAACAATACTTTGTAACACCGAGTAACCCGTGCTCGCGCTGGGGAATATCAATGCCACACCCACCGCGATTTTTAATAATGAAAACAACGTCGATTTACCGGGGGCAATCGTTATACCTTCACTGGCTAAGCGAATCGTGCTCATCAAAACGGCGTAACCAACGACAATGCCCGCCACAATCAATATCCCTAAATTTAAGACATAAAACATACGCCCTAACATTTGCGAGGAACTATTGGTTAATACCCCTTCTACCGTACCGAAAATTTGGCTTAAGTAATTCACGGATAAATCCGTGTAGTTATTAATTGCGTCTGGCGTTAATACGCTGCTGTTACTCGAGCTAGAATCAGCAAACGCCATCGACGCCGAAAACAATAAAATGAAAAATACCCATAGTTTTTTCATAGTTAAGCCTTAATTTAAAAAATTTTTTAATTCAAAGAGCACCCGTAGGCACTGCCCCACGTTGACTCGTCACTTCGTCAAATAGAGAAAGTTCGTTAAGACATCATACCAAGTTAAGATTAAGGGCAAGTTAAGGAATTATTAAGAGAGAAAGTTTTTTAACCTTAGCCCAGATATTTCACATCGAACGGCAAGGGTCGGTGTACCGCCAACGGAAAGGTCTTTTGTTTGAATGGCGTCGCGACCAGGGAGGGTAAGCGTCGAGCACAGGATGTGCGTCCCTGAAAACAAAAGACCTTTCCGTTGGCGGCAGGGCACTTCGTGTGGCCGTCGTCTTCAAAAAGCAATATGAAATATCCAGGTCAGCCCTTTTTAGGGGACAAGTAGATTATTTTTTTGATTGAGGGAAACCTTTCAAGGCTTGCTTAATTAACATCTTCAATGGAAGTTTGACAGAGCCACTGCGAATTTGCGCGTAAGCCATAAATTCACGCAAACTGTAACTGAATAATAAAAACGACACGACTAAACTCACGCAACCCGGCAAAATAAAACTTTTCGCTGATATCAAATAGATGCCATAAAAAATGCTACCAAAACAAGCCAGTAAATAAAAGAAGGTTAGACCTAACGCTAAATACTTGCGAAAGCGTAATGCGTTTGGGTCGTTTTGAAGATTGCGTCCTTCTATTTTTAACGCTTCTATTTTATCTTCTGATTTTTTTGGTGTTGCAATAAGATCACTCACCAAATCCACGCAAATTTTACCGTTCGCCTTAACATGATCTACCCCAAACCAACGCTTAGGCTGAAAGCCAGATGAAAAAGTCTTTTTAATCGCGCTCTTGATACCCACACTCTGCTCCGATGAAACATTACTGTAACGATGGTCCCATATTAACAAAAATAACTTAAGGTAAAATTAAGAGATAAAATTAGGCAGTTATAGGTCTCCGGAAATGACGCGATAACTTCAAGTTTATTTATGTTGGCAATTGTCAACATATAGAATAAAATTTTTATATACAAAGCATTCGACAACGCATCAATATGTGTCATCACCGGGAGGATACATGACGAAAAAAGAAATACAACAACGCCACGAATTTACATTAGTATTAAAAAATGTTGATGAAAGCACATCAAATCTTGAAGATAGCCTCTATGAAGCTGGCTGTGATGACGCGCTCATTAATTTTAGAAATGGTGCTGTCTACCTTGACTTTAATCGAGAAGCCACCACGCTCGAAGAAGCCGTATTAAATGCTATTAAAGATGTGGAGTCCTCTTCTATTGGCGCTATTGTGGCAACGGTTGCTCCTGAAGACCTCGTGACAGAATCAGAAGTTGCAAAACGTCTCCACGTTAAACGGCAAGCAGTCTCACTATGGATGAAAGGTGAAAGAAGAAAAACACACTCTTTCCCGAAACCCATTATGAAACTTGGGGATCGATCACCACTTTGGAAGTGGTGTGAAATTGTAGAATGGCTTTATCAAAATCGTCTTATTGAAGAAAAAAAACTCCTTGAGAACGCCACATTTTTGGAAAACATCAACTCCATTTTGGCAGACCGTAATGCAATAGATAGAAAATCACGACAAAGTTTATTAAAAAAATTTAAAAATTCTTCTCATTAATGGACGCTGGTACCTTAAAAGCAATTAGCAACTCATTGATTCACTCATACCCCGTGGCAAGCCACGGGGAATAAAAATCCCCGGGCTTACGCCCGGGGTATTTTTCCTATATGAATTTCGCCTGCTCGGGAAACCCTCGCGGACGGCGACCCAAGGGGGAGAATTCGCTTTCTCCCCCTTGGGAAACCCCCATTGCGTAAAGTTCCTGGGCTAACGCCCAGGGTTTAAGGATATCAAGTTTAAAATACTTATGGTTAAAACGAGGTTACAGGCCTCTGGCATGATTGCTGTCCAGTATGATACTTTTTAGACAAACAAAGCACGATAAATCACACCATTGCGCTTCACTTAATAATTTCTTAATGTTAGATAAGTAAAATATAAGCCTACCGATGAGCATTTGTAAAAACCACAGCAGAAGGACTTCCTATGCCAGACTTAAGTCATAAGGCCGTACACCAATTTTGGCACAGCTATCCAGATCCTACTCTCTACAAAGTCATTAGTTTTATGGAGAGCGTTGAAGACTGGACCTTAGATGGCCAACCCGACGTTGAGGAAGCGCTGAACGTATTGGCGCAAACCTTAGAAAATATCGGCAACATTGATCTTCAACAAGAAGAGCCGATGATTGATATCGTCTGCCATATTAAAACGGGGCGCGGACTACGATTACTCATGTGCTTAGATCAAGCCTATCCAGGCGCTGCAGCAAAAGTGTTAATGCGCGCTGAAGAAATCACCACATCCGAATCCGACACCGCTGGAATTTTTTTACGACGCAACATTGTATTCGAACGATTACGATTATTAAGCCGTGTGTTTGCACCGGATCGATTTAAATTAATTATAAAAACGCTAGAAGAAGGTGGTTATGAATAATAAATTTCGTTTTTTAATCACTGCTACCGCATTCGCTGTCATGACGATCAATATCGCATTTGCATCAGTCAGTTGTAACCAGATCGGTTCTATGAGTGCAGGTGCATTTTTAAATGCCGTACAAACATCACCGGAATACTATAATACGATTTTGAGTGATTGTATCACAAATACAGCCACTGCCTGCAATAACTCAGCCAGTTGCGTACAGAGCTTATGGAAATACCGCGATCAAGCGAATTATTACGTGAGTCTCAAGCAAATTGCGGCGACACGAATGACAACGAGCGCACCAGCCGCTTCTGCCCCATTTCAAAGTGCGGCACCAAGTCCTGTGATACAGCAACCTGCCCCGCAGCAGCCCGTGACACCACAACCACAGCAACCTACCCATAGTGATGACACGGATAACAACAATAACTCCGCGGTAATGCCTTATGAAGGCAATACCAACAACAACGATATCTACAAAGATATTCGCTTCTAATGATTATATTTGAGGAAACGCCATGAAAAAAAATAGAGGTCTTTTTGTAACATTAGGTTCTATCTTACTTTTTACGAGTTATGCTGCATTTGCAGAAGATAACGCGAGGATTATTGCTTTATTAGAATCCATTAATAATGAAATTCCCGCCGGTAATGCGGCCATCACCCAGAAAATGAATGATTTGTTCATTAATCCCATCGACGCTCTCTTTCCAACACCGTCGTCAAATGCGAACGTGCTGAATACCGTTAATTCTTCCACGAATTTGGCAGGCCAATTAACACAAGGCACTGTGCAAACGCAATTATCCAGCATTCCAGCGGCACTGAATACCGCTTATCAACAATTATCACTAAACCCACGTTTAGCAGCAGAAACAGCGCCTCAAGAAACATCACCGGACGTCATTACAAACTTAACCTTAGCAAAACCCTCTTACGATTCGCTGTATCTTCCTTGGAATACGTGTACGCCCAATAGCTACAACAATCTTTGTTTGAAAAAAGCACCCGATTCAACATTGGCAAGAAACGCACAGAATTTTAGCTTCGATAGTTTTTTTGCTCCGACCAGTAACACACCGATCACCAATGGAGACTCGACAGAAAGCACAGCACAAAATTATATTGCCTATGCGTTAAAAACGTATGCCCCTTTGATCAATACGGGCGACACCGCTGGAAGCGGAGGTGCCTCTATACAAAAACCTTTTTTCGTCGCATTAAATGACAAACTGCAGCAAATGGATAAAGCTAAAGCTAATGCATACTTAGCCTCTATCGTCACATCCGATACTTTCCAAAAATATTGGATAGAGTTGCGCTCAGTCGAAGCGAGAAATTCATTGCTGCTCAGCAACTTTAATTATCTCGCGGCAGAGCGAACCCCCCAGAAAGGGTTGGGTAAAGCTTATCAGTTAGGCCTACCAGATGATGCGAGTCCGGTGCAAGTCGAGCAAGCGTTAGTAAACAGCACCGTCTACAATCCTGACTGGTATTCACAAATGAAAACGGCCGCACCAGCGACATTACAACGTCAGCAATTGTTATTAACTAGTTTGTTGGTGAGATTAATGTACCACAATCAACAAATCAACGAGCGTAATTTAGCGACGCAGTTGATTATTGCGAGCTCGAGCGCAGAACAAAGTAAAATGGGATTACAACTGCAAGAACAACAATTGCAAACACTGATCGGTAACAGTAGCAATTCTCAGACGTCCTCGCAGCAACAATGGCAACAACAAACCACCGGCAATGGTCAGTAGGGAACGCGCACGTTCCCTGGGGGTGATACTAGCAATTCTCGGGGACCTTTGTTTATTTCCGCTGGACTTATCAAAGAGTTTGATATAAAAGGGTTGTTTGACAACATAGACCATGAGCTATTAATGAAGGCAATACGCCACCACACGGATAACAAATGTATCTTGCTATATACAGTCAGCGATCAATGATGTATTCCTAAGAATAAACGGAACGCTTGCAAAATGGAGCATGAGAAAGTACAAGAAGCTGAGGGGTAAAAAAACACGAGCCGCAAGGCTCATGGAGGAAATTGCCCGTAGACAGCCGTACTTATTTGCACATTGGCAAGCTGGTATAACAGGTGTGCTCATTTAATGGGAGCTGTATAAGCTGAGAGGCTTACGTACAGTTCTGCGAGAAACTAGCGGGGAAGTTCCGCTGGTTTACTCACCCGGTTACTACCCCTAGATGAGTGCAAAGAAACCCATATTAAAATCAACCGGCACTGGAAAGCAAATCCGTCACCCAGGAGTTTAAGCTTTTACCATGTGCCTCTGCCATCATAGCGATGCGCGCATGAATCTCAGGTGGAACACGTAACATGATTTTACCAGAATAAGGTTTCTGGGGTGATCTCCCTGATTTTTTGCAAGCCTGAAGATAGTCGTCGACGGCTTCTTCAAAAGCAGCATGTAATTCAGGCACAGAATTTGCATGAAAGCCTACTACATCATTAATCCCCGCGATATGGCCTACCAAACAGTCATCCTCATCGCTGTACTCAATTTTGGCTGCATAGCCTTTATAAATCATCGTATTCATAGCAATATCCCCGCTCTTTCAAGAAATGCCCTTGCATCACGAACCTGGTAAGGCTTGGCCTCTTTTTGGGGATGCGGTCGGTGAAAGGTACCGATCACCCCATTAAGCTCAAACCTTACTCGGGAGCCCGCCCCTTCAATAACTTTTGCTCCAACTGATTGAAATAATGATTCTATTCTTCGCCATTCAAGAGTGGTTGGCGCAGGTTGCCGAAAGATAGCTTCCAGCGTTTTTCGATGCATTTTATTCATTATACATCCATTCATTCATGATATCAGATTATGATATCATCATTATGCTTCATTTGTAAGCTTCCGCCAAAGCTGCGTAATTCAGTAACTCGGAGTATTACGACTCAACGCATCACTCATGACAGCCGGAGCCGGTAATTCTTTATGACGTTTCTCTAAAACCGTCGAAGCCGATAAAAACACGCCTAACATCGTCGCAACAGGGTATTTTTGCCATTTTCGTAGCGTTTTTAATGGAATACCTAAATGCTGTGATAATTCCTGTTCGGAATGCGCCTGCAACAAACTTATTATTTGTTTTTTTAAAATGTTCGGAATTCGGCCTTGCTTGGCTTGCTCGCGCCAAAGAAGAAATTGCTGTGAAAATGCAGAAAGTGAAGTTGTCATGTCTGGCTCCTGTTTATTGATTTCAGAGCCGTAATTACATCATACTTCGATTAGAAAGTTGCGCAGGGTTGGCGGAAGGTTACTGACCTTTCACCGAGAATTCTTGAACCAGTGATAATACGCTTTTAACCCCACTTCTAAAGAACAAAATGCTTCACGATACCCCGCGTTGCGCAGTCCACTCATATCCGCTTCTGTAAAACTTTGATAAGCACCCTTTAAATGATCGGGAAAAGGGATATATTCCAAAATACCAGAACCATGTTCTGCAATTAATGTCTGTGCAATCGCATTGAAGGATCGACTTTCACCCGTGCCAACATTAAAGATCCCAGCAATGTGGGGATTGTCGAGCAACCACAAATTCACGTTCACCACATCATCGACATACACAAAATCGCGGCGTTGCTCGCCGTTATCATAACCATCACAACCCTCAAACAATTTAACACGGCCTGTATCGCATAATTGATGCATAAGATGAAAAGCCACACTCGCCATTTTTCCCTTATGGCTCTCTTGCGGGCCATACACATTAAAATAACGCAATCCAACCACCGGTGAATCAAACGTCGCTGATTGTCGTAATACGTATTGATCAAATAACCATTTTGAATAGCCATATACATTGAGCGGTTTTTCGTTGTCATCACCCACCGAAAATTGTTTTCCTGCGCCATAGACGGCAGCACTCGATGCATAAATAAATGGAATATGACGATTCACACAGTAATGCAATAACTGTTTAGAATACTCATAATTATTCTGCATCATGTAATGGCCGTTCCATTCCGTCGTTTCTGAACAGGCCCCTTCATGAAAAATCGCATCAATTGGTTCTTCAAATGAGTGGTCTTCTAAGAGATTCATTAAAAAATCTTGCTGGTCACGATAATCTAATAAACGACATTCCACCAGATTTTTAATTTTTTTACCGTCCGTTAGATCATCCACAACGAATACATCATCACGTCCCGCTTTATTCAATCCCTTCACAATATTTGAGCCAATAAAACCAGCGCCACCAGTAACAACAATCATGGGTTAGTGCTCCTGTAATTTTTCACAGCCATTCCCGCTGAACGCGGAAATGGCTTCCTGTTTGTATATGCCCAATTCAAAGTGAATTTGAATTGGGCACTTACCCCCTTGCGGGGGCAGGCGTGGGAGAATCGCGGTTCTCCCCCTTAAGAATCCCCCATCGCGAGAAGTTCAGCGGGAATCGCTAAATTTTTCAACTAATTTTGTAGTGGAATATCCTTCGCGAAACGGCAAGATAACCACTTCACCGCCGGCATTGCGAACCGCTTTGTGACCGGCAACTTGTTCCGCGGTATAATCACCGCCTTTCAGTAAAATGTCGGGCAATACCTCACTAATGAGTTTTTCTGGAGTATCTTCCGAAAATGGAACCACCCAATCCACCGCGCGCAAGGCGGCTAGAATTTCCATACGAACTTCCAACGCGTTAATCGGGCGCGCGGGGCCTTTTAATCGTGCGACTGAATCATCTGAATTAACCGCCACAATTAAACGATCCCCCAAGGCACGCGCTTGATTGAGATATTGAATGTGCCCCGGATGCAGAATGTCAAAACAGCCATTGGTCATCACAATTTTTTCGCCTTTTTTCTTCGCATCCGCAACCATCGACAACAATTCTGCTTGTGACAAAATTCCCTGCGCCATACCCATTTCTCGACGAATCTCATTGCGTAACTCTGCAACGGTAACAAACGCCGTACCCACTTTTCTCACCACTAACCCCGCAGCCACATTCGCTAAATAAGCCGCACGTGTGTCATTCTCTCCTAACGCAACCGCCGCACCCATGACGGCAATCACGGTATCGCCCGCCCCGGTCACATCAAATACATCACGCGCATGCGCTTTCAGGTGCATGGGTTTGTGTTGATTCGCAAAAACCAACGTCATACCATCTTTACCGCGTGTCACCAATAATGCTTGTAACTCTTGCTCCGCAATTAATGTGTTGGCTTTATTAACGAGGTTGTTTTCGTTTTTGTGGCAAGATCCCACCACCACTTCAAATTCTGCAAGGTTAGGTGTCATTACTGTGGCGCCGCGATAAATACTAAAATCATCTCCTTTAGGGTCTACAAACACTTTCACATGGTGTTTTTTTGCTAACTGAATGAATGATTGTACGGAAGATAATGTCCCTTTCCCATAGTCAGACAAAATCACTAAATTCGCCGTCGGTAATAATTTTTCATATTCGTTAATGAGACGTTGTTGATCGTAGTGAGACAGCGCCGATTCAAAATCCAAACGCAACATTTGCTGATTGCGTGATAACACCCGAAGTTTACTGATCGTACGTCCCATTTCCATCACTTCAAAATGACAGTGAACCCCCTTGTTGTTGAGTTGAACGTACAAATCTTCTGCTTCGGCATCTTTACCCACAACACCCAATAAATTCACTTGACAACCCAGGGTTGCTAGATTCAAAGCAACGTTAGCTGCGCCCCCAGGACGAGTATCATATTGTTGCATTTTTACAATAGGGACAGGAGCTTCTGGCGAAACACGGTCGGTGCTGCCCGACCAGTAGCTATCTAACATCACATCGCCCACAACAATCATGTTGGCTTTTTCAAATGGCGGTAAATCCAATTGATGGGTCATGGTCATTCTTATCCTTCATCCATAGCGGTTAACACTTCGTTCACCGATAGTTTTTTCAAACAATTTAGATGTCCGAAGGGACATTCTTTTTTAAAACAAGGGCTGCACGCTAAATTTAACGACAACATTTTGGCGTGTTGCGTTAATGGCGGTGTAAATTTGGCGGAAGAAGAACCATAAAGTACCACGATTTTACGACCTAACGCAGCAGCAATGTGCATTAATCCTGAATCATTACTCACGACAAGCGTGGCTAAAGAAAGAAGATCAATGGCTTCTGTGAGTGTAGTGCGGCCTGCTAAATCCACACAATGACCCTCATTTAACTGATTCATTTGATCGGTAATGTCTTTCTCTTTTTTCGAACCCAACAACCACACGCGCCAACCGTGTTTTAATTTCACTTTCGCGACGTCCGCGTAATATTCCATAGGCCACCGCTTTGCTGGACCATACTCTGCGCCAGGGCACAATATCAATAGCGGTTCATGAGAATGGGTCAGGTTTAAATTTTTTAACGTGGCGGTGACTGAGTTTTCTGTCACGATTAAGGCTGGCTGTGGATATGGGTTCGGCAACGTGGCATTTTTTTCCAGTGCTAATGCCATGAAACGTTCAATCATCAATGGATGACGTTCTTTATTTAATTGACGCCAGTCATTAATCACTCCATAACGCCACTCTCCCAACCAACCCGTGCGACGAGGAATGTTCGCCCAGTAAGGAATTAGTGCCGATTTATAGGAATTACGCAGTACAATCGCCCAATGATATTCCATGGATTTGAGTTGCTTTGCAAATTGATAGCGACGCTGGATGCTGAGATCCCCATGCTGAAACGGCGAAGTCCAAATGCGGTTGACTTCGGGCATTCGCTCCAGCAAAGGTCGTGTTGCCGCAGGCGCGAGCACATCGATCGTTATTGCAGGTTCATTTTGCTTCAGTAATTTAAATAATGTTTGGGCCATAACCATATCACCTACCCATGCAGGCCCATCAATGAACACCTTCCTGGCGGTTGACATGCGCTATTTGCCAGTAGAAACGAGGGTATATTCCGCTTCGCAATAGGGACACACAACGACGTGATCCTCTGTCTCTTCAATCGGCAAATACACCCGCGGATGAGCATCCCATAGTCTTTGATCAGGCATTGGGCAGCACAATGGCAAATCTTTACGAGTCACGGCGATGTGTCTGGCAACGCAACCTTGTTTTTTGGCTTCCATGAAATCGACCTCATGTTATGGGACGGAAAGAATGGGCCCAATTTTAACATAAGGAAGGCGTTTTAAAAGCGAAAATCTCGGGGTATACTGATCTTTATCAAAGAACGTCCCGAGATCACCACCATGCCGAAATATGAACTTATCGATACTTTTTCTCTGCGCGCTGAGAACACTATTTTGCATCATCACTGCCTTCCTGAAATTGTGCATTTGAATGATCCGGCCATTTCTGTCATGAATGATTTTACGCAGCTTAAACCCGTTACGATTGCACCAACCCTTTCGATGACGCATGCCTTAAACGAAATGAAAATTCAAGGCGTGCATATTTTTCTGGTGAAATCGAATGAGCATATTATTGGATTAATCAGCAGTGAAGATATTCTCGGCGCGAAGCCTATTCAAATGATTCAAGAACGCCGTATTAATCGTGATAAAGTAACCGTAGCGATGTTAATGACACCCATCGAAAGAATCACGGCATTTCATTTAAAAGCGGTCCAGCAAACCAAAGTGGGCAACGTGGTGGTTACTCTACAAAAAAATCATCAACACTATGCATTAGTCGTTGACGATGCGCACAGCAATGGCGAAAAAGTTTTGTGTGGTATGTTTTCCACCTGGCAGATCAGCCGACAATTGCATATGGATCTCGAAGATTCGATTGAAAAAGCCAAAAGTATTTCTGAATTGCAACGCCGTAAAACAAAATAAAACTTCGCTATGCCGTCGCTAATCTGGATTCCGGATCGCGCGCCGTGACAATACATCACTCTTTACAAGTTAGGGAGACGGCGCTTGTCCGGAATGACGGACCCGGGGACGTGAGCTATTACAAGTGTCTAGGGGCTACAAATTACATCATGTGAGCCGCCGAATTCGGCGGTAAACCCTCAATCAGCGTTTTCCACTTTGTCAAGTAGCCACGACCAAATAGGCACCATGCGAATTTTATAAGTTTTATTATCTTTGCTCACCGTTTCCTCGGATAAGGTATCACCCGTCACAATCACACCTGAATTTAATTGATATTCTTGCATGGCATCCACTAACCCTGAGATTTCTCGATCTCGTGTTTTTTCGTCGTCCAAGCTTACACACACCTGAATAGCGGATGTGATTTTGGCTCCCTCTTTCAAAACAAAATCACATTCTTTTTTCCCCTGATGATAATAAATTAAATAACCGCGCCGTTTTAATTCTAAAAATACGATGTTTTCAAGCAACCTTCCGGCGTCGGAACTAAATCGAAAACCAACAGCAACCGCCAAAGCTTGATCAATAAAATACACCTTTTTAGGATTTTGAATTTGTTTTTTTAAGGAATAATCATATCGGCTAATAAAAAAGCATAAAAAGCTATCTTCCAAGTAACCACAATAATCAGATACCGTTGTAGCGCTAGCCAAGCCAAGCATTTTTTTTAAGGAATTAAATGAGCATTCTTTTGCAATGTTGGTGGCAAGATAATAAACGAGCTCTTTTAATGCTTGGTGATTTTTAATTTTGTGTCGCACAATAATGTCGCGATACAGGATGTTTTGATAAAGATGATGTAGGTACTCGGGTAGTTTAGAATTGATATACTCGGGTAGGCCGCCCTCTTCTAAAAATTGGTTAAATATAGATTTTAATACCCCTTTTTCAATCGTGTTCAGTGAGTCTATTTTTATGTCAACTTTCCCCTTCATGCTCAAGTATTCTCCGAATGAATAAGGGTATAAATTGATTTCAATATTGCGCCCAGTTAAATGAGTGCCCGGCTCTGCACTGAGCATTGAGGCGTTTGACCCTGTGATGTAAACCTTTTTTCCTTGTTCGTGCAAACGGCGAACAAAACGCTCCCAGTGTTCTATATTTTGAATTTCATCAAAATAAAACGCATTCTGTGGCCCATACATTTCGACAAATAATTCATATAGCATTTGAAAATCTTCGACTTTGAAATTAACCAAACGATCGTCGTCAAAATTGATATAGTAATCTCGTTCCGGAGAATCTTTCCGGCATAACCACAGCAGAACAGATTTGCCGCAGCGTCGAATTCCGGAAAGTATGAGCACCTGCTTTGAATTTTTGAAGCGAATTAAATTTGCAAACCCCTCGCGCGGCACCACCTCTTCGGGAACCCCCAGTTTGCGCTGGTCCAAGATAACTTCTTTAAGGATCTGCTTGTTCATATCATTAACTATCTATTTGCAATAGAGAGTTATTATACTTTATTTCTATTGCAAATAGAAGATTTTTATCCTACACGGGAAGAGGACTGAGCTTCTTTAACGGCTCGATAGGCGTTTTATTGCTTTGGCTTTGTAACGGACTAAACAGACCTAACCCACAAAATTTAGCGCTTTGTTGAATAAATTTACGCGTCAAATCCCCCATGCCCTCAAACAAAGCTAGGTGCAAACTTGGTACAATCAATAGAACATGCAGCGCAACATAAGCCATACAACGCAGATTTTCCACAACGAGCCTTTTGAGATCCGTGGCTAAAAAGCGGGTTCCCTCAAAATGTGATTGATTCTTGTCCATTTCTGAATGAACTATTTTCTTAAATACCCACTCAGCAGCTTCAGTCAAAAACATCGGCACGATGGTTAGAGCTACTGTCGCCATTTCAGGAACGTTCGTACACAATCCGATAAATAATAAAGCCGTTAAGCCACCAATGGCATCTCTGATATGAACGGAACACTTCGAGGAAGCGAGGTCCTCATACATTTGGTTATTATACACAGTGCGGTCATAGCACATTTGGTCATAATCATCCACTGAAAATCCCAGAAAAGGAGGATTGCTACCGAAGTTTTCCGATTCTACTCCTGATCCACTGGAAACTATTTGCTTGAGTTCGACTGAGCGACCGACATACTTTCTCATTGACCCTACCTCACGATTTGTTGCTAATGAAATCCAGTATACCCGCTGAAAATTAACTCTTTCTTAACTGATGGGTTTATTTTTCCTGCTTGCTGGCTTCATTTTCAATCATCTCCCGCAGCATCTTCAAGGCATCCACTTGTAATTGACGCACCCGCTCTCGTGTCAATCCTACAGCTTTACCCACGGTTTCGAGCGTTCCTTTTTCATGATCGAATAAACCAAAACGACGCACGATAACTTCGCGATGACGATCATCCAAACTTTCCAACCAACGATGCACGTGTTGGTACATATCTTGTTCCTGCACCAACTGTGCCGGATCAATGTTGTTTTCATCCGTTAATATGTCGCCAATGGAGCGTTGTCCATCGCTCGAAATTGGAGTATCAATCGACGTTGCATCTGGAACCAACTTTAGCATGCGACGAATATCTTCAATGGGTTTATCAATCATCGATGCAATCTCTTCCGGGGAAGGTTCATGATCTAACTCTTGCGTGAGTTTTTTAGCGGCGCGTAAATAAATATTTAATTCTTTAATCACGTGAATGGGCAATCGCACCGTGCGACTTTGATTCATGATGGCGCGCTCAATCGTTTGTCGTATCCACCACGTTGCATACGTTGAAAAACGAAACCCTCTTTCAGGGTCAAATTTTTCAACCGCGGTCATCAAGCCTAAATTGCCCTCTTCAATTAAATCTAAAAAGGGTAATCCACGATTTAAATAATGACGCGCGATTTTAACGACTAACCGTAGGTTGCTTTCAATCATTTTTTCTCGTGCCGCCGCATCATTTTTTTGCACGAGTCTGGCTAATCGCAATTCCTCTTTTGCGGTCAACAGACCTTTATAACCCAACTCTCGCAAATAAATTTGCGTCGGATCAACCGTGAATGTCTCAGATTCGTGCGCCGTAGGAGCCGGTTTATGTCGTCCATTCGTTTTTTTAGCTCTCGGTTTTTTAACAACGGATTTCTTTTTTCTTTTATCCGCAAAAATAAAACTATGATTACCGGTAGAAAGATCTTTCTCTAAACTCAAACTAGGATTACGAATTTTGCGTTTCTGCGAAGGTTTTTGGGGGGTTGCCGCCTTCAGCACTGGCTTTTTTGCGGCTGGCTTCTTGCGAGCGACGCTACGAACAGCGCTTTTTTTTGCTTTGGCTTTGGATTTTCTCACCTTAGCCACCCTGTTTTTCGCAGTCGCTACTTTGACGACTGCGCTCTTTTTAGCAATAGTTTTATGTTTTACGGCCATCTTATTCCCTTAATCTGACCCATGTTAAACTCAACGCAAATAGGGCAGCGGATTTACCGGTCGGCCGTTGTAGCGTATTTCAAAATACAAACGCACACGACCCATATTATCTCGACCCATCTCTGCAATCTCTTGACCAGCTGCAACGTTATCGTCATCCTTGACCCAATTGCGTTGGTTAAAAGCATAAGCACTCAAATAATTTTGATTGTGCTTGATAATAATAAGATTACCATACCCCCGTACTCCAGCTCCACTATAAACAACCATACCAGGCAAAGCAGCAACCACCGGCTGTCCCAGGCGACCCGTGAGGCTAATGCCTTTTTCTGCAAAGGGTTTATTGGAAAACCGCGCAACCACGCGACCCTGGGTTGGCCATTGCCAACGGCGACTGGCTCGTGGCGACTCAAAAAGAGGAACCGATGGCGATGTTGTTGTCGATCCTGCGTGATAATGACCTGCTGGTTTAATTCGCAGCCATTGCCCAACGCGGAGTGCATAAGGAGGTGACAAATGATTTAACAGAGCAAGCTCTCGGTAATCTCGTTGATACGCCCACGCAATAGAATACAGCGTGTCACTATCCCCGACCCGATACAGATCCGGATGAGGATTATCCGAGCGCGACTGCTCTATAATCGGCGCAACAGGGGTGGAGTAACGATCACAGCCAAGCAACAAAAAAGACAGTACGCAAAGTACAAAAAATTGAAATCGATAGCTCATAAGCCATATCTAACCCTGGCTATCCCATGAAGAAGCCCCATTTAACCCTTGCGCCCACTGTGATAAATGGTCGACGGCATCATAGTCCGTCATATCAACCCGCAATGGCGTAATTGACACACAATTATTAGCGACGGCATGAAAATCGGTGCCTTTTCCCGCATCTTGTTGGGAACCTGCGGGACCCACCCAATAGATGGGTTGCCCACGCGGATCAAGCTGTTGAACCGTAGGCTCCGCACGATGACGGGTTCCCAACCGAGTAATCTCATATTCACGAATGTTTTCGTACAGCACATTCGGTACATTCACATTCAAAATCGTTTTTGAAGGTAGCGGATTCAATAAAATATGCCGAATAATACAGCGCGCCACAATAGCGGCTGTTTGATAATGTTCGTGATCACCACACAATGAAACAGCCACCGCCGGCAAACCCAAAAATCGCCCTTCCATGGCGGCAGCAACAGTACCCGAATACCACACATCATCACCCAAATTGGCGCCGGCATTAATACCCGCCACCACCATATTGGGTAATTCTTCTAATATGCCGGCGGTAATGGCTAAATGCACGCAATCGGTTGGTGTGCCTTCCACACTCACCATGCCATTATCCAACCGTTTAATTCGCAGTGGAGACGATAACGTGAGAGAGTTACTAGCACCACTGCGGTTTCGATCCGGCGCAACCACCGTGACATGACCTATTTCTTGCAATGCTTTCGATAATACAGCCAGCCCCTGGGCATAGACACCGTCATCGTTGGACAATAAGATTTTTACCATTTGACTCTCTTCAACGAGTTGCTAATTTATGTTCACCGAAAACTACCGTAGAAATTACGATCGCGGCTCGGTGGACGCACGTACGATTTGATAAAAGACCTCGCCTTTTTTTATCATTCCGAGGTCATAACGAGCGTGCTCTTCCAACACTTCCTTGCCCTGTTTCAAATCCTCAATATTCGCTAACATCATTTCGTTACGCTGTTTTAATTGCTTATTCAACACGACTTTTTGCGCGACTTCTTGTTGCAAATGATAAGCGCCAAAAAGCCCTCCGTCAGCAAACCAGAGTTCATATTGTAACAGTACTAACAAGGCAGCCAACAGGGTAATAACAATTTTCATAGCGATAATTGTAGTTTATTTTAAAAAAAGATAGGGCAAACGACCGGCGAATGGCGCTTTACCCGCTAAATCCGCTTCAATTTGTAATAACCGATTATATTTTGCGGTGCGATCTGAACGACACAAAGAACCCGTTTTAATCTGGCCCGCCGCGGTTGCTACCGCTAGATCGGCAATCGTCGTATCTTCTGTTTCACCCGACCGATGCGAAATGATGGAAGCATAATTCACGTTCTTTGCTAAACCGATCGTGGTTAATGTTTCGGTGAGTGTGCCAATTTGATTGAGCTTAATCAAAATCGCATTTGCAATGTTTTCATCGATGCCGCGCTGCAGCAATTGTGGGTTTGTTACAAAGTTATCGTCACCCACTAATTGTACGCGTTTCCCGAGCTTTTCAGTCATTAACTTCCAACCGCGCCAATCTTCTTCTGCTAAACCATCTTCGATTGATAAGATCGGGTAACGATCAACCCAACTGGACCACACGTCAATCATCTGTTCTGAACTCAGCGGTTGGCCATCGAAATAATAAAAACCATCTCGATAAAATTCCGAACTCGCGGGATCAAGTGCTAAATAAATATCGCGCCCCGCTTTTAACCCAACTTGATCGATGGCCGCCAAAATAAACTCGATCGCCGATTCATTATGCGCCAAATCAGGCGCAAAACCCCCTTCATCGCCGACGGACGTCACTAACCCTTTCTTTTTCAGGGTGTCACGCAGCGCGTGAAATACTTCAGCTCCATAACGCAACGATTCACGAAAACTGGGCGCCCCCGCAGGAACAATCATAAATTCTTGCACGTCTAAATTATTTGTTGCGTGCACACCCCCATTGATAATATTCATCATCGGCGTAGGAATCGTAAATGGGCCATCACCCCCGAGATAATTGTATAACGATAAATCTAAATCATGACTTGCGGCATACGCAACCGCTAATGATACCCCTAAAATAGCATTAGCCCCTAAACGACTTTTATTGGCCGTGCCATCCAGTTCGATCATCAAGCCATCAATTTCTTCTTGCGACTGTGCCTCTCTGCCGAGTAATTTTTTGCGAATTTCGCCATTCACGTGCGCTACCGCTTTTAAAACGCCTTTGCCACCATAACGTCTAGAATCTTTATCACGTAATTCGATCGCTTCTTTTGTTCCCGTGGATGCCCCCGAGGGCACCGCTGCCGTTCCCGTTGCGCCAGAAACCAACGTCACTGTCACCGATACCGTAGGATTACCACGAGAATCTAAAATTTCACGGCCATGAATTTCCGTAATAACGCTCATTTTATTTTTACCTTTACTAATTGTTGTCAGTCAGTAACTATTCAGCATGCACTGGATGTAACGGGTGCATACTCCATGTTTGCGGGTCCTGCCGCTCGCCATCTCGCTGCTCGGCTTCGCCTGCGCGGCAAGATCTCTGGCTCGCGTCACCCGCTTTGCAGCAGATACATGAATCCGAGGCAACACCCCACTGAATAGTTACGTCAGTCAGTTGAATAGCTGGAAGCCGCTTGTCTGACTTTGACATGCATCAATGCCGCTTTTATAAATCCTGTAAATAAGGGATGACCACCACAGGGCCGCGATGTGAATTCAGGATGAAATTGACATGCCACAAACCAAGGATGATCTGGGAGTTCAATCATTTCAACCAAACGACCATCGATCGAACGGCCAGAAACGACAAGGTTAGCGCTTTCTAAGCGTTGAATCAATGCATTGTTAACTTCGTAGCGGTGTCGATGCCGTTCAATGATCGTGTCTTTCCCATACACGCGATGTGATAACGTATTTCGTTTTAAATGACAAGGTTGTCCACCTAAGCGCATCGTCCCTCCTAAATCACCACCGTGTTCACGATGCTCAACGAAACCTTCCTCCGTTGCCCACTCACTAACTAATGCCACCACAGGAAAAGGTGTTTTCGGATCAAACTCCGTGCTGTTGGCATTGGTCATGCCCGCAACATGACGTGCAAACTCAATAATGGCAATTTGCATTCCCAAACAAATGCCTAAATACGGAATTCCTTTTTTACGCGCATATTGCGCCGCAATGATTTTTCCTTCAACGCCACGATGGCCAAAACCACCCGGAACCAAAATGGCATCCGCATGTTGTAACAATTCCACCCCGCATTGCTCAATGGCTTCGGAGTCGATAAAATCAATATTAACGCGCGTGCGTGTTTGTATGCCAGCGTGAATCAACGCTTCGTTTAATGATTTATACGCATCTTCCAGATTAATGTATTTTCCCACCATCGCAATTTTTACTTCGTGCAACGGATGATAGAACGCATCCGTCACCTTTTCCCATTCACTTAAATCCACTGCCTGCATTGGCAGCGATAATTTCTGACTCACCCGCTTCGCCATACCTTGATCACGTAAAATCAAAGGAATTTCATAAATACTTTTGGCATCAGATAAAGAAATCACATCGGGTACTGCCACATTCGTAAATAAGGCAATTTTTTCTCGCGCAGAATCTGGCAAAGGCCGTGCTGAGCGACACACTAAAATATCGGGCTGAATCCCAATAGATCGCAATTCTTTTACGGAATGTTGCGTGGGTTTTGTTTTAATTTCTCCAGAGACTTCGATATACGGAACTAACGTTAAGTGAATAAATAACGTTTTTTCGGGGCCCCATTCAATACGCAATTGCCGTATGGCTTCCAAAAAAGGTAAGGATTCGATGTCCCCCACGGTCCCACCAATTTCAACCAAAGCCACATCCGCATGATCTGCCCCTTCTTTAATTTTTGCTTTAATTTCATCGGTAATGTGCGGAATGACTTGCACAGTGCTTCCCAAATAATCACCGCGACGTTCTTTACGAATCACATCGGCATACACCCGCCCTGTGGTGAAATTATTTTTTTTCGACATCGTCGTACGTACAAAGCGTTCGTAATGCCCTAAATCCAAATCCGTTTCAGCACCGTCTTCCGTTACAAAAACTTCACCATGTTGAAACGGACTCATTGTACCCGGATCAACATTAATGTAAGGATCGAGTTTTAGTAAAGTCACATTGAGACCTTGCGCTTCGAGCAAAGTGCCTAAAGAAGCGGAAGTAATGCCTTTACCTAATGATGAAACGACACCACCGGAAATAAAAATATAATGCGTCATTGGGAATCCCGTTTTGCTATTTTTCTCTATAAAACGGGATCTCATTATAGCAAAGGGCTTATTGATTAAGAAGCCGCGCACGAAAAAATAGCCCGCATTCGCTCGCTCAATGACCATACACCGCTAACCTCTTGCTATCCCCCTCATCTTCACGCATGATGACTTTCAATTTTATCAGTTAAGGTCACTTTATATGTCTGAAAATAAACCAAAACGACTGTATCGCAGTCCTAATGAACGCGTTATTGCGGGTGTTTGCGGCGGCATAGCGGAATACTTTAATGTCGAACCCACGTGGATTCGCCTCATTTTCTTGGTGTTCCTACTCGCTTTTGGCGCCACGTTAGTGATTTACATTATTCTGTGGATTATCGTTCCGCTAAAGCCTAAACAGCCCAACCCGGTGTCTTCCTCTCAAGAGCAAGACCCATAACATCCACACCGTACTTGCATAGCAGTACGCTTCGTGACACAATGGGCCGCATCGTTTGATGGCAAGCAAAGGATCCCATGGTAAAAGAAAAACGGCTGCTACAAGACCAATGGTCATCGAAACTGGGCTTTATCCTTGCCGCTACCGGCGCTGCCGTCGGTCTTGGCAATATCTGGCGCTTCCCTTACATGGCCGGCACCCATGGCGGTAGCGCTTTTGTCCTTCTTTATGTTGTCTTTGTTCTCATCATCGGCATTCCCATTATGTTGGCCGAATTTTTGATCGGGCGCCATGCTCGTCAAGATCCTGTAGATGCTTTGAGGGATACGGCCGTTGAAAATCATCATTCTCGCCATTGGGGACTACTCGGTTGGTGGGGAGCACTCGGACTGGTGTTGGTGCTGTCGTTTTATAGCGTTGTGTCTGGATGGAGCATTGCTTATATTTTCAAAAGCATTTCCGGTAGTTTTAACAACCTCGATCCCAACGCTATCCATACCGTTTGGCAGCAGTTTCTCGCAAATCCTTGGCAGCTTTTGTTGTGGCATACGGTGTTCATGATACTCACAATGGGCGTTATCATCGCTGGCGTACAACAAGGATTGGAACGCTCCACCAAACTCATGATGCCAGCACTCTACATCATTTTATTTTCACTCGTGATTTATGCGTGTGACGTCGGCCATTGTCGAGAGGCGTTTCGCTTTTTATTTAAATTCGATCACGACAAAATCACCGGCAGCGTTGTCATTGCTGCATTGGGGCACGCCTTTTTTACTTTAGCGCTCGGCGCAGGCGCCTTGTTAACCTATGGTGCTTATATCCCAAGAAAAGTCAAACTCGTCAATTCTGTTTTCATCATTGTGGGACTGGATGTTTTGGTCGCTGTGCTCTCTGGCATGGCGATATTTCCTTTAGTATTCGCTTATCATCTTCCACCCACTGCTGGACCCGGATTAATGTTTGAAACACTGCCGATCAGTTTCGCTCATATGCACTTAGGGGGATTGATTGGCGCGCTGTTTTTTCTACTCCTGTTATTTGCGGCCTGGACCTCTTCAATCAACATCGCGGAACCCTTAATTGTGATTTTAATGAATCGGTTAACATTATCTCGTGCAAAATCCGTTGTTATTGTGGGAAGCATCGCTTGGGTTTTAGGTATTGGCTCTCTATTGTCTTTCAATGTGTGGCAAAATGTCCGTTTATTTTCGAACGACACGGTGTTTGATATCGCCACGAATTTACCCACCAATATCCTTTTGCCATTGGGGGGGTTAGGATTTGCGATCTTCGCCGGTTGGGTTATGTCACGTCATCTCACTGAATTTGAACTCAGCACCTATCCGAAAGTTTATTCCATTTGGCGTTGCCTTATCCGTTACATTGCGCCAATGGGTGTGATTTGCATTTTTGTGAGCGCATACCTCTAAGGCGGTAACCCGATGAGTCATTTTGAACGTCATTTTTCAGCCATTCAACGCGACATTGCCACCGGTTGGGATGAAGAACTAGTCCCTTTGCTGCAAGAATATATTAAAATTCCCAATAAATCCCCGGAATTTGATCCCCAATGGGAAGAACATGGTTACATGCAACAAGCCATGAATCTCATTTTCAATTGGGTACAGAAGCAACCTATCGACGGTATGCACGTCGAAATAATCACACTTCCAAAACGTACCCCCTTATTATTCGTTGAAATCCCCGGACAAATAGCAGAAACGATTTTGCTGTATGGTCACATGGACAAACAACCAGAAACCAGCGGCTGGGATATTGATAAAGGCCCTTGGAAACCCACCCTCGTTGATAATAAATTGTATGGTCGTGGTGGTGCAGACGATGGCTATTCCACTTTTGCCTCGTTAACCGCCATCGCCATGCTGCAGCGTTACCATATTCCCCATGCGCGTTGTGTTCTGTTGATTGAAGGCTGCGAAGAAAGTGGGAGTTTTGATCTCCCTTTTTATCTTGAACAATTAGACACTAAAATTGGTGAACCGAATTTCGTGATCTGTCTTGATTCTTGCGCGGGAAATTACGAACAAATGTGGAGCACCACTTCATTACGCGGCATGGTCAGCGGCAAACTTGAAATTCAGGTAACGCGCGAAGGGATTCACTCCGGCTTAGGAAGCGGTGTTGTGCCACCGATTGAAATTATTTTGCGACAACTCCTCGATCGAATCGAAGATTCACGTACAGGAAAAATCGTTCTTCCTGGATTTGAAGTTGACATTCCTAAACTCCGTATCGAGCAAACGCAACAAGCGGCAAAAATTCTTAGGAACGACTTTCTACGCGCTTATCCTTTTGTGGAAGATACTCAGCCTGTTTCATCCGATCTGAATGAGCTCATCCTCAATCGATCTTGGCGTTCGCAACTGAGCATTACGGGTATTGAGGGGTATCCGGCGCTGATCAATGCGGGCAATGTCACTTTACCCAAAGCGGTTTTTAAACTTTCTATGCGCATTCCACCCACGGCCAAAAGCGGTCAGCTCAGCGAAATACTGAAAACAACCCTTGAAAAGAACCCTCCTTTTAAAGCAAAAATCACTTTTACGTCGACAGAACGCGCAACCGGCTGGCATGCACCCCCGTTGGCCGAATGGTTACGCGACGCCAATGAGCGGGCTTCACAGTATTTTTTCAACAAATCCGCCCTGTACATTGGCGAAGGTGGTTTAATCCCTTTTATGGGGATGCTCGGTAAAAAATTTCCGCAAGCACAATTTCTTATTACGGGTGTTTTAGGTCCAGGATCAAATGCACACGGACCTAATGAGTTTTTGCATATCCCTTATGTGAAAGGAATTACGGGATGCGTTGCCTCAGTGATTGCCTCACACTACGAAACGTTTAGGGGTTGCAAATAGGGAGCGTACACGAAATCACTTTTGGAACATCCAGAGCGGAGTGTCGTGTTGCATTTTTAAGGTTCAAACTGAACATAAGGCGTTTGTGAACTTTCGACCGCTCGAGCCGCCATAGGTGGTCGAAAAAATTGAACTGCATTCTGGACACATGTTCGTGCGCCACTGACCACGGGCCGGCTCGCTTTACCTAATAAGTACAATCCTGCGCCTGCAGAGCCGGCCAATATTCCCGGATAACAAAAAGCCATCCACATCGTTGAAGAAAACGCACCGTTTGCTCGATAACGACTTAAGATCGGGCAATCGTTATTGAAAAGATCATAAATAAAAATCGGATAATGACTATCCGAACAACCATCGCGATCCAAAAGATCATTTGCTTTAGGAATGGCGATATTAAATAAAGCATACGCCGATGGGAAAATAAACAGAAGTGAACTGTATTTCCCAACGTGAATACATTGATCGAAAAATTCATTACCACGATCAACACGCGATCTTAATGCTGCTAAATCGTGAGTGCGAGTTATCCATAGCGTACTGACCAGACTGCCAAATACGAGCACAGTCAACACCACAGCGGCAACAGCCGGGCCGCCACGAAAAACTTCCGTTTCGGTTGGAAAAGCATCCATCCCTAAAATTTGTTCCAGCGGCTCGCACGTTAAGGAATTTTCCATAAAATGTGACGCAAAAAAAGTTTCAAAAAAGGGGGGGCATTCATAGGCACGCAACACTTGATTTGAAAAATCAACCCCCTCGGTTAATACAAAATACAAGGCTGGGTACAGCACTAACAGGGTAAGTATTTTCAACCACAAAACAAGGTGGGGTATTAGCTCCTGAAAATAATTGAGGATACTTTCAAAAAAAGGCAGGCAAGGTTGCAATAAATTTTTAAAAAGTGTCGCTACTAATGCAACACAAAAAGAAAAGCCTTTTTGTAATCGTGCAGGAAGACATTGATAAGTGAAGGCGAATTCCCATCCCGCATAACCTGCCCACGTCAGTATTGCCCAAGGGTAAGCGAAAGCGCCCATGGAATAATAACTCACCATAATATTACAAAATTCTGAATCTCCGTGACCTAACACCGTTAATTTCCAATAATTTTCCGCACAACCAAGCTCGGTTAATATTTTCGTTCCGGCATAATACATTTTTGGGAGTCCTAAAATGAGCCCCGGTAATAACAAAGTTCGACTGAACATCCACGCGTTATAACTTTTTCTTTCGATGTTTTTAACCCAGGTTTCATAATTTAATACATCGTCTGAAGGTACCCCTTCTTCTGAGGCATTTTCGATATCGGAGGCAGGATGATAATTGAGAATCACCCCTGCTAAACGATCGCGCTGTTCATCGGAAAGTGGCGCCAATCGATCTGCACGACGTACTATATTGGTCATCGCAATTTCTTGAGCCGGCGCGGTAAATAATTTTTTTTTCGTTAAATTGCCAATACCAATCAAAATGCCAAGGATTGTACTCAACACCATCACCGTTGCGAACATCCCTGCTTCTGCCCAACCACCGCCGCTATCTAAAATTATAATTTTTTGTAATTCGCTGCATTCAACCTTTCCCAACAGGGCATCTTTGAAATTCTTACAGCCCACCGCTTCTGCAACTTGATTGGCAATCGAATAATAGGCCGTTACACTGAATGGAAAAGTAAAATAATTGGCAAGTGTTGTCGCCACAATAACAGGATCATAAATTTCATTCAGCAATTCTTTCGCTACATTGACGAGCGCTGTCGGAAGAGAAGGTCCACGCATGTTGTTGTCTCCTTGACAAGTGGGAACAATTCCTAGCACCGGATTGTAAAGTAATTGTATTAACAGAATATGAGGCACCTCAACGAAATAGCGTCGTTATTTATTAATAACTTTCAGTTCTTCACGAATAACTTGCCGCAATGTTTCAACCGAATCTATGCGTTTATTATCTATCGAAGCATGAAGAGCATCATTGATCATAGTCTGATAACCCTTACCTTCATGTTCACTTTTGTTTCGGAAGTATTGGATGACATCATTATCCAAATAAAGTGTGATACGTGTTTTGCCTTTTGTTGGAACAATGGCTCCTCGTTTAGCTTTCATGCTTTAAGCATACATACAATATGCATATATTTCAACCTCAGGACAAAAGCTTATGAAGCAACCTCAGTCAGAGTCTACAAGTACTTCAGGCGTAACCCCAGGAATTTTTATTTGAGCTCAATCAAAATTTATAGTACACTACAAAAATAGTGTCAAAAATTGAGAGTGTACTGCAAATGCTAGCGTCTATCCGTTTGATTGAAGCCCGTTTAATCGAAGATATCCAAACTCGGCATTACCGTTATTTGTACCCCGCTTTCTCTGTTGATGCTCGCCTCAACGGCTTGATTGGCCAGAGGGGGGTAGGCAAAACTACCTTGATGCTACAGTACCTAAAAAATCACCCCGAAATTCGAGCCAAAGCTATTTATTTTTCAGCGGATCATATTTATTTTAGTAAACTAACACTGTATGAATTTGTCGAAAATCTTTATTTAACCGCAGGGACCACCCTCTTTTTTATTGATGAAATACATAAGTACGCCAATTGGAACCAAGAGTTAAAAAATTTATACGATGGTTTTCCATCGATTAAAATTGTTTTTTCAGGAAGCTCAAGTTTAGAGTTAATTAAGGGCACCTACGATTTATCCCGACGAGCACTTTTATCTTATTTACGAGGCATGTCTTTCCGAGAATATTTAAATTTTACCACTGATCTTTCTATTCACCCGGTAAAATATGAAGAGCTGCTCACTGAAAAACATACATTACAAAAACAGTTAGCGGGTGTTGAGCGACTAAAAGGATTGTTTCAAGACTATTTAAAACGTGGTTTCTATCCATTTTCAATAGAAGGTCCTGAACATTTTGAAGAAAGATTACTACGAGTCATCGAAAAAACTATTTTTGAAGATATTGCAAACTTTTACCACTTAAAAACAGAAAATTTACCCCTCTTTAAAAAAATTCTCTCTTTTTTGGCAAGCATTCCACCAGGAAATGTCACCATACATAACATTGCAAAGAATATTTCTGTCAATGACCGAACTATTGCTGGTTATTTGCAGATTCTCCAAGAAACAGGCCTCATCCAAATGATCTACCCATATGATGGTGGAAATGCAATCTTAAGAAAGCCAGAAAAAATATTTTTAAATAATACAAACTTATGTTATGCGCTACAAACTGGATTTGGAAAGGATATCGAAGTGGGCACCATCCGAGAACTCATGTTCATCCAAACCATCATCGCCACAAATAAAAAAATCTATTTTAGCAAAACAGGTGATTATCGTATAAACGACGCTATTTTCGAAATTGGCGGGCCTAATAAAACACGTAAAAAAATCCAATCAGAAAAAAATTCATATCTCATAAAAGACAACTTGATATCAACCAGCAAAGGTGAAATTCCACTCATTTACTTTGGGTTTTTGTATTAGGAACACGCACATTCCTCAAATGAACCAGCGGTTCCCGTTGAACTACAATGCCAACATCTCTTCGCACCACTGTAAATTCGCTCGAATGCGCAATTCCGCAAAACGCACACACGATTTCCAATAGGGGAGATGTTTTTTTAGAGAAGGGTCTTTTTCACCGAGTCTTATTCTTGCTTGCTCTAACATCTGCATTTGTTGTTTTTGTTGAACATAAAAACCTTCAATCAACGCGCGCGTGACGAGAGGATCGGCATTTCCACCAAAAAATATTTTTAACATAAATTCACTGCGAATCGAAATCACATAGTCAGGATCCAACAGCCATTGCATCAAAGCCTCTTTTCCCTCGGGCGTTAACGCGTAAATTTTGCTTTTTCGTGCTCCCTGTCTGCGAACTTGTTGGCAAGCAATTTTATTTTCTTTGACTAACTTTTCGAGGGTTGGATAAAGCTGACCATCACTCTCTTTCCAAAAGTGATTCGTGCTCTTTTCCATTGCACGTCGAATTTCATAACCTGACATCGGGGATAGACTTAGCATACCTAGAATAGCGAACTGACTTTTATTGATTTTTGCCATGCACAACACTCATTGCGATACCTCAAAGTGATATATTAACCAAATTTTGATCGAATTGCAAAAAACGTGCCGTCCTCCTTTCATAAAAGACGATATTGTGTATCATTGGGTGGCGAAGCCAGACCCCGGACGCTCAGTCCAGAAACTTTGCACCATGGGGGTTTTTCAACAGGGGAAGAAAGTGAATGTTCCCCCCTAAAGCCTTTAATCATTGTCATTGAGGCAGTTACGTGACAAAAAACTCGTTTACTCCCCATCCGCATCATTTTGATGTGCTCGTCATTGGCAGCGGTGCCGCAGGGCTTGGATTAGCACTCAGCCTCGCCAACGATTACCACGTTGGGCTCATCTGTAAGGACGATCTGCTCACCAGCTCTTCTCAGCACGCCCAGGGGGGAATTGCAGCCGTCATGAGCCAAGATGATAGCCAAGCTTCTCACATCAGCGATACGCTTGCCTGTGGTGCTGGGCTATGCGATAAAACAACCGTCGCATTTACCGTAACACAAGCAAAAGCTTCCATTATATGGCTCATTGAGCAAGGCGTGGAATTCACCACTCATGCTCCCGGCGATTTTCATTTAACGCAAGAAGGGGGACATTCCCATCGCCGCATTTTACATGCCGCTGATAAAACAGGGGCCGCTGTTGTAAAAACACTCGCTGAACAAATTATCAATCATCCCAATATCCATTCCTTAACGGAACACACCAGCATTGAATTGCTGCTTGAAAATCAGCAATGCATTGGTGCTACCGTTTTGAATAATCTCACACACGAGATTACCCCTATTTATGCCGCTTTTACTGTGCTAGCAACCGGTGGTGCTAGCCGGGTGTATTTGCATACCAGCAATCCCGGTCACACGACGGGTGATGGTATGGCCATTGCCTATCAAGCCGGCGCACGCCTTGCGAATTTAGAATTCAATCAATTTCATCCCAGTTGTTTTTATGATCCTACGGACAGCTCTCCTTTTTTAATTACGGAAGTCATGCGTGGAGAAGGCGGTAAACTGATATTACCTAATGGCCAACGTTTTATGGACGCCTATGATCCGCGCGCCGAACTCGCCCCGCGCGACATTGTCTCACGCGCCATCGACCATGAATTAAAATCACGAAAACTTTCACACCTATTTTTAGACATCAGTCACTTGCCCGCTGAAAAAATTAAACATTCTTTTCCGACCATTTATCAATTTTGCTTAACACGTGGTTTAGATATCACGCGTTCACCCATTCCCATTGTTCCTGCGGCACATTACACCTGTGGCGGTATTGTCACTAATCTTGCGGGACAAACTGACATTGCACATTTATACGCAATTGGTGAAGTCGCCTGCACCGGTTTGCATGGTGCTAATCGAATGGCCAGTAATTCATTATTAGAATGTTTGGTATTTGCAAAAAGTGCCGCGCAATCCATACAAAAACAATTATCACTACACGCATTCGCCAAAGAAAAAAATATTATTTATGCCGCACAACAAAAATCATTTCCAGAGACCGCTCTCGTTGCCAAACTGACCTTACAAGTACGCACGTTAATGTGGGAATACGTCGGCATTGTACGTAACGATACGCGCTTAGCCTATGCTTATAAAAATATTCTCGATATTGAAAAACAAGTACAAGTACTATGGTCGGAAAAATCTCTCAACAAAGCCCTCGTTGAGCTGCGTAATCTCACACTAATTGCCAAGCTCATGATTCTCGCAGCGCAACACCGTAAAGAAAGTCGCGGCACCCATTACACAACAGATCATCCTGAATTTGACAAAATGCCTCGTAACACCATCATAAAACCACCGAAAAATGTGCTAGAAACTTCTTTAGATATTCATTCATTGGTACGCTAACAACAAGCACAATTCACGCATTTCTGATGCGATCAAACAACTGCGATCGATCAATATCATTTGTTTTTTGGATGTGGAAGCATTCAAAGGCTGCAAATATAAAATCATGAAATAACGCGTCACAATGGAATTTGGCAAGAGGGTTGCTGCTACAAATCCCGTCCGTTTTGAGCGAATCACCCAGATTTGATGCGTGTATTTTGCCAAAAAGGTAATGCTGCCCTCATGTAAGTGCAACGCACAACGCAGTTGAAAAAATCCAGAAAATAAAATCACGAGCATGAATCCACACTGAAAAAACCAGCTCAACGTGGTGATACTGACTGCCATCACAGCGAGAATAGATAAAAAGAAACTAAAAAATACATGCAAACGGGATTTTCTCAAATAAAAAATCCGCATTATTAACGCGGAGTCAAAAATCGATCGGGAACTAATTCCGGTCGAACAATCCAATTGATGATCCAGTTTTGGTTTTCATGTCGCTCCAAACACACAATCGTGCCGGGAGAAAACAAAACGAGATCCTTAGATTCATCGCCAATCACCAATTCACTCACAAGGGAAGCAATATTCGGCATGTGGCCCACCAACAAAGTGTCATCATGCCATTGTCGAATCAAATTTGCCAACTCAAAAACAGGCTCATCGGGAGATAACAAGAGCGACTCTTCAGGTTCTGTTTCATTAGCAACACGTTTCGCTAATATCTCAGCCGTTTGCTTTGAACGTAATTTATCGCTGTGCATGACATGCAATACATGAAAACCACGATAAGCCAAATAGTTTGCCACTTTTTTTAATTCGCGTGTCCCTTCTAGCGTTAACGGGCGATCCCCCGACGCATCTGGCAGCGCTTCCGCGTGCCCATGCCGCACACAATAAATTTTCATTTATCCTCCTTCATTCTCATTTTAACGGGTATCTATCTGTATCGATTGATCTGGAAATGGTATGGAAAGATCACTGAATGAGCGTCGCCGTCCGCGAGGGTTCTCGAGCAGGCGAAATTATTACAAAAAAATACCCCGTGGCAAGCCGCGGGGATTTTTAATTATACCCTGATAAAACATTTTAAAAAAGTACCCGGAATGGATCCGTTGCAAATAGCGTTTTTATGAATTTTCAGAAAAACTTACTGATTTAAAATCAATGAGTTAAAAATTATCGACCCAATATAGGGGAAAATTAATTAGCATCACAACAGAAAAAGCGGTAATCTGGCGATTTGAGGTAGAAAAATAGTTAGCATAATCCGAGAAATTCTTAGAAAATCTATCCTTGATAATTTCCCATTGCATTAGCCAATCCTTTCCACATTTCTAGCTGGTTAGATGAAATAAAAATAAAAGCTTTTTCAACCCCAGCAGCATCCTTTTTCCACATATCTAACAAGTTTTGAAAAGTGACATCAAAATGCTCCACATAGAGATGAATTGAAAAAAATGTTAGTGCCCTGCCATTTACATCAAAGCTTTTAGCCAGTCGATGCAAATAAAAATAATCCACATTATCTAGTTTCTCATACGCTGAAAATGCTGAAAAGCATTCAATCCAACCATGTGATGTTAACCAACTCATATGATTTTTATTAAATTTTTTTACAAAGGGAAGATAAAAATGCTCATCAACGATTTCATCGCTCATATTGGTATCAAGCGTTTGCGCAAACAAATGATATAATTTCTCGTGTGAAATACCATTCATAGAAAATTCTTCAGCAATATTATTGAGTACAATTTGCTTAGTATGCGCATCAGGGGCGTGGCTCCCCATAAACCATAAAAAATCGTGGAAATGCCCTCTGATGTGATAAAAAATTTTAGCAAAATATCGCTTCTTCTCCATTGACCAGTTTGACGTTTGTTCGGGATCAAAAACAGCAACTTGATCAATTTCAGATCTATATTTTTGCTCCCATTCTGAAATAAATTCATTTAGATCTGGTTTAATCGCGTGAGAAACAGAGTGTTCAATTATCATAGCATGCAACCCTATGTTTTTCCTGAGTTACCATATTAATTGTGAAAAAACAGAGAAAAATATTCCCGTTCGTGTTGAAATTATTCCTGTTCCAGTGGCACAAAAAATTGAATTTGAGATTCAGGGGCACAGATTTGGCACAGGTAAAATTTAAAACAGTTGGAAATTTTTGTAACCACTTGATTATATGGTGCCGATGGCCCGAATCGAACGGGCGACCTACTGATTACGAATTTCTGGGCCACCTTATTGACCACCCTACACTAAAATAATTTATCGTTACTAAACAAACAGATACTGTTTACAGGGCTTGCTTATTCTTAGCCAATTTTACTAAAATTACACGCCAAAGGTAGCACATAGGTAGCTTTTTTTCTTGTGCTACTCAACAAAAGGAAGACCCCAATGACAACACAAACGTTTCGATTTACCAAGAAAGCCATTGCTGAACTCCCCCATCCTGAATCTATTACCACCTACCACGACACTGCAAGTCGCGGCCTGAAATTAATGGTAAGGCCCAGCGGCACTAAAACTTTTGTCCTTTACCGTAAAATCAATGGCCGTCCCGAGCGCATTACACTGGGACGATTCCCCGATTTATCCATTGAGCAAGCACGCGCAAAAGCGGACGAACACAACTCAACCATCGCTAGCGGAAAAAATCCCGCTGATGAAAAACGCAATATCCGCGATGAAATTACTTTTAAAGAATTATTCGATTTATACTTGGAACGCTATGCCAAAGTGCACAAACGCGCCTGGCAAAGTGATGTCGATCTTTATCGACTACACTGCCAATCCATCGCTGAATACAAGCTTTCACAGATTAAAACGGCCGACATCCGACGTATACATGCAAAACTTGGCAGTGACAACGGTATTTATGTCGCTAATCGATTTCTTGCGCTCGTCCGCTCGGTTTTCAATCGTGCTATCGACTGGGGATTGGATTACCCTAACCCTGTCGTTAAAGGCATTAAAAAATTTAAAGAGCAATCACGAGATCGGTTCTTACAAGCTGACGAGTTACCTCGTTTATTTAAAGCGCTGGAAGAAGAGCCCAACGATATCATCCGTGATTACATTTTAATGAGTTTATTTACTGGCGCACGGCGCAGCAACGTACTGGCCATGCGCTGGGAAGAAATTAATTTGGACCGTAATACATGGTCTATTCCAATGACTAAAAATGGCGAAAGTCATACAGTGCCATTAGTTGCTCCCGCCATAGAAGTACTAAAAATTCGTAAAGAACGTACCAAAACACCGTGGGTATTTCCTGGCTTTGGAGCTAGCGGTCATTTAGTTGAGCCCAAAAAAGCATGGCATAGAATTCTCGAACGCGCGGATATTAAAAACTTGCGCCTAC
>Ga0155581_109_pt1 | contig 69985 bp, 64 predicted proteins | sample RifCSPhighO2_12_FD_107238 | JGI IMG/M metagenome (GOLD analysis project Ga0155581, IMG submission 107238) | Coxiella sp. RIFCSPHIGHO2_12_FULL_42_15 | reverse complement strand
GCTAATCGTGGCGCCCGTGCTTAATGCGGGCGTTTGTCTCATCTTAATTATATCGAGACGGGTGGTGTAATTTAGCGTGAGACATCACAACAATGGCCAGCATCTTTTTTGCTGTTTCACGATCTAAATCACTCACTTGAATTTGAAAAAAATTCTCCCCATTTAACTTTATCAATTGAAATACAGGAGCAATTGATGGGTCCAATTCTTGAAGACGATCGTTATACCACTCATGAAAAACAGAGAGGCTTTTTCCGACTTCAGACGCAAAAAGCCAAAGTTGGGCATCTTGACAAGGAAGACCACCCGATTTCCCAAGCACATTCACCCAGTTAAAGATACCCTCTTCATCCGGAACTAGGTTTTCTGTAAACTCAATAACAGCATAGTGACGCCCTTCAATTATTTTTTTGGGGCAATTTCCCCTCCTGTCTTTTAATTTTTTTCGCATGGTTGTCATATCAGAAATAAATTCTTCCTGATTTTCTTCGTGTTGATCAATGGCATGCTTTTTCATAAACCGTTTTATTTCCGCCCGAAAAAAAAACTCAAGGTACCCAATACTTTCCTCATTGCATAATAGTTGATATCTGCTTGCGTCCTCCTCATCATTGGCTTCTTGCTTTACCACATAATGAGAAAGGAAATCCACTTTTTCAGCCTCTCGTCCCATACGAAAATAGTTGTGTGTAAAAATGCTTTCTAAAAAATTTGACCGTATGCTTGCATTTCGACATTGAAATCCCAATAAGGATGAAAGTAATTTTAAATATTTAATTTTTGCTTCATGGATTCTGTTATAATCAACAGGCATTTCTTTTTTTACGATTTCTAACTGAGCGTAGGCCTCTCTTAACAAAGAAAGGTAAATATTAAAATGCTCTTCTAAAATTTTTCCATTCGTCAAGCGAGTTTCGGCTATTGATTTTTGACGGGAAATTTCCGTTTTATCTATTTCTTTAAAATGAGAATATAAATTTTTCATTGTGAGTTGGCTTTTGAATAAGATTTCGGATGGAAAAACGAATTTGATGAATTCATTCGAAATAGGTTCTTTTTCAGAAAATGAAAAAATTTTATGCTCGACAAGAAAAAAAAGTACTTTATCTTTAAAAAAAACAAAATGCTTCAACATTCTTGGATCGTAACAGGATTGATTTTTAGGATCAGAAATCATATTACATAATCGATTCATAGAACCAACTGTGATCGGTTCATCGAGAATCGCAGCGATTTTTAATTGATTTTGTTCATTTTCTTGGTTAGTATATTTCATGGGGAACTCTTTGTAATACAATGTAACGTTCTTTTACCAGCTCTGACGCATCAACTAGGGTGTGTCATCAATTCGCTAAATAGCGTAGACTCTGCACCTAAGTTCGTCATCCCGGAAATCGCACAGCGATTGTCCGGGATCCGTGTGCCGAGCATGGCATGATAAAAACTACCTTGTTTGCAAGAAGAAGTACACAAAACAGAGTAAAGAATGGCCTAGACCAATTAATTGGGAGTGTGTATATACTAAAATGATAGATGGATAATAGAGGGGGGGCGCTATAGCTTTTCAGATAAATATGTTGGTGAAAATGATCGTGCCATTAGAAGCCAACCCTCTCCTAGCCTCTCCCGCAGGCGGGAGAGGAAAGCTCGACAGTGAGCACCATTGCCAGTAAGACAATTAAAATAGTTTATTTTTACCAAAATATTTATCTGAAACACTATAGCACGACCGCCATTGAATAATGCAGTAGATTAATAACGGATTGAGGCAGGTCCAACGCAACAAAGACATGCGTTTGAACAGTATTATGCGTTAGCTGCCTAATTGCGCCCAGGGGAAATGCGTCTGAAGATTTTTTCGAAAAAAGGAAAATTTGCGACAGAACCCCTATGCTGGTTGAGGATGTCAAGCAATAGCTTCAATCAACGCCCATAAATAATTCGGTAAATGGGGTCGAGGATACCATGCTAAACACAAATGATTTTCATAAATTTTATGGTCGTTCAAAATAATTAATTTGTTATTGTCTAAATAGGGTTGACTGAACTCTTTGGTCAACAATCCATAACCGAGTTTTTCTGCAATCATCCATGCCAATGATTCGGTACGATTCACGAAGTGTCGCTGATGATTACAGTCGTCGAATAAACGATAGCGTTTAAGATAATTAAAAGTCATTTGATCGTCGGGGGCATAATCGATAATCGGTTCGCGTTGAATAATTTCTTTTAATTCACGATGACGCCATGCGGAAGAGCATACTAAAACGTATTGCTCGGGTTGTAGTGTTTTGCTTTCCATTTCTGCTGCAAGATGTTCCGGTTGGATGATGGCAAGATGGGCTTGTCCTTCGCGCAACTGCAAATGTCGGTGTTCATCGTCCGTAATGTCAAAATGCACGAGCAAACGTGGAAATGCTTGCAGCACAGAAAAGCATTGCCGGATCACGCGAGAGCCCATAAAACTGGTGGGCCCACTGATTTTGATTTCGACGGATTGTGTGACACCACTGGCTTTGATCTCGCTCAACGTTTCATGCTCGAGGTCCAAGCAAGCGTGACAATAGCGTAACAACGTTTCTCCTTCCGCGGTAAGCAACATGCCGCGGCGACTACGGACGAAAAGACTAACGCCCAGCTTTTGCTCGAGCAGGCGTAGGCGCTGGGTCACTGCAGTTTGGGTGAGGTGCAACGCTGTGGCTGCCTGGTGGACGGTGCCACATTTTGCAATATAAACAAAAGCTTGTATTTGAGGGCTTAGTAAACTCAATTTTTTTCATCACAATTTAAATATAATTCATTTTTCTTATACCATTCTACCTGCTATAGTGCAACCTAAATGAGCGGTGTTATTCAACTGAGAAAAACAGTTGGAGCGAAAAATTCCGGCTGGACCCAAGCGATTGGTCGTTCAGCCGGTTTGTTCGTTTTGAGAGGGGGCAGATGAAAGCACATAAAAAAATTGGCATGTTGTCTTTGGCATTATTAATCACAGGGTCAGTCGACAGTATTCGTAACATGCCGACGACAGCGTTATTTGGGCCACAACTGATTTTTTTTGCTGTTTTAGGGGCGCTTTTCTTTTTAATTCCGATTGGTCTTGTGTCAGCGGAATTGGTGACCACCAAAGATTTAAAAAGTGGTGTTTATCAGTGGGTAAAGGTAGCACTGGGTAAACGCGCTGCTTTTTTCGCAATTTGGCTGCAGTGGATCAATACGTTAGTATGGTACCCCACCATTTTGTCGTTTATTGCAGGTACAGCCGCTTATCTCATCAATCCGGCGCTCGCACAAAATAAATGGTATTTAGTGGCGGTTATTCTCATCGTCTTTTGGTCACTCACAGGGGTAAATTTAAAAGGCATTAAAGTGGCAACGACGGTTGCTTCGGTTTGTACGTTACTCGGTGTTGTCATCCCCATGTTATTGATCATCAGCTTAGGATTAGTTTGGGTGGCGAAAGGGTTCCCGTTGCAAATTCATTTTGCTCACACAACGGTGTTGCCCACATTCAATGATGTCAATTCATGGATTTCGTTAACGGCGATTATTACTTCTTTTCTCGGGATGGAATTAGCCGCTGTGCATGCGAAAGAAGTGGAAAATCCGCAAAAGAATTTTCCGCGTTCTTTATGTTTTTCGGTATTTTTTATCATGGCAACGATGATTCTTGGATCGTTGGTCATTGCGTTGGTATTGCCACAGAAAAGCATTCATTTGGTGGATGGCACGATGCAAGTGTTTACGCAATTTTTTAATGCCTATCATATGGATTGGTTGTTGCCTTTTTTGGTGGGAGCTTTAGTGGTTGGCAGTATCGGCTCCATGATTAATTGGGTGATTTCACCGGCACAAGGGTTATTACAGGCGGCAGAAGATGCTTTTTTACCAACCTTCTTTCGTAAAATCAATCAAAATGGGGTGGCGAGTCACCTTATTTTAATTCAAGCGGTGTTAGTAACCGTCATGTGTTTGGCGTTTGTGTTAATGCCATCCGTGAATGGCTCTTACTGGTTATTAATGGATTTAAGCACACAACTTTATGTCATTATGTATGTTGTTATGTTTATTGCTGCATGGAAATTCAAATGGGAAAATCCCAATCGAGCAGCGACCTTTAAAATTTGGGGTGGGAAAATAGGGATGGTGATTACCGCTCTTTTTGGTTTGATGGGGTGTTTGGTGACGTTCGTTATTGGGTTTGTACCACCAGGTGATATTAATGTGGGAAGTGCACTGCATTTCATTGCTATTTTCAGTATGGGTTTGGTCATCATGATATTACCGGTATTCGCTTTTTATCCTTATGAAAAACGTAACCGCTTGATGTCAGGACTCGCTACGTCGATTCAGGTGTCGCGCGAACTTGAACGGACACAAAATGCGTAAATGGTTTTTTGTTGGTAGACTTCTCCAGGGTTGAGTACGGTGGTTGGAAAATTGCTGTGGTGGGGAGAGTCAGGATAGTGCTGCGTTTCTAGTGCAAAACCACCGCGAAAATCATAGACATGCCCAGACTTTCCAATGATATCTTTCGTTAGAAAATTCCCACTATAAAATTGTATACCAGGTTGCGTGGTATACACGGACATTTCGATGCCGGATAAAGGAGAATAAGCTTGGGCTGCCAAGGTCAATGTATCCGCCTTTGGGGCATCGATAATGAAGTTATGATCATAACCGTTAGCAATTTTTAATTGTGTATCGTGTGCCTGGATTTTTTCACCTATTGAATGTGACGTTCGAAAATCAAATGGAGTATTTTGTACGGAAGCAATGACTCCCGTTGGAATTTGATTTTCATCTGTTGGGGTATATTGATGAGCGTTTATTTTCATCCATTGATTTAAGATGGATCCACTCCCCTCCCCAGATAAATTAAAATAGGAATGGTTAGTTAAGTTAATGATGGTTTTTTTGTTCGTTGTGGCCGTATAAGTAATTTCAAGCTGATTTTTGTTTTTGGGTAATGTGTAAGTCACGGTTGTATCCAATTGACCGGGAAATCCTTGATCTTTGTCCGGTTGAACGAAGTGAAGTTCTAGTGATAGTGCATCCCCAGTTTCTTTTATTTTGGGCGTCCAAATTGCATTATTGAAACCGATGACGCCACCACTGTGAAGGGTATTTCCCCGGTCATTTTTATTGAGTTGATAGGCGGTTCCGTCCAGGCTAAACTCACCCGCCTTAATGCGATTTGCGTAGCGACCCACAAGAGCGCCAAAATAAGTGGCGCTATCTTTTAAATAAGAAGAAAGTGAATCGTACCCTAAGACAACGTCATAAGGACATTTTTTAAAACCAGGAACGATCAATTGGGTAATAATGCCTCGATAATTGGTAATATTGACTTGCATTCCTGTGTTGTTTTTGAGTTGAAATAACAAAACGGGGGTTTTATTTCCCGGCAGATTTCCAAAAAAGGATTGCGTTATCATTGACTGAGCACCACAATGGCCAAAAAGAAAAAACAAAAAGAAAGCATAGGTTATTTTAGCAGTTATTTTTTTTGGCATAGTCCTTTCCTTTGTTGTCATTTTGTCAAATCCCGTGGCTTGCGGCAGAATTTTTATTCATGAGAAGAGCTTTTAGCCACTTTTCGTGCAATAAGCCAAAAACAAACGCTGGCCAATACCAAGAGTAGCCCCCACCAAATCGACGGATGACCGCGAGTAGCGGGGTCCACTGATCCCGCGGCCACATAATAAACCCCAGTAAAAAATAAGATAATCCCATATAAAGCAAAAAGGCCTGCCACAAAATGCCAAAAATTTAATTTCACAAGAGATCTCCACGGTTACCAAAAGGCTGCATTGATCGCAATGAAAATAGCAATTGAAATCAGTGCCCAAAAGCCGGGGCGACGCCAGTAGATCACATCAGCACGAGAACCAATTTTATTTTTTTCAAAGATTAATCCTTCTAACGTTGCTCTGGGTTGTTGATCGGTCAGTAGGCTAATGAGGATGGTCAAACTTCCTGTAATGATAAAAGCCCAAATCGCACGCCAAAAATTAATGGCCATCAGACTGGCATTGTCGTTGAATGCAATATAAGCGGGTGAAAACCAATGAAACTCAGTAGCAAAAAAGGAAATCGCTGCACTGAGCATTCCGACGAGCAACCCCCAAAAAGCACCAGCCCCATTAATGCGAGGGAAAAACATCCCCAAAAAGATAATGCCAAACAGCGGGGCATTGACAATCGAAAAGAGCGCTTGCATGTATTCCATGATAGTGGGTTCACTTTTAGCTCCATAGGCGGTAAGAATACTCAGTAGAATACCTAAAATAGTGACTATTCTTCCGACCATAAGATAATGCGAGTCACTGGCATTTTTTACAAAATGAGCACGATAAATATCGTAGGTAAAAACCGTATTGAATGCACTTACATTGCCAGCTTGTCCAGCCATAAAACCGGCAAGTAGTGCGGTAACCCCTAAACCCAAAAGACCGTGAGGGTACTCCAAGTTAACGAGGTACAATAAAGCTTCATCCGGTCTGTCGAGCGCGGGCAATTGCCCCATCTTTTCTAGTGTTAAAACGAGTAATCCAGCACCCACTACAATAATAGGCAATGCCATTTTGAAAAAGGAAGCGATAATGGGTGCCATGCGTGCAGAAGATAAATCTTTTGCTGAAAAGGCGCGTTGAATGACCAAAAAATCAGTCGTCCAGTAACCAAAGGAAAGCACAAAGCCTAGACCTAGGGCAATACCAAACCATTCGATACCCATCAAATTGTTTTGAGGGGAACCGGTTATTTTCCACAAATGAAGATAACTCGTGGGTAAGCGGGCAATAATTTCATGCGCTCCGCCAATATGGACATAGCCCAGAATAACCGCTAAAAATAAGCCAAACCAAATAATAAAAAACTGCATGACTTCAGAAAAAATTGCAGATGCAAGACCTCCTAAGGCGATGTAACACGCCACCGTTGCTGAGGCGACCCATACACTGCTATTAAAATTCCAGCCCACAAAAACATTCAACACCAATGCCATGGCATACATGTTAATGCCCGACATGAGTAAGGTTACAATCGCAAACGCGTACGCATTGAGTGTTCTTGTTGCGCCGTTGAAACGCAGATTCAGATACTGTGGAATAGAATGAATACGTGTCGCATAGTAAAAAGGCATCATGTAAATTGCCAAAAACAACATAGCGGGAACGGCGCCAATGAGATAAAAGTGTGCGGTTAATACGCCATAGGCGTAAGATTGGCCGGACATTCCGAGTAACTCGAGTGCACCCATGTTGGCACTTAAAAAGGCGAGCCCCGCAATCCAGGAAGTGTTTTTTCGGCCTGCGAGAAAAAAATCAGCGGAATTTTTTGTTTTTTCTTTAACGTAAAAACCAATTCCTAGGATAAAAATAAAATAGAGGGCAATGATAACAAAATCGATAAAATTAAGATGTGTCAATGCTGTCATTTAGAAACACGCCTTTATGGCTTGTGGTGTTTGTAGCCAATGTGTGTCACGCTCAACCATCCACTTTCTCTAATACACATGAAATCGATTATGTTGTAAGTCGAGATGAAAAAGCAACCTGTAAAATGGTTAAGTATTCATTGCTTACAGCAGAGAGAGAAAAATCTTACAAAGGCGACACCCTGCTGAATAGTCAGGAATTTCCCATCTTCATTTTTTTATTGTATTACCGGAAATCACTGGAGGTGGAATAATCTCATCAACTTTTTTCAACATTTCTTCCATTCCTTTTGCTGGATCGCGCAGACACTCCGCCCTGTAATTTTCATCGAAGTTAGCATCACCAAGAAACTTTGTCTCTTTTTTGAGCATATCAATAATCTGCATAATCAGACTTGCAGCGGTATTGCGATGCATGGGATCAATAAGATTGTTGATCCACCCTGTTTTTTTACCTACAGTTAACAGACTCTCTTGAACAAATTTTACCCCATTCGATCTGCAACGCCACAAATCGCAACGATGGTTCAGCATTGATAACTCATGGATTAAGTCAGCCATAACCGCCCGTTGATCTTCTTTTGCTCCTGAAAAACTTTTTGTTTTTAGGGGGTTGCTTGGATCATAGTTTGTTGAATTCTCGCAAACTGAATCCACCAGGTCTGGCTTAAATCCAAGGTCTTTGGCAACTTCAGATATGATGTGAGCACTTCGCTGACCATTACTCGCATCCTCATCCCCATTAAGTTCATTAGTTCTGCCACACCGTTCTAAGAATACATTGAGTTCAAATAATGCTAATTCTTCCTGATTATACTGGTTCATCGCGTTTTTATATTCTTCCTTCCCGTAAAGCTTCACCACTTTCATCAGCGCCACGAGGCCTACGCGTTTTCTCATTGCGTGAGTGACATCGTGATTATTTCGATATATCACAGCGTTATCACCCACTTGAGCATCACTCGGATCATCTTCATATGGCATATTAATCAAATGCGTTGTAAGGGCATGCCAGAGCATATCCACTGGCATGCCCCCATCCCTATCCCCACGCTCCCAATATTTCACCCAGGGTTTAAGCACAGGAAGATGCCGAAGTACGGGATTTTTGTAGAAAGATTTATATTCCTGTACTCTACCGATAGCGACTGCTGAAACGATATCCTTCTCGTTAATGTTCGAAAATAAGTTAGGTTCTTTTCCCTTTTTTTGCTGACAATAATACTTTCGCGATTTTTTATATAATTCTTCTTGCTCGCACATTTTTTGATGATAAGCCTGCGCTAAGACGGGGCAATAGGATTTCCCCACATAGGGCACATACGTTACATCTCCTTCTGGAGAATAGGTACGACCTTCTTCTAGCACCTCTATCACCTTAGGATCTTCATGGTAGGCAGGAGGCAAAAGAGATAAAAGGAACTTTTTTACCTCTTCTGCGTTATGCTCGTTTGAAAAAAACGCTTCAAGAGAAGTCCCTTTCGGAAGGGCTTCTTTTAAAAGTAAATTAAAATCAACAACCCCTAATGGTAAAGAGACCGCAAGATCAGCAAGTTTAGTCATCAAAGCCAAACTGCTTGCACTCAACTTAACATGTTTTCCCGTCATTGGATTGTAATAGCAAATTGGAAAAGTCAAACGAGATACTTTTTCGTTCAACATCAATTGTATTTGCGTGGTAACGGCTATAATTAACGACCCTATTGAAAGACCTCCCGCTTGATGGCTAGATAACACAATATGCGCAATATCCCTTCCCAAATCCGGTATTGGATTTTTAGGGTTTTTGCGTTGTTCGGTTACGGCTGTCTCTATGACTACCTCATTGTAAGGCATTATTACATCCTGCTCTTCGGCACGACGGAGGCACCTGTTTTCATTAATTTTAAGTCGTTTCCTCTGACCAGACTCATAGAAAGGCTCCTTACGCCCCTGCATTTGCTCTAGTTTTCGTTTGTGGCTTTCCCCGTCCCTTCCTTTCATTTCGCCCACATTTCGCATCCTTGGATTATTTTTCGAACCTGTCAAAATTGCCCAGCCATTCTCTCGATCGGTCTTGACTGGAAGTAATCCCTTTGGTCCATATTCCATTTGTAGTCTCTCCAAAAACGCATCGCCTTTCGCCGCAAACATGATCTTTGACATATCACCTTTGTATGCAATGGAAGGGCCAATTGACACTCCGTATCCTATGGTAAAAAGGGCGATAGAAATACCGGGAACGGTCATCACTGCTGATTGCACCTCATGCTGTGCGTTATTCAAAAGATCATCTATAAAACGGGTCGTTCGGTGACGCGCTACAAGATACACTTCTTCACCCGGAGGGGAAGTGTTTTGGCTATTCGTTAGTAGGTGAGCATGTGAGTATTTTTTTTGAAGTCTTGCCAATAAAGCAGTTAGATCTTCACGTAATGGGTGCCAAAAGCACAGTGGCTGCGGCTTGCCATAATCTTCTTCCTCGATATATCGTTTCAAGGCCTGTATAGCAACATACATTTCTTTGGCTTCTGGACCAGAGAGCTCATAGCCATGCTCTATCCCTGGATATTGTATGAAACAGCGTTTTGACCCAAGTTCATTATACCCCTCTGATACAGCAGGTAATTCAACATGAGCGGGTTGAATCATGAAAGAAAAACTTTTTATATCTCCTTTATCAACGGCCAAGTAGCATGCCGTTTTACCATCACGATTGACTTTATGTGGGTTAATAAATTTTGATTTCATCAAAATTTTTACAACATCATCATGCTTATTGGCGACGGCCCATGACAATGGGGTCATGTCATGGAATGGGGCAGAAGCAGAAGCAGACAAAAAATTTAAATCAATTCCTTCTGCCACTAATGTCTCCAGTTTATCCAAAGGAATCGGGTCCTCAAGTAATATTTTCTCTAAGCGTTCTCTATTTTTTTCCTCATTAATTCTAATGGAGTTATTTTGATCTAAAAAATCGCAGGGAATTTGTGCCTCTGCATAGAAGTTTTTTGCGAAGCTGGAGTCAATCGATTTCCTAAAGAATTCTGCTAATTCTCGTTTTGCCTCTTTTGATTTAAGACGACGACACACGGCAGCAATTTTTTTAAGCTTTTCCAGGGACTCTTTCTGTTGAGGCTCTTCTTTATAATAAAGCAATTCGAGCGATAATAGCTCTTTTATCAATTGCTCTATAACATGCTTTAAACAGCTAGAGAACTTAGGAAAATTACCTGAAGTGACAATAAGGGAATCAATATATTCTAACGAAGTCGTTCCTGCGCGATTCGAAGATAATATTTTTGCATTAAATTTTTTTATCAGTACTTCAACAAGATCTGCGCGGCCCATCTCAAGAGCTGCCATTAGCAAATTTTTACCCTGTGAAAAAAATTCAAATTGAGGATCAAGCGGTTCTATAGCATCTTGGCCTTCTCGTAACAAATATTGATCGGGTAACGCCTCAGGCGCATTAATCTCATAGAGCACTTGTGCGGCGATTAAGCTAGAACGAATCTCTGGTTTTAACCCCGGCACCATTAATAAATTTTTTATGTCCTGATAATTGTAAGGCTCAGCATGCTGTAAAATCATTTTGACGATAGCCTGATCAGAACGCTCAACAGCAAGCGCCAATAGCGTTTTTCCTTGCCGATGCGAAGGCCAAGTGGCATCAATGAAACGCCCTTCTAACATTTCTTTAATAAGGTACTGATTACCTGATACTATAGCACTTGCCAAAATACAGTGAATGATATGTCCGAATTGACCGGACGTACAGCGCTGCTGATCGAGTAATGAAAACTTGGCGTATTGAACAACCCTTAGGGCTTCACCCGTATCTTCTACTGAAATCTCGCTGACTTTACACAAATCCATAATGAGTTCATCATGTAGCACTTTCTCAGGAAAAAGAGTAATCCGTGCAACAGATGAAATGGGTACGTTTCCTTTTGCCGAAAGTAAAACGATTCTGAGGATATATGAGCTGTTACTTTCAAGAGCAAGTACCAAGAGACTTTTGCCCCCCGGTTGCGAAGACCAACTGGCATCAATGTGACGAGAAGGCGCGTTTGGCAGTATCGCTTGAACAAGCTTCTCATTGCCTGATGCTATAGCACTTGCCAACAGACAGTGAATGGCACGCTCGAATTGCTCAGGACTACATTGACCCGAGCTCAACAAGTTGTTTAATAAATTAATGACTGTTCGAGCGTGTCCTGTATCAACTTCTCCTGAAATCTCCTCGACGTTAGACAACTCATTAATGAGGTCATCGGGTATTTTTTCTGATTGCACTGACGCAGCGGCAAGCAATAAAACCGCAATGTCTGAAATATTCATGCAACTCACTCACCTCCACACTGACCAGCCATTCCCGCTGAACGCGGGAATCGCCTTACACCTTACATAAGGCGACTATACCACCCAATAATTAAGTTATTATTAAATATATTTAAAAATGGACAAAAAATTGAAGACTAGGTGTAGCTTCGGACAGAAAACCTTGCTAAAGGGGCCTAAGTTGTAATACCATCACTCGACCCTGCACTGGGCGCCGTCATCGTCTCTTGCTTCAGGGGCGCCGCCCTTTGGGGATGGGATGAGCTCTATAGTGTTTCAGATAAATATTTTGGTAAAAATAAACTATTTTAATTGTCTTACCGGCAATGGTGCTTACTTTCGAGCTTCCCTCTCCCGCCTGCGGGAGAGGCTAGGAGAGGGTTGGCTTCTAATGGCACGATCATTTTTACCAAAATATTTATCTGAAAAGCTATAGCAATTTAAACGCATCTCACTTTTAAGCCAGCTTGTATATAGGAACATTGTATTATGCCGCAGGTCTATTTTGGGAATTCTGTTTTTGACAAACCAGTCTATTTAAAAATTCCAACCGACCAATTACAACGACATCACGAATTTTGGCAACTGAGCTATTTTCCAACAGGGGAATTGCTAAAGATTTTATTTGCATTGCATGAATCGCCTTATGTTGACATGGGACCTGATAATTATTTTTCGCAGTATCAATATGGGGAAACCACCGTGTATAGGACAAATCATGATGCATTGCACGGATTGCGTAAAATGCTTTACGCTGAAAATTATCTTAATTTTTTGCAACAGCATGGAAATACCCGTATTTCTAATGCTATTGAGGCGCTTGTCAAAGAAGAGCGGGCATGTTTTTTGCTATTTATGTTTTTAGAGCGTATAGGCCGGACGAATGAACTTTCTTCGAATAAAGATAGTTCAATTTTTGGCAGAACGTCAGCAATTTTCAGAGAGGTTGCTCTTCCTTTAGGATTTAAACGCGAGCTGGTTGCTGTATTTTGCGAAATCTATTGTAATAATCACAGGGCAACTGAAAGTTTAAGCGAAAGAGAAGGATTAACTGGAAGCAGTGAAACGATAAAAAATAAAGCGGTATTGTTTAGGGAGATTATTGCACTTTCACATCATACAGACCTGGTCCGTTGTCGTCCTCGTAAAAACGTAGCGTCTTGGTTGGTTGATGATTTATCGAAGTTAATCAAAAGTCAGTATAACGCTAAATTCGTGACGCAGATTGCAGCATGGTCGGTTGAGATGGCTGAATTTTCGCTCTTTGAAACTGGAACGTGTTATGATCCACAGAGTGGGGATATTCTTCGTGATAATTTTCCGGTAAAAGTGGACGCGTTGCTTCATCGAGACAAAATCACTGAAGTGCTACAATCTTTTTCATTACTTCAGAAGACGGCGCGAATAGATCAAGAATGTCCTTCTTTATTTTGGAAGGCGCCTGTGGCTTTTTCTGAAAAAAAGCGGAAGGAATCGCACGATCAATTGAAGTTGGTGCAGGACGCAACTCCTCCAGCACGAGAGTTTATTGAGGTTACTCTTTTTAAATCAGGCCGTAGTGGTGAGCTCGCTGTTAAGTTTCCGTCGCAGGAAGACAGGGATCTTTTTATAAATGCCCTTGGGGGATTAGGGAAATATTTCAATGGTGAGCCCTTTCCTCGACGAGAGGATGACAGAGATCCGAGCTTATTTTATATTCCGATCGATCCAATGAATTCATTTCAATTTAGAAAATTAACAGTAGTTTTCCCAAATCCTGACCAAAGAATTGCGTTTGGAAACTTGCTTTCGCCTTTCTTGTCTACTTTTTTACACGCGCCATACAATAACCCTTCAGCGCTTGAAATTTACCATGCCGCACTGTTCACCCCCTCTAGGCCCTTAACGGTAAGCTTAGAAAGATTGGCGTTAACCCGATGCCCACAACCATTTTCTCAGCTGTCTTTTTCACCACGACCCAAAAACACAGGTTTTGAAATTGGGTATCCTTACGCACCGTCATAATTTCAGCGGCCCCTGAATGATGCACCTTCACCATTCTCGGCGCATGTCAGGTAAAGTTCCTAGGCATGGCTATCACCAATCATTTTAAGCGGGATCCTTGTGGGCAAAAGCAGGCTCGGGTAGCCCTTTCACGCCCGTTTTAATAGCAAATAACGCGCCCGCCGGGTTGGGTAGGGATTTTGTTTCGCGCCGATCGCGTGAACAGGAAGTGACATACAACGTATCTAAGGCGGGTCCCCCAAAAATACAGCTGGTTGGGCGCAGGGTGGGAATTTCAATGTGCTCCATGAATTGGCCCGTGGGGGCATATCGAAATATTTTTCCACTATTCCATTGCGCTTCCCAGAGACACCCGTCGCTGTCGACAGTGAGACCATCAGGTTCAACAGAACTGGGGTCAAGTTGTAAAAATATTTTTCGATTGCTAATCAGGCCTTTTTTTAAATCGAAATCGTACTGGTAAATGCGATATCTTAATCCATCGGTATAATAAAATTTTTTATCATCTGGACTGAAACCAAGTCCATTAGAAATGGTAATGTCTTTTTCCATGAGCACCACCTGGTGATTGGGATGAAGGCAGTATAATGCTCCCTTGGGGTGTTCAACGTCATGATGAGCAACTCCAAACCAGAAGCGTCCGGCGCGGTCGCATTTTCCGTCGTTCATATAGACATCCGATGGCCACGGGGTGATTTTGGCGATGGAGGTCATTTTCAAGGTGGGTAGTGTGATGGAGACGATGGAATTATCGAGGGTGGCAATTAATCCATGCGGAAAATGGGGTACCACCGCACCGACTTGGCCAGGCAGCTGCCATTCGCGATAGAGATGGTTCGCATCTAATCGATGCAATGTGTTGCGCACCAAATCCAGCCAATAGAGGGCCTGTTCACCCGAGTGCCATAAAGGGCCTTCGCCCAGCGCGTTGGGACCCTGCCAAACGCAGTTGATTTCAACCTTTTTCCCACTCATTTTTTACCTATGGGCAACAAATCTTATACCCTTCCTCCATCGACGATAAAACTCTGTTTTGTAATTAAGGCACTGTCATCCGCCGCCAAAAACAAAGCCATCCGCGCCACATCCTCAGGATAAATTTTTTGTTTTAACGCTTGTTCCTGCAGCAACTCCTTTTCTGCCTCGGGAGTTAACCATTTTTCAATTTGGCGTTCAGTCATCACCCAGCCTGGTAAAATGCAATTGACGCGAATGCGGTGCATTCCAAACTCGCACGCCAATGCACGCGTTAGTCCAATGATCCCCGCTTTAAACGTGGAATAACAGGGATAAACGGACATTCGCGATAATAGAAAACAGTTGGAACTGAAGTTAATGATGGAGCCACCGCCATTTGTGATCATTTGTGGAATTAATGCTTGAGCCGTAAAAAATTGGTGCCGCAGATTAATGTCACACGATTCGTTCCAAAAGGATTCTGTGACTTCAGCCGTGTTGTGACGAGTATCGTCAGCCGCATTGTTGATGAGAACACGTATGTCCTCTAATTTTTGACAAGCGTATTTTATGGCAGATTGAATTTCTTTAATCTTTTTTAAGTCACAGGGAAGGAAAAGGGGAGGAGTGTGTCCAGCGGATTGTATGTTTTGGATGAGTGTCGAAGCGGCGGTTTGATTTCGGCCGACAAAAGCGACACGCGCTCCTTGCTGGCAAAAGTGTTCAACGAGCGAAGCACCGATACCGGTGGTACCCCCCGTGATAAAAACACCGCGATTTTTTAGGCTTGGATAAGTAGCAAAGGAGGTCTTCATCACTATTCTCAATTTATTTTAAATAGGGTTTTAGCCACAGCAACGAATTGTTGAGCGGCTTTTAATACTTTTTCAGCGGAATCATTAGGACGATATAAAGCACCACCGAGGCAAAAGCCTGCAGCGCCTGCATGATAATAATCCAGCATTTTTTCAGGCGTAATGCTTCCAACGGGGAATATTGGGTGACCGGGTGGCAATACCGCCATTAAAGATTTTAAAACGGCTGGGGGATTTGCTTCCGCGGGAAATAATTTCAGGGCATCTGCACCGGCCGCAATGGCGGTGAATGCTTCCGTGGGGGTTGAAAATCCTGGGATACACAGCAGCTGTAAGCGTTTGGCCTCTTGGATGATCTCGACATTGGTGTGTGGCGTAATAATCAATCGACCACCGACATCGGCAACTTTCTTGACATCCTGTACGTTAAGGATGGTTCCTGCACCAATCAGCGCGCGATTTGAAAATTTTTTTACTAACGTGGCGATGCTTTTTAAAGGGTCTGGTGAATTGAAAGGGATTTCGAGGCATAAAAATCCTGTGTCTATTAAAATACTGCCGATAGTTTCAGCATCCTGAACAGGAATTCCGCGTAAAACAGCAATCAACGGGAGGCGTTTTAAGAGGGTGGTTAATTCAATCATACAAAATCACCTCTTCAACAGGTTGCTTTCTATTGCTAATGATAATAAGCCATCCGTTATGGCGGCATCAACGTCCAATTCTTGAACCGTGAGATTAAATTGCTGAAATGCTCTGGCGTAGCGTTCGGATAGGGTGGTGTTTGCCAGCAAAGTTATTTTTTGATGAAGCTCCCAATAGGGTTGAGCTTCCATGATTTCATGCGCAATTAACAAACCCGATAAATAATCTTTTATAGAAGAAGTCGCTAAGGCTTGAAACAAGACGCGGGGTCGAACGGTAAAAATATCCGATAATAAAGCGCGAGAGCGGTTTGCATCCCGCATGCCTTGGTCAAAGGCATCCCAGTCGGAGGTTTGTTGAGGAGTGATTTGTTTCGCTAAAATACTGTGATTCACTAACAGTGAAAATAGCTCACCGGTAAAATACGTGGTGAAATTAATGAGCTGATGGTCTTTGATGTGGACCCATTTCGAATGGGTTCCCGGTAGACAAAACAATTGTGAAGATATCTCGGGACGATAACTCCCAATCACTTTTGTTTCTTCACCGCGCATGACATCATAGCGATCTGGGGTTTGCAAACAAAGACCCGGCACAATGCGGATATCTCGTTCGGGATAATGAATGGCGCGAATCCCTTGGGCCAAAGCAAAAATGGACAGAGGGCAAGTCAAGTAAGGAATTTCCTGCCAGCCATGGGCGGAACCTACCATGCCGCACATTAATACCGGCACCGATGGATAAGCCGATAGCCAATCTCCTATTTGTTGTTGAAACGTGACAGGATATGATTCGGTGAGATTGAGCAGACCTGCATGGGAATCTTTCTTTTGCAGCACAACGCCTTTTCTGTTAAGCAGGAAGGCACGAAAGTTGCTGCTTCCCCAATCGATGGCAATTAAATCGGCTTCTTGCAACAGCATCCTCCATGAAGTCATGATCGTCCACTATAATGAGTGTATCTTTTTGTTCTTCATGATACGAGAAAAATAATGTCAAATTCTAAAAAATTTCGCAGTACGAGCTGGTTTGGACAAAAGGGGCGATCGGGCTTTCATCATCGCGCTTGGATGAAAAGTGGTATTGGTTTGCCTCATGAAGTCTTTGATGGTCGCCCGGTGATTGGTATTTGTAGCAGTGCGTCGGATTTGACTCCTTGCAATGCGCATTTGACGCAAGTTGCAGACGCCGTGAAACGAGGAGTCTGGATGGCAGGAGGGCTTCCCTTGGTTTTTCCGACCATTTCTTTAGGGGAAACGTTGCTTCGGCCGACGTCCATGTTATTTCGAAATTTAATGAGTATGGATGTAGAAGAGATGATTCGCGCAAATCCCATTGATGGAGTGGTGCTGCTAGCAGGTTGTGATAAAACAACACCTGCTCAGTTGATGGGAGCCGCGAGCGTTGATTTACCCACCTTGATGGTCAGTGGCGGACCCATGTTGAATGGACATTATCGTGGAAGAATTTGTGGTTCGGGTACAGATGAGCGACGTTTGGACGCAGAAGTTCGTGCAGGAAAAGTCTCCGAAAGTGAATTTGTCGCAGCCGAGAGCTGTATGAATCGCAGCCATGGACACTGCAATACGATGGGCACCGCATCAACGATGACAAACCTTGCGGAGGCGTTGGGGGTACAATTACCGAATTGTGCGGCCATTCCAGCCGTTGATGCGCGTCGCTATTCGGTTGCGCATTTGGCGGGTCAACGGATTGTGGCAATGGTCAGAGAGGATTTACGGCTTTCAAAGGTATTAACAAGAACGGCATTTGAAAATGCGATTCGCGTTAATGCCGCGTTGGGGGGATCGACCAATGCGATTGTGCATATTTTGGCGATTGCAAAAAGAGTGGGCGTTCCTTTGGAATTAAAAGATTTCGATACCTTGACGCAAAATATTCCTTTGTTGGCTAATTTGATGCCCTCAGGAGAATATTTGATGGAAGATTTCTATTATGCGGGCGGCTTACCGGCTGTTATAAAAGAATTAGGAGATTTGTTAGCGGGGGATGCATTCACGATCACGGGAAAAACGATGGCTGAGAATGTTGCAGCAGCTGAAATTTTCAATTCAAAGGTGATTTATTCGCGTCACCAACCGCTGCGTGCTCATGCGCCCATTGCGGTGCTTTATGGAAATTTGTGTCCTCAAGGGGCGGTCATTAAATTATCCGCTATTTCTGAAAAATTAATGCAACATCGTGGTAAGGCGGTGGTGTTTGAAAATATTGAAGAGTTACGAGCCCGTATTGATGATCCGGATTTACCGGTAGATGAAAATTCAATTTTAGTGTTGAAAAATTGTGGCCCCAAAGGTTATCCCGGCATGCCAGAAGTGGGGGATATGCCGATTCCTAAAAAATTGTTGGCCCGTGGAGTGAAAGACATTGTGCGCATCAGTGATGCCCGTATGAGTGGTACCGCGTATGGGACGGTTGTTCTGCATATTTCTCCAGAAGCGGCGATAGGGGGTATTTTGGCGCTGGTTGAAAATGGGGATGAAATTGAATTAGATATCGCCCATCGACGATTGCATTTATGCGTTGATGATGTCACATTAAAAAAACGCAAAGAAAAATGGCACGCCCCTTCGTTGGGATACCATCGTGGCTATGTCAAGCTTTATATTGAGCACGTGTTGCAAGCACATGAAGGGGCTGATTTTGATTTTCTCGTGGGTTGCAGTGGAGATACCGTCTCTCGAGAATCTTTTTAGTCTCGCGTCACCCGCTGAGAAGTCCTGGACGAAGCATAAAGATGAAGATTTCATTAATTGCAGCAATGGCAAAGCGACGGGTGATTGGTAAAAATAATCAAATGCCCTGGCACTTGCCGGCAGATTTACAGCATTTTAAAGCATTAACGTTGCATAAGCCCATTGTGATGGGGCGAAATACTTACGAAAGTATAGGCCGACCGTTACCAAAGCGACGCAATATCCTTCTTTCACGCCAACCTGGTTTACAAATTCCCGAAGTTGAAGTATACCCTTCGCTGGATCAAGTGCTTTTTGCATTACGTCGTGAGCCTGAAGTGATGGTCGTTGGTGGACAATTTTTGTTTGAGCGAACCATTGCGTTAGCGCGAACGATGTATTTAACCTTTATAGACCTTGATGTCGAAGGGGATACGTTTTTCCCAACGTGGGATGAAGCGGATTGGCAAGTGGATTTGCAAGAAGAGCACGCGCCGGATAGTGAAAATCCTTATGCTTATCGATTTTGTAAGCTGACTCGATTGTAGAAATAAGATGATATATGGTGCGCTATGAATAATATAAATCCATTTTGGTATTTACTCATTTTGTTCGCGATTTTAATCGGGTGGCTTTCTGTGGAAGCCATCTTTCATCGCCATTATCTGAATAAAATCCGTTATCGTATTCACGTCAATGGGACTCGCGGTAAATCCAGTGTGTCACGTTTAATTGCAGCTGGATTGCGTGCGGGAGGTTTTCGTACGTGTGCGAAAACCACCGGCACCTTAGCAAGTTTTATTTTTCCGGATGGAAAAGAAGAGCCTATTTTTCGTGTAGGGCACACCAATGTCATTGAACAAGTGAGCATTATTCGTCGGGCCGCTAAGCTGAATGTCGATGCCATCGTCATTGAGTGCATGGCCGTTCAACCATTATTACAATCGTTATGCGAACTAAAATTGGTGCGTTCGACGCATGGGGTATTAACCAACGCACGTCCGGATCACCTTGATGTGATGGGCCCTACTTCACAAGATGTTGCATTAGCGTTGGCGGGGACGATGCCAGTGAAAGGGCAATTTTTTACGACGGCACAACAGTATGTGACCACGTTTGAAATGGCGGCGAAAGACCGAAAGACAGTCATGCATCACATTGATCAGTATCACATTGAATCGGTGAGTGATGGGGATTTGGCAGGTTTCGCGTATACCGAATATAAAGACAATGTCGCCTTAGCATTAGCTGTGTGTGCTTCACTAGGGGTTGATCGGCAAATCGCATTGCACGGGATGTGGAATTCATTACCGGATCCTGGAGCATTAACGGTTTATAGTATTCATCACCAAAATCATATCATTACGTTAGTGAACGGGTTAGCCGCCAATGATCCGGTTTCAACAGAAACTATTTGGCATAAAATGTTGGAACGTTTTAAAGATTATGATGACAAAATATTAATAATGAATTGCCGAGTGGATCGTAAGCAGCGCTCAGAACAAATTGCAACGGCAATGCTGGATTGGGAAAAGCCCCATCGTTGTATTGCCATTGGAAATTACGTGCAGGCTTTTTTAGGGATTTTGAAGAAAAAACGTTATAACAAAAAAGTGGAAGTCATTAATGGCGAAAGTTGGACGGTAGAACAAATTCTAAATAAAGTGATGCAAAATTCATCGGAAAAACGGCATCTTTTAGTCGGGGTGGGTAATATTGCTGGTATTGGGTTTAAACTTGTGAATTATTTTAGGGAGCATCATCAATGTTGAACATTGATCCTTTAACGCTGTCGATTGGTATTGGTTTAATTGTGGGTTTGGTGTTTGTGGATCTTTTTGGTTTGTATGCAGGAGGTATGGTTGTTCCCGGATATTTTGCGTTGAATCTGTATAGCTGGATGACAGTATTTTTATCGTTGATGACGGCCTTATTAATTTTTTTTATTATGCGTGGTATCGGAAAATTTTTCATTATTTACGGACGACGTCGCATTGCACTCATCGTTTTAATCTCATTTATTCTTGGCATTACGTTTCGATTTTTTCTCTCTCAATATTATGTGGTGAGTGGTTTAGGTGGAGTATACACCATTATCGGTTATATTATTCCTGGCTTAATTGCGCTCGCGATGGATAGGCAAGGGATCATTGAAACCGTTGCGTCGTTGCTCACGGCTTCTGTGATCGTTCGTTTACTTTTAATTTTGATGGTCGGTCGGACTCTGGTGGCTTCATGAAGAAAATGTATTGGCACGCGCACAATTTACCGCGCATTTATATTGTAACCATCTGCATCATTGCATTAATCGGAATGGCGATTGTAGAAACACATAAACGCATAGTACCGCAAAAATATTATAAAGAAAAAGTGGCTGCAGCAAAATTAGCGGCGGAAGCATTTCATCATGTGCGATCCATGCGACAACGGTTAAGCATTGCGGTAAATTTGGGTGATGATCCACAGCAATCGGGTTTAATTGGCAAACAGCTTACAAACATTACCACTGATCAAGGAGTGCTTTCTGCCAAGCAAACGTCGATAAATCCTAATATTGCCGCTATTTTTGTGGATTGGTTGAAGCAATTGAATTTGAAAAAAAGGGACGTTGTTGCCGTTGGTACAACGGGTTCTTTTCCCGCGTTGAATATTTGCATGTTAGCGGCGATAAAAACGTTGGGTTTACGGCCTTTAATTATTTACAGCGCGGGTGCTTCGCAATATGGGGCAAACGTTCCGGGTTTTACGTGGTTGGATATTCAAAATCAATTAGAGTCGGCCCACATTTTTAATTTTAAGCCATTAGCCGTTTCTTTAGGGGGAGCGCGCGATATTGCGTATGGCATGACCCCTCAAGGGAAAGAGATTTTACTGAATACCATTGAAAAATATAAATTAACTTATTTGGGTCCTCGGGGAACGATCGACTCTAGCAATAAGCGTATGGAAATTTATAAGAGAGCCGCAGGTGACAAGCCCATCAAAGCTTACATTAATATTGGTGGTGGTATGGCGTCCATTGGTTTGAAAGCAGTACCCGGCTCTGCGGAAATAAAGCACGTGAGTTATTTGGCGCCACATGGTTTGCATACGGGGGTGGTGAAGAGTCTGCCCATTGGTCTTGTCAATGTCGATTCTGTTGCTGTGCGGTTTTTAAGAGAGGGGGTGCCCGTTATCAATATTCGTCATGTTGCGCAGAAATTACGAGAACAATATCATTTACCCCGTAATCCAAAAGTGACTCCTGCCATTGGTGTTGGCGCTATCTTTGCGTTAGAAAGTTATAATCAGTGGTTAGCATCAATTATTTTAGGGGTTATTGTGCTTGTTTTGATTATTTTAGCGATTGTGTCGCGCAAGTATCGAATTCGTTATATTCGTAGCCCCCATTAAAAATGATACGTAATCCCGCCACTTAATAATCCGGCACCAGCAATACCATTCTCTTCGGTCAGTAGGGAGATGAGGATGTTAAGAACGAGCGGGTACGCTGAAGCGTTGTCGATCTTCTAGGCGTAATGCAGTTAGCGTTTCGCCCCAAGCACAACCCGTATCCAGTGCGAAACAAGTTGGATGATCGCAACGCCCGCCGAGCATGGCCCAATGTCCGAAAAAAATGTCATGAGGTTCGTCAGTAGTTCGCCATTCAAACCAAGGTTTAAATCCTCGATCATTGTGGTAAATGGGATGGAAATGCGCAAATTCCAGTTCGCCGGCTTGCGTGCAAAAACGCATGCGAGTAAATGCGTTGGTGAGATAACGCCAACGCGCTTGTCCCTCTAAGTTTGGATTCCACGTAGCAGGTTCATTACCAAAAAGATCGCGTAAAAAATGGAGAAAATGAGGACCTTGTAAAATCAATTCCAACTCACGAGCCAGTGACAAGCTTTCTTTAATGCTCCATTGCGGTGCAATACCCGCGTGTACCATGACGCTATTATGGGCTTTGGAAAAATGAGCGATGGACTGATGGCGTAACCAATCGAGTAATTCGAGACGATCTGGTGCTTCAATCACCTCATGTAACGTATGTTGATAGCTATCGATGGGCATTAATCTATAACCGAGAATCAATAAATATAAATCATGGTTACCTAACACCATGCTGATATGGCGAAGTTTTTTGAGGAAGCGCAATACCGTCAGTGACTCAGGGCCGCGATTAACGAGATCACCCACAAAACCGAGGTGATCCCGATCGGGATTGTAATTGATCCGTTCTAAAAGATCCTGCAATTCGCGGTAGCAACCTTGCAGATCGCCAATAATATACGTTGCCATTCGTGTTTAATACGCTTTTTCTTGCACGGGGCTTTTATTTTGTAAAATACCCAGGTGTAACTCATCATTGACGTTAGAAAAAAGAGTCGTTAATAATGAAGGGCGCGGTGAAAAATCTTTATAATATTTTGCATCAAATTCCTTTTTAATGACGACCCACAGATTTGCCGTGCCATCCGCGAGGCCCAATTTTACGGCTTTATTTCCAGACCAGAAATCACCAGAAAAAAGTTCTTTTTGATCGTCGCTTTTCAGAAGGTTGCCGCGACTGGCCACCACATCTTGAATAAAACCTTGATGCACTTCGTCTAAAAGAGATTTTATTTTTTCAATATCTTGAGAGTTTGTTGGTGAAAAGGGATCTAAGCGATCTTTGTTACCGCCTGCAGTATAAACACGACGGGTAACCCCCAACTTACTCATTGCATCGACAAAACCAAAACCAGAAAAAATGACACCGATGGAACCCGTGAGCGTATCTGGATTAACAAAAATTTTATCGGCTGCGGTTGCAATTAAATAAGCACCCGATGCCAAAGCATCTTCGCCTACGACCACCACTTTTTTGTGGAATTGTTTTTTCAACGCTAGAATACGATCATGAATAATCGATGCTTGTACAGCACTTCCGCCAGGAGAATTAATCAGAAGAATAACGCCTTTTGAAGGTTTATCAGAAAACGCTTTTTGTAATGTGGGCAGTACTTTTTCGGCGGAAAATGCCGTGCCGGGCATGATGGCTCCGTTCAAGCGTACAAGACTGACATAAGGTCCGTCAGGTGTTTTTTTATCGCTTCCAAGGCTAAAAATTAAGTAAGCGTACAATAAAACAACGAGGATCCATACGCTGGTTCGTAGATTGCGCCAAAGGCGATCGCGACGTTTCTCTTTTAACAGTGCGTGCGTTAAATTCTGTTCGATTTCATTGGCCATGCGTGATCCTAAGTATAAGGCGATAAAAAAATAGAGCGTAAGCAAAATCGAGTGAAATGGCAAGCATCAGAACATTACACACGATACATTAATTTCGCGTGCACGGTATAGAGGAAAGGCATATAAGTTGCAGCAGGTACGATATTCGCTTCGCCATAACCGGAAACATATTGAAAGGCTAACTCGAACATAATGTTATGTGGCAACACGTAATTAATGCCAACACCAAAAGTGGGATTAATGCGCATGCTTTCATTTAACACATCATCTCGAAAAGTAAAATCAATGCCGGCATTCGCAAAGCCACGCCAGCCTGTATGAGCGATTTGCGTCATAAATTTAGCGACACCCATGAACGCCCAGGTCGTGGAGCGTAGCGTGGTGAGGTTGTAGTATTGAGTGTAATAATTATATCCTCCCTGGAATAATACGGTTGTGCTAGGAAAACGCATAAACATCGATTCCAGTGCCCAAAAAGGCTTAACTTCATAACCGATGGTTCCACCCCATACCCAACCACTATCGCCCGCGCCTAACGGGGCTGACATGGTAATGCCGCTGGCGCAAACGGGATCTTGATTGCAATTAGCCACTAACATGCTCCAATCGGTGCTGCCGTAGCCAAGCAAAGGTCCAATGTAAAAGGGCCGACGTTGCCATAACTCCATTAATGTGTCGCTATTGCCGTAGGAAATGCAACATGACAGCAGCATTGCCAACAAATTTAACTTGATTCCCCGCGGCTGGCCACAGAGATTTTCACATCGGTTTGAATGCATTTGGCACCGTTGAGTCGCCTGGATCAGTGTCATCGACACCGTCCAGGCTTGTGGCATTAGCAGTGAGATTTAACGTAAGTGATATCTTCTGCACATTCTTGAGGGGTGACGCCACTTGGCATCATATCCAAAAATTGGGCGCAAAAAGCACTTGCATTGGTGACCGCCCGAACGTTGATGAGAATGCGTTGATCAGTACACATGAGGGGAGTGACGCCATGACGAGTGCCATGCGCTTTGCAAGAAGCAACCGCTTCGCCCACAAAACAACGGCAAAACGTCGGATTTGATGCAGGAGGATAACCACAGACTCCCGCGCTGGCATTGGGTCGCACGAGGTCGTCGAGCGCGTTTGCCAAGCAGAATAGGGGTGTTAACGAAAGACCGAGTAATGTCGTTACCAGTAATTTCTTCATGTGAATACTCCTTGCTGTGTTTTGGAAGAAAGCAGTGAAATTGGGAGATCAGGAATTCCCCATCTTCCGATGGGAAATTCCTTCCCCTTCATTGACGCGGGCTGCAGGGGACCTGCGTGCGCTATTCATCCGCGCGAACCGCTAATACATCACACGTCGCGCCGTGTAAAATCGCATTAGCACGCGACCCTAATAAAATATCGAAGCCGTGATGGCCGTGTGTACCGACCACGATAAGATCGATACGCAATTTTTCGGCTAATTCGAGCACTTGATGTTTGACGGTGCCGTTCAGCAAATGTTGATGATCTGAGGAAATATTGAGTTGATAGCCTTTTTTTGCCAAGGCTTGGCTGGCAGTTTGTTCAATGGTTTGTTCTAAGTGAATGTCCATAGGAATCGAAAATTCACCGCCAAAGGCAATGGGCGAGTGCTCGATGACATGGACAATATGGAGTTGCGCTTGACAATTGTCGGCGATAATTCGTGCGCGTTCGGCTGCTTTTTTGCTGTTGCCTGATAAATCCGTTGCCAAAAGAATGTTTCTATATTTCATGTTGGAGCCTCAGTTTCAACTTCTCATACCCCGTGGCAAGCCACGGGGATTTTTATTTGCTGCAAACTTGACTATCGTATAGAAAATTGGAGATTTTTACAAAATTATTTATCGTCAGCTGTTGGGGGCGTAGTTGATCATCAATACCGAGATCCTGCAAGTGTTGAGTGGTGATCAGTGTTTTGATGGCATTATGAATCGTTTTACGACGTTGGTTGAAAGCGGTTCGCACGAGGGTTGCCAATAAGGGGGTGCTTTTTGCGATTATATCGGGTGTTCGTGGGTGCATTTCAATCACTGCAGAATCCACCTGGGGGGGTGGAAAAAAGGCGCTGGGGGGGATATCGAAAAGGCGTTCATTATGACAAAAATACTGGGTCATGACACTCAAGCGATTATAGTTTGAATCGCCCACGCGTGCTGTCATGCGCAACACCATTTCTTTTTGCAGCATAAAATGCATATCTTGAATCAAATCGATGACATTGAATAAATTAAAAAGGAGGGGGGTGGAAATATTATAGGGAAGATTACCCATAATACGCAGTGAATGAGGCGTTGTTGTTAAGCGCCGCCAATCAAACTTCAAGACGTCGTGCGCGTGCACGTGAAACTGCGGATAATGATGAAAGCGTTGCTGTAGGTGGCGCACTAAATCACGATCGATTTCAATAGCATCCATTTTTGTGCACAGTGGCAGGATAAATGCCGTTAAAACGCCTTCACCAGGCCCAATTTCAACAAGATGTTGTTCCGGTTTAGGGTCAATGGCGTGGGTCATTTTTTGTAAAATAGTTTGATCGCGCAGAAAATGTTGCCCAAAACGCTTGCGGGGTTGGTGAAAAGGTTCCGTCATGGTCTGCTCCTTTTCACCATGTGAATAGCGAGATTAATCGCGGCGACTAAGCTCATTTCATTTGCCGCTGGAGTGCCAGCGAGTTCAAACGCCGTGCCATGATCGACGGAGGTGCGAATCATCGGTAATCCTAAGGTGACATTCACAACCTCGCCAAATCCCAGCGCTTTTATGACGGGTAGCGTTTGATCGTGATACATGCTCAGAATAACGTCGACGGGATTTTGTTTCATCCAATGAAAAAGGGTATCCGCCGATAAGGGTCCTTGAATGGAAAAATGTTGCTGACGTAATTCATGGAGTGTGGGAATCATGATGGTTTGTTCTTCCATTCCCAAGTAACCATTTTCACCGGCGTGAGGATTTAATCCAGTGACAGCAAACCGTGGGGTGGCAAGATTAAAATATTTTTGCATATCGGATTGGATAATATACAGAGTATCCATTATATTTTCTCGCGTTATGTATTTTGCAACCTCTGTGAGCGGAATATGCGTTGTTAACAGGGCTAACCGTAACTGTTGATAGACAAAGAGCATCACTGTTTTTTTTGTGTTGGTGAGGGCCGCTAAATATTCAGTGTGACCTTGAAAAGCAACGCCACTCTGATTAATCACGGCTTTACTAACGGGCCCCGTTACCAATGCCGAAAATTCGCGTTGCAAACAACCGGTCGTGGCGCGCTGCAGGGTCTGCAGCACGTAGGCACTGTTTGCAACATCGGGTTTTCCCGGATGACAGCGTTGTTTCAGTGAGATGGGTAAAATTGAAATTGGCGCAGGCCGGTGAGATGAATAAAGAGGAAGTTTTATTTTTATGTTTAACAGGGCCGCGCGCTCGTGTAAAAGTTCCGGATCAGCAGCGATCACTAACGGCATGGAAAAAGTATGTTGCTTGGCAAGTTTTAGCAGGATATCGGGTCCGATTCCTGCTGGTTCACCGAGCGTTATGACAATGGGTTTTATCATCTATTCGAATGTTTTAACATAAGAATTGGATTTTAATTGTTGCAACCAGTGGTCCAATGCTTTTTGAGATTTCTTTTGCATGAGTAATTGTTGTGCCTGCTCATCCGAAATGGTATTCGCTTGTTTTTGCGTTCCTGCTAATTTCAACACATGATAACCGTTGCCCGTTAATAGGGGTGAGGTGATATCACCATCGTGCAGGTTCACGATTTGCGTTGCAAAAGCATCCGGAATATTTTCCAGCGGCTGCCATTCCATATCGTGCGTTGTGATGTTGGCAGGAAGACTACTTCCCGTTTTCAATGCATGTTGTACCTGTTGTGCAGTTTGGAGTGCTTCTTGCTTTTGTTGTTCCGTAGGATTATCGGGTAGTGCGATTAAATAATCGATCACGTGATATTGTTCTACCTCATTTTCTTTCGACAATGTTTGTTTGAAACGATCGAGTTCGGTTTGAGTGATTTGCACTTTGCCGGCAAGCGCTTGCTGCTGCAAATTACTTATAAGAATTTGATCGCGAATTTGTTCTTTAAATTTTGTAAAATCAACGTGCTGTTCTTTCAGTTTGGCTTTGAGTTCAGCGAGCGTGACGTGATTCTGTTTTGCGATATTGTTAATAACGCCATCGACCTGTTTATTGCTGACGGTCATCTTATTTTGTTTTGCCAATTGCAGTTGCAATTTTTGAAAAATTAAACCTTCTAAAATTTTACTGCGGAATTCTTTTTCAGGGGGTAGTGGTAGATGATGTTGTTGGAATTGCTCCCGTGCCGCTTGCATTGCTTCATTGAGTTCCGTCTGGGTGATAATGGCGTCATTCACGACGGCGACTATGCGGTTAATCGGCGCGGCGGATGTGGGTTGCGGCGAAGGTAGATTGGGTTTGGCGGCCATTGCGGTTTGTAAGCCAAAGGTACCGAGAAAAACAATAGCCATTCTTCGAATCAGTGGTTTCATATATTTTTACCTTAATTGATTTACTTGTAACCAGGGACAAAGCCTTGCACGTAATTATTTGCGTGTTCACCAACGAGATAGTGGTTGTTGGAACCCGCCTCGAAACTGGTTACTGTTCCGAAGCTGGCCAGTCCCTTGAGCGTAAACTCAATAAAATAGCTTGTATTGAAGTAGTTTTGCAACCCACCCGTCGATGTTGTTGTCGAGCCGCCAAGTATCCTGTTGATAATAAAGCGAATTGACCAGCAGCAAGTATCATATTCTATCCCCCCCAATAAGTTATTAAAGCGCTTTAACTCAAGATCATAAAAGGTATTGCCGATGAATGTCCATTGACGAACCAGTGGCCACGCCACATAGGAGCTGATGTAATAGGAAGCATTGGCATAGGGAGCGGTGGCGCTGAGCTGAGATGCGCTGAACGTGGGTACGGCACCGGGATTTGCACCGACGTAAAGATAGGAGAGATTAAAAATATGGCGATTGTCTTCGTGGTACGTGAGACTGAGATTACCATTATCAAACAATTGGTTTTTTGGCTCCCACGCAATGCTGCTGCCCACCGACCACGTTGCATTGGGATTGAAAGCGACATTGGCTACGAGAGGTGAAAAATGGGGAGTGGTTAAATGGCATAAATCAGTTAAACAAATGCGGGGTTGATCAATGTAATAAATTTCCCCTAAATTAGCTGATAAAATCGTTGCGCCACTGGTTGCCGCGATAATATTAGAGCTCATTCCCAGGCTGAGTTGATTCGCATTTTCAAGACGATCCACGCTTTGAAAGGCATTTAATGCAAAGAGTTGATCGAAGAAAAAAGGGAGTTGAATGGTATCAAAATTAGGTAATTGATTTTGATTTGTGTAAGGTACATATAGATAAAATAAGCGTGGTTCAAGCGTTTGCAAATAACTCTTATCATTTATTTGAAAATCACGCGTAAAATGAATACCAGAATCAATATCTACAATGGGCAGTACTCTACCGCTCGTGTGTGGAATACCAGGAATCGTTTGATAAAGATCATAACCGACGAGATCTGCCCACACTTGTGGTTTGATGTACCCTCCTGCTTCTTCAAAATCGTAAGTCCATCCAGGACGTAAATGTAAACGTTGACCTTGGGGATGCGGTGGCTGAAAAAGGCTGCTGTACGTAAAATTCGTGTAATCACTGTCGAGTTGTAACGCGCTATTTTCAGAAATCGGGAAATATCCCGCGGCATTTAAATCGGGTAAGCGCGTATATTGATCGAGGGGTTGGCTGGTTGATTGGATTTGATCGATTAAATGCAGTGTTTGATAGGCTTGCACAGCGGAGTTGACGTCCCAAAAAGAATTGCTGTATTGCAGTTGAATTAAATTTAATAATTGATTAGTGGTCGCTAAATCAATACCGCGTGTGGCGGCGGTGTTATTAATGTAGTAGGGGTCGCTGACCCAATTGATGTTTGTGCGTGTTGACCAATGCGTATTGAAAGCAGCGGTGTTGTTTGCAGAAAATTGGCCGCGTTGATTGCTGGCGCTTTTGAGCTGGTTGATATACGGTGAATACGTATTGGAATTGTAACTACTGGTGTTTGAATAGGTATTAATGGCATTTTGGCGAAAGGTTTGAAAAATGGGGTCGTTCGCGAGAAAACTTCCATATAAAAATCCATTGGAGCGCTTCGTCAGATAGCGAAATTTTGCTGTGGTGCGAAAACCACGCTGACCAAAAGATTCTGGAGTCACTAATAAATCATAGTTAGGGGCTAAATTAAAATAATATGGAAAACCGACATAAGGCCCTGCATCTCCGACATGACCCAATTGCGGGGTTAAAAAACCGCTTTTTCGCTCGTTATTTAATTGAAACGAATAATACGGAAAATAAAAAAGGGGGACGCTAAACAGTCGCAATACAGCATGGTAGGCTTTGCCAACATTATTCGGTTTATCTAATACAATTTTTTTCGCAGATATCGTCCATGCGGGATGTATTGGTTTACAAATGGAGTAAGTGGCGTTTTCTAAAATAGAAACATGTTCTGCAGTTTGGCGCCCCCGTTTTGCTGTTCCCCAGGCATTAACATCTTGTTTTCGATAATGATACGCCGCATTTTGAATTTTAGTGGTTTTGGGATAGAGCGTTATCATCGCATAATCAGCGGCAGTCATGGAATACTGTTGGTAAATTTTCACGTGACCCAGTAATTCAATTTTCACGACTTTTTTCGTTTTTTCGTTGCGAAAAATAAAAACTTTATCGGCGTAAATAATGCGACCGGGTTGTGTGATCACGACATTTTTTTTAAGTTCAGACACACCGTTTAATTTTAGGATTTCGGGCCCTTCTGCACGAATATGTATGGGGGAGCGATCATCGAGGTTGGGATGATCTTCAATATCATGCGGAACGAAATAGGTGCCGCGGCAAAGTTGATTCGGGTCATGGTTAGGCAGCCAGCCCAGCAGATCAGCAATATGTTGTGAGTAAGCGCGATCAGACAAATGGCTGGGTAACGTGTCGCTGTCGAGGTAAGATGTTTGTTGATTAGACAAGGCAGAAAAAGGGGTGAGGGCGATTGCTAAGATGGCGAGGATAATGCTGCTTTTTGTTTTCATTTTCGAATTGTGCCGCAGGATATTTAGGTGATAGACTGGGTGATCACAAGTTTAATGATATTCTGATACCTCAAATGGATACCTCCAAAGTTGAACCGACTATATTGGCACAGCGTTATGGCGAATTGCAAGAATGGTTGCAGCGTATTGCGTTGCACGCACCGATAGAGATTAAACCATTAGCGGGTGATGCTAGTTTTCGACGTTATTTTCGCGTCAACCTTGCGGGCAGAAGTTATGTTGTTATGGATGCGCCGCCCGAGCGTGAACGTTGTGATGCCTTTGTGCGTGTTGCCCATGCGTTTAAACAGTTGGGGGTCCACGTCCCTGTTGTGCATCATCAAAATTTGCAACAAGGATTTTTATTACTGTCTGATTTGGGTGATCAATTATATTTGCCTCAATTGAATGAGGATTCAGCGGATTTATTATACGAGCGTGCATTTACCACCTTGCTTAAAATACAGCATGGTTCGGATACGCATGACGATCATTTTCCTTATTACAGTGAGGCATTGTTGCGGGCGGAATTACAGTTATTTATTGAATGGTATCTAACAAAATATTTAAAGATCACACTTTCGATTCAGCAACAATGGGAACTCGAGCGACTTTTTTCACTATTGATTCAAAACGCACTGGAGCAACCCCAGGTGTGTGTGCATCGCGACTATCATTCTCGAAATTTGTTGGTGTGTGGCAATGAGGTGGGGGTGTTGGATTTTCAAGATGCGGTGTTTGGCGCAGTGACGTATGATTTGGTTTCACTCTTAAAGGATTGCTATATTGATTGGCCATTGCAAAAAGTGGAAGCGTGGGTGAAAAATTATTACGAATGGCTGCGGGGGGCCTCATTTGCGTTAAATTCATCCGCGCAATTTTTCCAGTGGTTTGAATGGATGGGTTTGCAGCGTCATTTAAAATGTTTAGGTATTTTTACGCGGTTATATTTACGGGATCAAAAACCTGGCTATTTAAAGGATATTCCTCGTGTATTAAATTATGCGCGAGAGGTTTGTCGGCGTTATTCGGAATTATCGGTGTTGCTAAAATGGCTGGAGGCGTAATGTGAAAGCAATGTTATTGGCGGCAGGTCGTGGATCTCGCTTAAGACCCTTAACAGATGCCACGCATAAAGTGTTATTACCGGTGGGTGAGCGGTGCTTATTGGAATTGGCCATTCAAAAATTACAACGAGCAGGAATTCACGACATTATCATTAACGTCAATTATTTGGCGGAACAAATCATGCAACACTTGGGCGATGGCTCGCGCTATGACGTCTGTTTGCGTTATTCGATTGAAAAACCTGAGCGTTTGGATACCGGCGGTGGTGTGCGCCGTGTGTTGTCATGGTTGGGCGAAGAGCCATTTTGGTTAATGAGTGCAGATATCTGGAGTGAGTACCCGCTTGAATTACGGACTTTACCGGCGGATGTGGATGCCCATTTAATTATGGTGCAGAATCCAAGTTTTCATCTGAAAGGGGATTATGGCATCGATGATCATCGAAGGCTGTCTTTAACCGAACCGCGATACACCTTTGCGAATATCTCTTTGTTGCGCCCACAACTTTTTTGCCTGTTTTCTGCGGAAATTTTCCCCTTGCGAGACGTTTTCAATGCAGCGATTCAGCATTTGCGCGCAACAGGAGAGCTGTATCATGGTCCGTGGTTTAACGTGGGAACCGAAGTCGAGTTACAGCAGCTTCGTCACCATCTTCATCGCTCTGCCGAGCGATGAGGATGTGCGGTTAAATAATATCGACCATCCGCTAATGATATTCTGGAGCATCCGAAGTCGAGGAGTCGAGTACGAGCGGTGGCACTGCTCCTCCGTTTGGAGCTGCTGATGGCTGTAGTATTGGCGTTCTCGGTGTTGCAAAAAGCGCACCATGCCCGAGGGGAGTTGATTGTGCCTGCAATGTTGGAGCTGCATGTGGTTGTTGTGGAGGGGTATCCCATTCGTTGTTGTTATCATCATCTGAATTGAACATGCTTAATCTACCTTTATAACTTATACAATAAAGGTATTATCGAGGGCTAAGATTAATAATTTATTAAATTTGATGTTTTTAAGTCAGCTTTTCTGTTAACCATCGTGTAATGTCACGTATTTCATCGGTGCAAACTTGATGTTCCATCGGATATTGATGCCAACCAATTGGGTAGTTCAGATTTTTCAAGTATTGATAAGTTTGCTCGGCCAATTGAATAGGCAATAGGGGGTCGTAAATGCCATGGGCCATCAGAATGGGGACTTTTGCGTTTGCGGAGTGTTGTTTAGGGCTAAAATGATGGGGTAAGGGGAGATAACAGGACAATGCTAAAATACCTGCTAGAGGTTCAGGGTAACGGAGTCCCGTATAGAGCGACATTGCACCTCCTTGCGAAAATCCCGCTAAAACAATCTGATTGCTTCGCATACCGCGCTGCTTTTCTTGTTCAATGAATTCAATGATGAGCTGTTGAGATTGTTCAATTCCGGCCTGATCTTCGAGGGCAAAGCTTTCTAAGCTATAAATATCGTACCAGCCGCGCATGGGCATATTGCTATTCATCGTTATCTTGCGAACGGGGGCGTGTGGGAAAATAAATCGTATGGCTGTCTCTTGTGGGAGATGCAACTCAGGAACAAGAGAGTAGAAATCATGGCCGTCAGCGCCGAGCCCATGTAGCCAAATGACACTGATTTTTGCCGGTTGTTTTGGTTCAATCGTTAAAAATTCCAACGAAGTAGGCATTTATTCTTCCTTTTTTGTTATACTTAAGACCCTTTTTTTGGGGCGTAGCCTCAGATTCATGTATCTGCTGCAAAGCGGGTGACGCGAGCCAGAGATCTTGCCGCGCAGGCGAAGCCGAGCAGCGAGATGGCGAGCGGCAGGACCCGCGAACATGGAGTAGACACCCGTTACATCAATGCAAGGCTACACCCCTTTTTTTGACGGACCTATTTATGCTCAAGATTGGATTATTCTCAATGCTGTTTTTTTGTATGCTCATTTCAGGATGTGGGAACATGGGGGCATTATATCTTCCTCCGCAGCCGGATGACACACCACCGCCAGCAACCGCTCCAAAATAAACGGCGGTTTTGAGGATGGGCATGCTCAACTTTGGTCATCTAGCCATGCAGGTATCTTATACATTACAATGCTACCCTGAGATTCCCGTGGGTGGGACTATCGCAAACATAGCTCTGGTTTATATTTTTAATGGAAATACAATTTACGAAAATGCAAGGTTTGGGAAATGATTTCGTTGTTATTGACGCAACGAAGCATCCATTTCAATTAAGTTCCGCACAAATTCAACGAATGGCTAATCGCCGTTTTGGTGTGGGTTTCGATCAGATGCTCGTGATTGAAGCTGAAGACGATTCCGTTGCTGATTTTCGTTTTCGAATTTTTAATGCCGATGGCACTGAAGTGGGGCAGTGTGGCAATGGTGCACGCTGCGTTGCCTTGTTTTTAAAACAGCAACAACTTTGCAATAAGCCGATCATTCGATTGAGCACGCTGGGGGGGCTCCTTGAATTAAGCTTAAAAACAGGCGATAAAGTCACCGTGTCAATGGGTGTGCCCCGCTTTGAACCCAATCAAATTCCTTTTGTTACTAATGCCGTTCAAAAAGAATATCAAGTTGAGGTTGATGACAAACTGGTTACTTTTGGTGTTGTTAATGTGGGTAATCCACATGCGGTCATTACCGTGAGCGAAATTTCTGCGGAACAAGTGGCGACGCTCGGTGAAAAAATCAGTCGTCATAAACGTTTTCCAGAAGGCGTCAACGTGGGATTTATGCAGGTGATTGACCCGCAGAATATCCGTTTACGTGTCTATGAACGTGGTGCGGGTGAAACATTAGCGTGTGGTAGTGGTGCTTGTGCTGCGATGGTGATCGGACGGCGCAATGGTTTGCTGCAAGAACGAGTCACGGTCAGTCAACCGGGAGGTAGTCTTTCTATTGATTGGCAAGGTCCGCAATCCACCATCAAAATGACCGGTCCTGCCGCGACGGTTTTTTATGGCCGTTGGATTGATTCTTAATGGATAAAATTTATTTTCGACGCTTTGAAACGACTGCACGAATGGGTGTTTTTCCACACGAAAAAAAAGCTCCGCAGCCTATTTGTATTTCTCTGGAATTTAATGTGGATAGCAAAAAGGCAGCCTGTTGTGATGCTTTGCAGGCAACCATTGACTATGATGAGATTAAATCCACGCTGCTGGCGGTTATTGCCAAACAGCACTATCAATTGATTGAAACACTCGCCGAGGCGATCTCTGAAAACTTGTTCAAGCGATTTCCCATTTCCTATTTAAAACTCAGCGTTGAGAAAACGGCGATTTATTCCGATATGGAGGCGGTTGGAATTACGCTGATTCGGCAGTGCTGAATTCACACTGGGAAGAGGTGCTGCACCAGCTCATCCCGTTGAAACGGGATGAGCTTCCCGATATAATCGATTGAAAAAAAAGTGAATTTGTTTTCAATCGCCCAGGGGGAGATGACGATTCTCCCCCTGGGAAACCCCCATCGTTATTGGTCAGCGGGAACCGCTGGTGCTGCACGATACGAGTCAGAGATGCCTTGTAGGATTTTCTCCACTTTACAGCGACAGAACTTCCTGGTAGCTTGATGGTTTATTTGGTTTTTAGGGATGAAAATGTGGCACTGGCTGACTCGTTTCTTCACGTTCTTTTCGTGGATGATGATGATGTAGACATTAAAAATGTTCAGCGCGAAGTTGAAAAGTTGGACTTTTCTCTCCAGCTGAGTATCGCTAAAAGCGGCGTTGAGGCTTTAAATAAGTTATATGGGAATCATGGCGAAAAAAAATTAACCCCAACTCCTCAGCTTATTCTTCTTGATATCAATATGCCCAAAATGAATGGCATTGAATTTTTACAAAAATTACGAGCGGACCCTGATTTTCAACTGATCACTGTGTATATTCTCACGACAGCGTTCACAACAAAAGATAAAAAAGCAACTGAGTCACTCAATATTGCGGGCCACATTATCAAGCCTCTCCAATACGAAGATTTGCTCAAAATTTATTGGTCTTTAGTGGGGGATAATTTCTAACCTGGATATTTCACATCGAACGGCGAGGATTGGTGGCAGTGCACTTCGTGTGGCCGCCGTCTTCAAAAACCAACATGAAATATCCAGGCTAAGACAGGTGATTTCCGTGGCGGCATTACGGAGAATGGTTGGGCAATGAGGAGTGTTTTATCGCATGAAAGGACTTATATTTAGAGAATTTCTCAATTTTGTCGAAACAAAAATGACCTATGCGACGGTTGATAAACTCATTTTAAAATGTAAACCTCAATCAGGTGGAGCATATACGACGATTGGTACCTATGATCCTGAAGAAATATTCTGTTTGCTAGAAGCACTGAGCCAAGAAACCGATATACCACCGAGTGACTTATTGAAAGCTTATGGCGAATTTATGTTTGGCCGATTTGCGGATTATTATCCGCATTTTTTCAAGAAAAAAACATCCACATTCGATTTCCTTCCTTTGGTTGAAAGCAGTATTCATGCAGATGTTAAAAAATTCTATAGCGATGCGGAATTACCTCATTTTCAATGCACCTTAATGGCTCCCGATCGATTCGAAATGATTTATACTTCTCCCAGATTACTCACGGATTTTGCTGAAGGTCTTATTCGAGGTTGTATCCATTATCATCGAGAAAACATAGAACTTAAACGCGAAGATATTCCAGTCACGAGTGGATCAAAAGCAAAATTTACTTTGATAAAGAGATAAAATGGATGCTTGATGATGAAATCTTGCTTCGCCGTCTTGAACGAGAAATAAAAGCAAGGGAAATGGCAGAATGTATTGGTGAAAAAAAAGTTACTGAACTCTACGAAATTAATCTTCGCCTGGAAGAGGCTTTTCAAAAACAAAAAGAAATTAACGAAAATCTTTTTAAACTTACAAAAGAACTCAAGAATCAGAAAATGCTAACAGAAACAGAACGCGCGACTAAAAATTTATTAAAGAATATTTTATCGAGTTCTAAAGATTATTCTATTATTGGCACAAATCTAGAAGGAACGATTCTCGTTTGGAATGAAGGGGCCCGACATAATTATGGTTATGAAGAAAGTGAAATGGTGGGAAAGGAAAACATTGAAATTCTTCACACTCCAGAAGATATACAATGCGGTAATGTGAAAAACTTTATTACCACTGTTCTTCAAAAAGGAAAAAATGAACAGGTTTTTACGGGTGTGCGGAAAAACGGGTCTCAATTTATAAATTCTGTTGTAATGAGTATTCTCCATGATGAATTAGGATCGCCTCATGGATATTTGATCATTGCCAAAGATATCACTGAAGAAAAAAAACTAGAAAAGAAACTCATAAAATCCAATCAAGAATTGGTGCAATTTGCGTATGTCGTTTCCCACGATTTAAAATCTCCCTTGCGTTCGATTGAGAAATTGTCTGAGTGGATCATAGAAGACAATTATGAAAAATTGGATGAAAAATCTAAAGAGAATTTGAATTTTTTACGTCGACGCGTTAATCGCATGTCAAATTTAATTGATGGCGTTTTGCAATATTCGCGACTGGATCATGTTGAGACGGACGTTGAAATGGTAGACACAAACAGAATGGTTCAAGAAATTTTTGATGAAATTAATTCGCAGAAAAAATTCTTGATCCAATATGAGCATCTTCCTGTTTTTCGAACAAGAAAAACGCTATTAAGCCAAGTGTTAGCAAACTTGATGAATAACGGCATAAAACATCATCATTGTGAAACAGGAAATATTAAAATCGGTGTAACCGATTTTGGAAATTTCTACCTATTTTCCGTAAAAGACGATGGACCTGGGATAGAAGCTGAATATTTTGATAGAATTTTTCTGCTGTTTCAAACACTAAAGTCCAAAGATGAATTGGAATCTACGGGTATTGGGCTCACGATTTGCAAAAAAATTGTAGAATCCCAAGGTGGAAAAATAACGATATCTTCCGAAGTAGGAAAGGGAGCCACTTTCTTTTTTACTTGGCCAAAAGACCCCGACTTCACCTTGGGTCGAGATTCAATAAAAGATCAGGTATAATTGGCGAACTTGACATCCATAGGTTGTTCACTTTCTTTAGACGGCCTCACGCGAGGATGACGAGCTTGGGTTAATTTATTTTCCTTAACTGTTTTTGCAATTCAGTTTTGAGCCTAAAAATGGATCGGAATTGGTATATATCGGTTGAGCAAATCATTTTGATTTTATATCCTCAAACCCTGGGCGTTAGCCCAGGAACTTTGCGCAATGGGGGTTTCCCAAGGGGGAGAAAGCGAATTCTCCCCCTTGGGTCGCCGTTCGCGAGGGTTTCCCGAGCAGGCGAAATTCATATAGGAAAAATACCCCGGGCGTAAGCCCGGGGATTTTTATTTTCTTGCCAAGAATCGAGAATCTTTGCGGGAGCACCTGACCAAAAAATCCCTGAAATAAAAACATTGGTATCCAAAACAAACTTAATCACTTTCTTCTTGATTCCTTGACTGCATCTTGTATATCGCCTTTATTCAATCCAGATGCCCTTGCTGCTTTTCGCGCTTTCTTGATTAAATCCGCATACTCATTTTTATTAGGCATAGAGATGATTTTTAAAAGGTCTTTTACACTATTACACTTCTTTGAGACTCAGGTTAAAATAGCCGCTTTGATGAAACTACTCAAGAAGGAATTGCCATTGCAGTCAAAGACGCTCAAAGAATTACAGCTGACCTCTTCAAATCAATCCGTTTCACAGTTGGCGCTCGATAGCCGAGCGGTCATTGAGAACAGTTTGTTTTTTGCCTATCCTGGTGTTGTGACGGACGGTAGGCAATACATTGATCAGGCTATTGCGCAAGGTGCCGTTGTTGTTCTGTACGAAAATAGCGATGGGTTTCAACCCAAAGCATCTTCTTGCGATAAGGCGCAGCTTCTGGGAATGCCAAATTTACAAACACAAGTCGGATTGATTGCCTCTCGGTTTTTTGATGACCCGAGTCGTACATTAAATATCATCGGAGTGACGGGCACGAATGGTAAAACGTCCATTACCCATTTTATTGCTCAAGCTTTTCAGCAGCATGGCTATTCCAGTGCGGTGTTGGGAACCATCGGTAATGGGATATGGCCGCATTTAGAAAAATCGACGCAAACGACGTTAGATCCTATCCAGTTACAAAAGGCATTTTGGGATTTTAAACAACGTGCGGTGAGTCACGTTGCAATGGAAGTGTCATCACACGCGCTTGTACAAGGTCGGGTGACGGGTACCCATTTTACAACGGCTGTTTTTACCCAACTGAGTCGTGATCATTTGGATTATCATGGCACAATGGAAAGGTATGCACAGGCAAAACAGCAATTATTTCAACAGCCCCAGTTACAAAATGCAATTATCAATCAAGATGATCTTTACGGTCGACAGTTCATCCAGCAGTACGCTTCCTCATTGAATGTGGTCGCTTATTCTGCAACGGGACAACCTATTTCTAACGTGCGCAATGTGATTGCGACGCGGGTTGTTCGGCATCCACAGGGCTTTTTGTTAGATATCGATGGCACGTGGGGTAGCGGAAAATTGCTCTGTCCTTTGTTGGGGGATTTTAACATTAGCAATGTATTAGCAACGCTCGCGGTGTTATTGCAGAATGAGATCCCATTATCACTCGCGTTGGACTATTGCGCTCGATTGCAGCCGGTGCGTGGTCGTATGCAATTATTGGGTGGAGGGAATCAGCCGCTGGTGATCGTTGACTATGCGCATACTCCTGATGCTTTAGAAAAAGCGTTAAATGCAGTGCGTTTCCACTGTAAAGGTAAATTATGGTGTGTTTTTGGGTGCGGCGGCGATCGTGACAAAGGTAAGCGACCGTTAATGGCTAATGTTGCAGAGCGTTTAGCGGATTGTGTTATTGTAACCGATGACAATCCGCGTACGGAAACACCACAGGCCATTGTGGCGGATATTCGCAAGGGATTTTCAACGGAGAAGGTTGTGCAGGTTATTCAAGATCGTCAGCAAGCCATTGCGATGGCCGTGCAAAGCGCGGGTAGACATGATATGGTCTTAGTCGCCGGAAAAGGGCACGAAACCACACAAACGATCGGCCTGCACGTTTTACCCTTCGATGATGTTGAGCAGGTACAGTTAGCTTTAGCCAACCGCAATCAAGGAAATATCGCATGATTAAATTGTCGCAACTTGCCAAGATGCTACACATCCCTTGGGAGGGTGCCGATGGTGAAATCGGTGGATTTAGCACCGATAGTCGTACGATTCAACCGAATGATTTTTTTATCGCGCTCAAAGGCGCTCAGTTTGATGGTCATGATTATTTAATGCAGGTTGCAGCGCAAGGGGCGCGAGCCGCTATGGTGAGTGAAGCAACGGTAAGCGCATTACCGTTGTTGAAAGTTGCGGACACCGCTCAAGGGTTAATGGAGTTAGCGAGTGCGTGGCGTCGGCAGTTTGATCCTGTCATTGCGGCCATAACAGGGAGTTGTGGAAAAACATCCACCCGTGCGCTATTACAAGGGATTTTTACCGCTTGTGGAAAAACCTTAGCAAGTGAGCGAAGTTTCAATAATAATATCGGTGTTCCGTTGACGTTATTGCGCATGCGAACAGAACATCAATATGCCGTTATTGAAATTGGTGCCAACCATCCAGGAGAAATTTTTCCTTTAGTTCAAGTGATTCAACCGAAAGTGGCTTTGATCACGAATGCAGGTCCTTCTCATCTGGAAGGTTTTGGCAGTATTGAGGGGGTCGCACGAGCAAAAAGCGACATTTATAAAACATTACAGATGAGTGATACGGCGGTCATCAATCAAGATGATGCTTTTGCCCCATTTTGGAAAGGCGTGATTACGGAGGCGCGTGTACTCACGTTTGGAATCAATCACAAAGCGGATGTAATGGCGACGAACCTTTGTTTTCGTTCGACAGGCGAGCCTCTATTTACTTTAATGACACACCAGGGTGAAATTGAAATTCAACTCAAAATCATGGGCAAACATAATGTTTATAACGCATTAGCCGCTGCCGCTGCCGCTGTGGCATTGAATATTTCGTTAGAAAAAATCCAAGCGGGTTTGCAATCGGTGGATGCTGAGAAAAGGCGTCTTGTTTCGCAAATGGGTTTGCAGCAAGCAACGATTATTGATGATAGTTACAATGCGAATCCCGCTTCTGTTAAAGCGGCCATTGAAGTATTAACTCAGCGGAAAGGTCTGCGTGTGTTGGTATTAGGTGATATGTTGGAGCTGGGTGCTTTGAGTCCCGCGTTGCATCGTGAAATTGGTGCTGTGGCAAAAATGGCCGGCATAGAATATTTATTTGCGTATGGTCCTTTAAGTCGATACTCCGTAGAAGCCTTTGGTCAAAATGGGCGGCATTTTGAGAGTCAGCAAGCCTTAGTGGCCGAGCTACGTCCGCTGTTAAATCAGAAAATGACGGTGCTGGTGAAAGGGTCAAATTCGATGGGTATGAATCACGTCGCTCAGTCTTTATTGCAGGAGTAGGTTCGATGTTATTGTGGTTATCACTGTTTTGTGAAAAATATTTTCATTTTTTTCGCGTTTTTCAGTATCTCACCTTTCGTTCCATTGTCAGCGCGTTGACGGCGTTATTTTTTGTGTTGTTGCTCAGTCCCCATTTTATTCGGCGATTGGTGCAAATGCAAATTGGTCAAGTGGTGCGAAACGATGGCCCACAAACGCATCTAAAAAAAACCGGTACCCCCACCATGGGGGGCGTATTAATTATTTTGGCCGTGAGCGTGAGTGTGTTGTTGTGGGGGGATTTGCGAAATTATTTTATTTGGGTGTTATTGTTGGTTACAGCCGGTTTTAGTCTTGTTGGTTGGGTGGATGATTATCGCAAAATGATTCGACGCAATTCCGTCGGATTGACCGCGCGCTGGAAATTGTTTTGGCAATCTTTGTTAGCCATTGCGGCGGCCGTTTTTTTATATATGATGGCAACTTCTCCCACAGAAACGGCGTTGAATATTCCTTTATTGAAAAATGTGGCTATTCCTCTTGGCTGGTTTTTCGTTGTTTTTAGTTATTTTGTGATTGTGGGTAGCAGTAATGCGGTGAATTTAACCGATGGGTTAGATGGTTTAGCATTGATGCCGACGGTGATGGTGGGAGGCGCATTAGGCATTTTCGCGTATTTAACGGGGAATCATTATTTCGCGAATTATTTGGCGATTTCTTATATCGATGGCATGGGCGAAGTGACGGTATTTTGCAGTGCGCTCGTGGGGGCGGGTTTGGGTTTTTTGTGGTACAACGCGTATCCTGCGCAAGTGTTTATGGGCGATGTCGGTTCATTAGGCATTGGTGCGGCTTTAGGGGTATTAGCGGTCGTGGTGCGTCAAGAATTAGTATTTTTTGTGATGGGCGGAATTTTTGTCGCAGAAACCGTCTCCGTTATTATCCAAGTCGCTTATTACAAACTAACGGGTCGACGTGTTTTTCGTATGGCGCCCTTGCATCACCATTTTGAATTAAAAGGGTGGCCAGAACCCAAAGTCATTGTGCGTTTTTGGATAATCACTTTTGTGCTGGTCCTGTGTGGTTTAGCCACATTGAAATTGCGTTGACGGTCCGTTCCTAAGGGACAATTGTAACTATTCAGTGGAGCGTAGCCTCGGATTCATGTATCTGCTGCAAAGCGGGTGACGCGAGCCAGAGATCTTGCCGCGCAGGCGAAGCCGAGCAGCGAGATGGCGAGCGGCAGGACCCGCGAACATGGAGTATGCACCTCTTACATCCAGTGCATGCTGAATAGTTATGGACAATTTTTTAAAACTCAGTATAGGAGGAAAATAATGTGAAAGTCGTTGTTGGGTTAGGGGCAACAGGCTTATCTTGTGTGGACTATCTTCTGCGTCAGGGACATGAAGTGGTTGCTATGGATTCGGCATCTGCGCCTGCTGGGTATTTGAATTTAAAAAACAAGCATCCAGGAGTGACCTGCATTTTAGGCGATATTAATTTTAGTGTCTTGTCACAAGCAGAAGAAATTATTATTAGTCCGGGCGTCCCCGTTGAAAAAGTCACTGTTCCAACAAAAAATATTCCCATTGTGGGAGATGTTGAATTGTTTGCGCGAGTGATAGAGCACCCCGTTTATGCCATTACGGGTTCTAATGGAAAAACGACGGTAACAACATTAGTGGGTGAAATGGCCCATGCCGCAAATCGTAAAGCTGCTGTAGCCGGAAATATCGGTACGCCGGTGTTGGATTTTATGTTGGCCGATCAATATGACCTGTATGTGCTCGAATTATCGAGTTTTCAATTAGAAACGACCTATTCACTCAAGCCGCGTGCCGCCACTATTTTGAACGTAACGCCGGATCATTTAGATCGTTATCGTGATATGAATGAATATTTGCGGGCAAAACAGCGGATTTATCATGAGTGTGAATATCCTATTGTGAATGCGGATGAAGCGTGGATGTGGCAATCCCTTTCTTTATCCAAAAATAAAATTACGTTTTCTTTGCAACAGCAAAATACCGATTATGGGTTGGAAAAAATCGGCAATCGCATTTATTTACGGCGTCGAGGAGAACGTTTGTTGGATGTGGCCGATATGCGTCTGCAAGGTTTGCATCATTGGCAAAATGCATTAGCCGCATTGGCATTTGGTGAGGTGATGCAACTTCCGGATGACCTCATGTTGAACGTGATCTGCAATTTTTCTGGACTCGTGCATCGTTGCCAATGGGTGCGAAATAAAAATGGTGTGGATTGGTATAACGATTCTAAAGCAACCAACGTAGGTGCAACGGAAACGGCCATTAAAAGCTTGGGAAATCAGTTACAAGGTAAATTAATTTTATTAGCGGGGGGGTTGGGAAAAGGTGCGGATTTTTCTGTATTAAAGCCGTGTGTGCAACACTATGTGAGTGATGTTATTTTATTCGGTCAGGATGCCTTCAAAATTGCGCAAGCGTTGCAAGCAGTGACGAATTTACATCATGTCAATTCATTACAAGAAGCCGTATGGTTAGCGGATCGCTTAGCGAAAGCGCAAGATAAAGTCGTATTAGCTCCTGCTTGTGCGAGCTTTGATATGTTTGCCAATTACATGGATCGTGGCGAGCAATTTATTAAAGCGGTGGAAGCACTATGAAAAAAACAAATCATGTTGCTTGGAGTTGTGATAAATGGATTTTGTTAAATACGCTGGCGATCTTGTTTGTGGGATTATTGATGGTCAGTTCAGCGTCTATGGTGATTTCCGATCGACGTTTTGGTTTTCCTTTTTATTATTTATTGCGGCAAGGCGTTTATGTTGCTGCTGGTTTGGTGTGTGCTTGGTTGATGACGGGCGTACCGATACGATTATGGCAGCGTTATAGCGGATATTTAATGCTGGCGGGTTTGGTATTATTGGTCCTGGTTCTTATTCCGGGGATTGGTAACGTGGTGAATGGTTCACGACGTTGGATTCACGTGGGATTTATTTCGCTGCAAGTCACCGAATTAGTAAAAGTATTTACGATTATTTACGTCGCCGATTTTTTGGTGCGGCATCAGGAGCGAATTCGCAGACATTTTTTGGGTGCATTTAATTTAATTGTGCTGTTAGGGGTGATGGCGTTGCTATTATTGCTGGAGCCGGATTTTGGTACTTTTGTTGTAATTACTTTTACGTTGATGACGCTGTTGTTTTTGGCGGGGGTGCGTCTAGGTCCCTTCATCATATTATTGGTGTTGGCATCCATCGCTTTAGCAGGTTTAGCCATTATGGCGCCTTATCGTTTGGAGCGATTGACGACCTTTCTTAATCCTTGGGCCGATCAATATGGCGCTGGGTATCAATTGACGCAATCTTTAATTGCTTTTGGGCGTGGCGGAATATTTGGCGTTGGTTTGGGAAATAGCGTGCAAAAATTATTTTATTTGCCAGAAGCGCATACTGACTTTATTTTTGCGGTGATTAGCGAAGAATTAGGCTTTATTGGCGCGTTATTAATTATCGCTTTATATGTGAGTTTAATAACACGAATTTTTATCGTGGGTCAGCGAGCAAAACGCAATGGTCAGCCGTATTCTGCTTATCTCGCTTTTGGAATTGGATTGTGGATTGGTTTTCAAGCGTTGGTGAACATGGGTGTTAGCACCGGCGTATTACCCACGAAGGGATTAACATTACCCTTTATCAGCTATGGTGGAAGTAGCGTCATGGTGACGTGTGTTGCGATTGCTTTCGTGATGCGAGTGGCGTATGAAACAGAATTTCATGATGAACGATTGCCGCCATCTTCGCGCCGCAATAGAAATATTTTGCAAGGACGAAAGAAGGCATGAAGCGTGTATTAATTATCGCTGGGGGTACTGGCGGACATATTTTTCCCGCGTTAGCGGTGGCAGATCAACTAAAACAACAAGGCTACGAAATTTTTTGGCTGGGCGCACGTTATGGGTTGGAAGCAAAATTAGTTCCTGATCATTACCCCATTGAATTTATTGTCGTGCAAGGAATGCGAAAGCGAGGCTTCAGGGCGAAGCTTTTAACCCCAGTGCGTTTGTTGCGTTCTATGATTCAAGCGGGTGCAGTGATCAAACGCCTCAACCCGCAGATCGTGCTGGCGATGGGCGGTTATGTTGCCGCGCCCGGTGGATTCGCCGCGTGGATGTTGCGTCGACCGCTCGTGATTCACGAGCAAAATGCCAAAGCAGGTTTGACGAATCGCTTATTAGCAAAGATTGCTACTGTGCGGTTGCAAGCATTCGAACAGGCTTTTCATGCCTCCCTGGCAGCAGAAACCGTGGGTAATCCGGTACGCGCGGAATTTTTTCATTTGCCACAGCCGGAAGTGCGTTATGCGCATCGCACGGGGGCTATTCATGTTTTGATCTTGGGTGGCAGTCAAGGCGCACGTGCTATTAATCAATGCATGATTCAGGTTTGGCAATCGTTATCGCCTGCTTTGCTGGTTAAAGTATGGCATCAAACCGGTGAAGCCGATTACTCCACGATGCAGGAAGCTTATGCAGAGCTGACGATCGCAGCGACGGTCGAACCCTTTATCAAAAAGGTGGCCCATGCTTATGCGTGGGCAGATATCGTCATTTGTCGCGCGGGTGCTATGACCGTCAGTGAATTAGCGGCTGCGGGAGTGGCCAGCGTATTAATTCCTTATCCCCATGCGGTAGACAACCATCAGTTTTATAATGCAAAGTATTTGTGTGACCCAAGAGCTGGCGTTCTGATTGAGCAAAAAGAACTCTCTGCACGTGCTATATTACGGTTACTTGAACAATTTTTTCGCGATCGACAAAGCTTGCTTCTTATGGCGCAGTCTGCTAGAAGATTGGCACAGCCAGAGGCCGCGAAAAAGGTAGCAGAAATATGTATGCGATGTATTCAGAACGATAGGTCTAACAACGGATGTTAAGTCAAAAGAAAAAACATATTCATTGTATCGGTATTGGGGGTATCGGAGTGAGTGCTTTGGCCGAATTATTGTTGGCACGAGGTTATTGCGTTTCGGGGTCTGACATTTCCGCCAGTGCGAATACAAAGCGATTACAACAGTTAGGCATTGACGTTGCGATTGGTCATCGCGCTGAAAATATTAATGGCGCAGACAGCATTATTTATTCGAGTGCTATTACCCGTACCAATCCTGAACTTGTGGCCGCGGAGCAAAGACAAATTGCTTTGCTATCGCGGGGTGCGGCATTAGCGAATTTTGTCAATCATTATCAGTCGATTGCAGTTGCAGGAACGCACGGTAAAACCACCACAACCAGCATGATCGCGCACTTATTAGTGAGTGCGGGATTAGACCCTTCCTATGTGATTGGGGGTATTCTCAACAATCAATCTTCGCCAGTGCAGTTGGGTGCGGGAAAATATTTTGTGGTTGAGGTCGATGAGAGTGATGCATCATTTCTCTATATGCAGCCGACTTATTCTGTCGTCACCAATATCGATGTCGACCATTTAGAAGCGTACGATAATAATTTTGCAAACTTACGCAATTCATTTCTGCAATTTTTAGCGAAAATTCCAGCGGAAGGAAAGGCCTATCTTTGCATGGATGATCCTGTGATTCGAGAATTATTGCCAGAAGTGAATGGTCCGGTCACGACGTATGGATTTCACGAGGCAGCGGAAGTGCGAGCCTTGGATTATCGGGCACTGGGTATGACGAGTGAATTTAACGTGGTTTTTAACGATGAAAATGAATGTATTCCTATTCGATTAAACGTTCCAGGTCGGCATAATGCACAAAATGTATTAGCGGCCATTGCGTTAGCAAAATCTTTTGGTGTAACCGCTGAAAAAATACAACGTGCCCTCGCGGTGTTCCCCGGTGTTGGGCGTCGTTTCCATGGTCATGGGCAAATGCGTTTGGCCAATGGCAGTGCGACCCTTATTGAAGATTACGGGCATCACCCCAGGGAAATTAAAGTGACCATCGATGCGGCCAAATCGGTTTGGCCAGAGCGAAGGGTGGTCTTGGTATTTCAACCGCATCGTTATACGCGTACTCGCGATTTATATGTTGAATTTGTCGATGTATTAAGTCGTGTTGATAAATTATTTTTATTAGATATTTATAGTGCGGGAGAAGAACCGCTCGACAATATTAGCAGCTTACAATTATGTGAGGCTATTGCAAAACACGCTTGCGCTCCACCCGTTTACGTTCCTGATTTGACACTGTTACCCAACACCTTGTTTGTGCAATTGCAAGATAATGACGTGGTGATTTTGCAAGGAGCGGGGAGTGTGGGTTCGATCGCGAAACAATTGATGTAAAAATCATGAAGAAAAAACAATGGGAAAATTTGCAAGGAGAATTGCTGCTGGATTATCCGTTAGCGCGGCATACCTCGTGGCGTGTGGGTGGTCGAGCAGCGTGTTGCTATCGTCCGAAAAATTTAGTGGATTTAATTCAATTTTTACAGCAAATACCGATGAGTGAGACGCTCACATGGTTGGGGTTAGGAAGCAATGTCCTCATACGTGATGCAGGGGTTGATGGCGTTGTTATTCTTACCGTTAATCGTTTAAATGAAATTACCTTAGTGGATAAAAATCTCGTGCGCGTAGAAGCCGGTGTCACTTGCTCTAAACTCGCGAAATTTTGCGTGGCGAAAGGGTTTGAAGATGGCGCCTTTTTTGCGGGAATTCCCGGGACCGTGGGGGGTGCGTTGGCAATGAATGCGGGTGCTTTTGGTGGGGAGACATGGCAACAAGTGGAAGCCGTTGAAATGGTCAATCGCTTTGGCGAACTGAAAAAACGATTGCCGTGTGATTTTGAGGTGGGATATCGTGAGGTTGCTGTTCCAGCTCATGAATATTTTGCGGCGGGTTATTTTTATTTTGATTCAGGCGACTCTGAAAAAGCAAAACAGAATATTTCAGAACTGCTGAAAGAACGTAATGAAAAACAACCCATTGGAACTTATAGCTGTGGTTCTGTATTTCGAAATCCAGAAGGAAATTTTGCGGGTCAATTGATTGAATTAGCCGGATTAAAGGGCTATTGCTTAGGTGATGCGCAAGTTTCTGAGAAGCATGCTAATTTCATTTTAAATAAAGGGAATGCCACTGCTCATGAAATCGAGCGGCTTATTTATCATGTTGCGGACACCGTGTTACAAACGCAAGGCGTCAAGATGACTCCAGAGGTTCGAATAATAGGCCAGCCGCCGATAGGAATGTGCACGAAATGACTTTTACAATGAGTCAAAAAAAGCTCGTCCTCGTGCGGAGGCCGTCCGCAGATAAAGGGAAGGAATTCTTCATCGGAAGATGGGGAATTCCTGATCAGCTGCTATCGAGGGGTAGGTCCATGATATTCTAATGGCACAGGGTGGATATTCTGAGCGGCAAATAGGGAAAATCTATTTTCTTGTTTTTCAAGTTGATCTTTTAGTTTTATTGAGGCATGAAAAACATCGGGATCACGTTCCTTTAAAACAGTCCAGGTGTCCCCCTGCGCTGTTAGTTTTATTTTCATTACCCGAAGCATGGAATCTTTGTCTTCAGCATCACCCACCTCAACAAGGAGCTCGAATGCTTTGAGAAAAGCTTTGTGTGCTAAAGCAGCTAAGAAGCACCAGCCGGGGAATTTTTCTTCATCAGCGTGTGACAATGCTATAAAAAACGCTTTCTTTGAATCCAGATCTCCTTCTTGAATTAACAGCGTTACTGCAGTGAGACACGCTTCCGGTGTATGCGCCAACATCATCCAACCCGTTCTGCCCTTTTTTTCTTTTTTTGATGATAACGCAGCAAAAAATGCTTTTTTGGAGTTCGCATTCCCTTCCTGAACGAATAAATGCATTGCACTAAGACAAGCGTCTTTGGCCTCTCGTGCAAGCGTCATCCAACCGATCCAGAAATCCCGATCAGGAGTGATTAATGCCTGAAAAAAAGCCGTTTTGAGATTAGCGTCTTCTTGTTGAGCGAGTCGTTCTATTGCTTTAACACAACCGTTGGGTGAGCATCTAGCGAGGTTCATCCAGACCGTCCAACTACCCTCTCTGGATTGTTCTGAAAGCACTTTCAAAAAAGCGCTTGTTAAACTCGGATTTTCTGCGTGGTCGAATAATAAGTCGAGTAAGCTATTTAAACTATCCTCTTTCCTCACATTCATTATCAACAGTGCCCAGGTCCGCGCATCGAATTTTGCCAAGATAGAGAAAAAGTCCTCTAACTCTGTTGCATCTCTTAATGCTTTGAATTTTCTCGCTGATCTTGCAGACATCAAACGAAACATTTCAAGATCATCATCCTGTAAGTATTTTCTTAGCCCCTGATAACATGTTTTGTACTGCTGATAGGTTTTTAGGACCTGGGGCAGCGTCTCGTAGGCTATTTCATGTTGATCACAGCGCGTAAGAAACGACCAAATTGCCGTTCGTGTATTGGGTTTTTTATCGGGTAATGCCAGTTGGCACAACTCGCCTAATGCGCTTTGTGAAATCTTAACGTGCGAGTGCTCTTTTTGTTTTAATAACTGCAAAACCAGCTGAATCTTTTGATCAGGGTTGCATTGATCGAATGAAAATATATCCATAAAAACCTCTTATACAATGGCATGGTACTTGTGCGCTAATCTGCTGCGTTGTGTAGGGAAAGTCAAGGACGATGTCGTCATTTCTTGGGAAAGCAGGCGGAATCACCGCTGATTGCTTAGTAAAACTTTAACGTTGATTAAATTTACGTTGAATTGGGTATACAAACAGGAAGCCATTGCTGCATTCAGCGGAATGCCTGTTTTACTGCTTTTTTGCTTGCGCTTATCGATAATAATACGCAAAATCAGATTAACGAAAGCTATATACTTCTAAGGTGAATATTTTTGGTTTCGGTTCGTCAAAAAAAACAGTCTACAACGAGATCTTGGTTGTTCGTTATTCTTTTTTCGCTCTCTATGGGGTTAGCTTTGTCGCTGGCCATTTGGGGCATTTATTGGTTATGGTGCGAGACAAGTCGAGCGCATCTCTTTGCTTTTCGTCGGGTTCGTGTTGTGATGGATGCACAACATTTACAAGACCAACAGATTACGGAACTTGTGAAAGCCCATTTGCAAGGGGGATTTTTTTCTTTGCGAACGCAATCGTTGCGTGAGGCATTAGTTTCGGAACCTTGGGTTGCGGGAATCGAACTTCGTCGCGAATGGCCTGATTTATTGGAAGTGGATATTGAAGAGCAAAGGCCCGTCGCACGTTGGAATGCAACGCAGTTAATCACAGCCCATGGCAAGCTTTTTATCCCAGAAAAAAACACGATACCACAAAATTTGCCGCGGCTGCTGGGCCCTCCAAAAACAGAGGAGCAGGTGCTCGACAATTTTTTACGTTTTCAGGAATGGTTATCCCCTTTAAATATGAAGATCGTGCGCTTGGAATTGACGAAAAGTCGCAGTTGGCTATTTGTTTTAGAATCCGGTCTAGAAGTACAGCTAGGACATCAGCACGTGGAAGAGCGCATGAAAAAATTTGTTGCTGTTTATCCTGATATTATCGGAAAAAATAAGTTGATGGCGTTACGTATTGATATGCGCTATCCCAATGGAATTGCTGTTCGCTGGAACTAATGACCTTGAAACGTGTACGTTCCCTTACTTTAACTTGATTCCCCGTGGCTTGCCACGGGGATTTTTAATGCCCAGAAAAATGATGATGAGGATCGTTTAAAACAGCGAAGCGCTGTTATTTTTTTTGCAAATTGCATTAAAAACGGGTTATAATTTCATAGTGTTCTTAAGATGTTTGACATATACTTATGATTTCATTTCTATTATGGTCGATATTGGCGCTACAGGGAGACCGAGCAGGAAATGGCTAAGAAACAGAATCAAAATTTAGTAGTTGCTTTGGATATAGGCACCAGTAAGATTGCGGCATTGGTCGGCGAAGTAAATTCCGATAATGAATTAGAAATTGTGGGTGTTGGCACACACCCTTCGCGCGGTTTAAAACGCGGCGCAGTGGTGAATATTGAGTCTACGGTCCAATCCATTCAGAAGGCCATCGAAGAAGCAGAACATATGTCTGGCTGTGAAATTCACTCGGCTTATACCGGTATTGCAGGCAGTCATATTAAAAGCTTTAATTCTCATGGTATTGTGGCGATTCGAGATCGTGAAGTTTACCAAAATGACGTTGATCGAGTGATCGATGCGGCAAAAGCTGTTGCTATTCCGGCTGATCAGCGAATTCTGCATATTTTACCGCAAGAATTTATTATCGACCATCAAGCGGGTGTGCGAGAACCCGTCGGTATGGCGGGCGTTCGCTTAGAAGCAAAAGTGCATATTGTCACGGGCGCCGTCAGTGCGGTACAAAACATTACGAAATGTGTGCGCCGCTGCGGTTTGCAAATCAGCGATATTATTTTGGAGCAATTGGCATCGAGCCATGCGGTGCTGAACGAAGACGAAAAAGAGTTAGGCGTTTGTTTAGTGGATATCGGGGGAGGTACAACCGATATTGCGATTTTTACGGAAGGCTCTATTCGCCATACCAGCATTATTCCTATCGCAGGGGATCATGTGACGAATGATGTTGCTGTGGCTCTGCGAACACCCACGCAATACGCAGAACGCATTAAAAAAGAATTTGGCACGATTTTAGTGGATGAATTAGAACATGATGAGCAAATTGAGGTTCCTAGTGTGGCGCATCGTAGTCCGCGTCACATGCCGCGTCGCTTATTAGCGGATGTCATTACCGCGCGATATGAAGAGCTTTTTCAACTGGTGCTTGCTGAGATTCGACGAGGTGGTTTTCTGGATTCGATCAATGCGGGTGTTGTCATCACGGGGGGAGCGTCTCAAATTCCTGGTCTTGCCGTTTGTGCTGAAAAAATATTTCAATGTTCGGCGCGTCTTGGTGTTCCACAACAGGTGAGCGGTCTTGCGGATGTGCGCAACAACCCAAGCTTTGCGACAGGGATCGGATTGTTATTACATGGCTATCAAAATCAACGAATGGGTACGATGGGTCAATCGTTTGATAGCAGTGCACGTGGATTATGGACTCGTATGCGCGAGTGGTTCCAGGGTAATTTTTAAAGGAGAAGGGTGATGTTTGAGCTCGGTGATAGTGTCGGTCAAAATGCAAAAATTGTTGTTATGGGTGTTGGCGGAGGCGGTGGAAATGCGCTCGAACACATGATCATGGAGAATATTGAGGGTGTTGAATTTATTTGTGCAAATACCGATGCACAAGCTTTATCGCGCTCCAATGCAAAAACCACCATTCAACTGGGTGAAGAAATTACAAAAGGCCTAGGTGCTGGTGCTGACCCGATGATTGGTCGACAAGCCGCTGAAGAAAATCGTGAACGTATTCGAGAAGTGCTGCAAAGCAGCGACATGGTTTTTATTACAGCGGGTATGGGTGGTGGCACAGGAACGGGTGGTGCACCGATTGTTGCTGAAATCGCAAAAGAAATGGGAATTCTCACAGTAGCGGTGGTGACAAAACCTTTTGCATTTGAAGGCAAAAAACGCATGGATGTGGCGGAAGAAGGCATAAAAGCATTAAGCCAGTTCGTGGATTCACTGATTACGATTCCCAACAACAAATTGCTGTCTGTTCTAGGCAAAAATATTACCTTACTAAACGCGTTTAAAGCAGCAAATAACGTTTTATTAGGCGCAGTACAAGGCATTGCAGAATTAATTACCCGCCCTGGATTAATTAACGTCGATTTCGCTGACGTTAGAACCGTGATGTCCGAAATGGGCATGGCCATGATGGGGACGGGCGTCAGCAGCGGTGAAAATCGAGCTCGAGAAGCGGCAGAGGCAGCGATTGCGAGTCCATTGTTGGAAGATGTCGATTTTTCTGGTGCACGTGGCGTGTTAGTGAATATTACCGCTGGTTTAGACATGTCAATTGGAGAATTTGAAGCGGTTGGTGATTCGATTAAATCGTTTGCATCTGAGAACGCAACGGTGGTTGTCGGTACAGTGATTGACCCAGAAATGACCGATGAGCTGCGTGTCACTGTAGTGGTTACAGGGCTTGGTTTGGCGAAAGAGGGTGCAGTTCATCGTGCTGTATCGGGTGCTGCTACCAAAAATGAGAGCGGTGGTGTTGATTTTCAACAATTGGATAAACCTACTTTTATGCGTAAGCAAGAAACCATTAAGCCATCCGTGCCCGTAGATGAGCCGCGCGATAGGGATATTGATTATCTGGATATCCCCGCATTCTTGAGAAGACAAGAAGATTGATTCGCGGTTGCACCTTAAAAATGTGCTATATTGATTCAAGGCGCCTGCTTGTGAAATTAAGGGGATGTGCTACAATGCGCGACTGGAGAAAGGGAGTGTCAACATATGATCAAGCAGAGAACACTCAAGAATGTAGTGCGAGCAACCGGTGTCGGGGTACACACAGGTGAGAAAGTTTATCTCACGTTGCGTCCTGCTCCTGCGAATGCCGGCATTATATTTCGACGAGTTGATTTAGACCCAGTGGTGGAAATTCCCGCTGGTGTGTGTCACATCGGCGATACCAGTTTGTGTACTTGTTTGGCCAAGAATAATGCTCGAATTGGGACCGTAGAGCATCTGCTTTCTGCGCTTGCTGCATTTGGTATTGATAATTTGTATGTCGATGTCACTTCATCCGAAGTTCCCATTATGGATGGGAGTTCAGCCCCCTTTGTTTTTTTAATTAAATCGGCGGGCATTGAAGAAAAAAATGCATTGAAGAAATTTATGCGTATCAAAAAGATGGTTGAAGTTAAAGAGGGGGATAAATACGCGGCAATAAAACCTTACAACGGGTTTAAAGTCAGTTTTGAAATTGATTTCAAACACCCTATTTTTAAATCGGGCCCGCAATTTGCCACGTTGGATTTTTCTTCCGCTTCTTATGAAAAAGAAGTTTCTCGAGCCCGAACCTTTGGTTTTTTATCTCAATATGAACAAATTCGCAAAATGAACTTGGCTTTGGGAGCAAGTTTAGACAATGCAATTGTGCTTGATGATTATAAAGTTTTAAATGAAGATGGCCTTCGTTATCCGGATGAATTTGTAAAGCATAAAATCTTAGATGTGATTGGCGATTTATATTTGTTGGGCCATAGTGTGATTGGTGAATTTGTTGGATCGAAGTCTGGCCATTCGCTCAATAGCAAACTGCTCAGTGCGCTCTTGAAGCGAAAAGATGCTTGGGAAATCGTGACTTTTGAAGATAAAGAACAGTTACCGATTTCGTTTATTCCCGCCATTACTGTAACGGAATAATATCCTCAAACCCTTGGGAAAAATACCTCGAGCATCATCTTGGCACAATGTCTGCACGCAGCGTATTAATGAACCCTTCTTCTAATAGAGGCGCGCCATTTTTCCGAAAGGCACTTTGCGACAAAAGTTGAGTGGACTCTGCTAGCGTCGCTTGATAAATGACGGCGTATTCTGCTGTGGCGTAACGGGCGAGTTTTATTTTTATGTCAACAATGTGAAGATCCGGCGGGCATTCGAATATGTCATTGGCGTTGATCCAATCGGTCCAAAAATAATTGGATAGTAAATAAGCGCAGCGCAAGCCAAGATTTTTTGCCTGTGGGTTCAATGCCATAGAAATTTTAACGATGGGGTCGGGTTTGTATAAAGACCCACACCAATAAAAATTGCATGCCGTATAGTTTTTTCCTGAGCGTGTGGTCATGCGGCATGTAATGTGCGGGTTGTTTTGAGGAAAAGCCAATCGATCGTTTAACCAGCGTAATTCCATATCATTTTTAGGTTTGATGAACCCCCAAATATTACTGTACACTTCCACTTGGGATATTCCAAACTGTGCAGCAAGGACATCGACTTCTTGCACGATGTCGGGTGACGCGCGGCAATATTCACTGCCACAAATAATTCCATCGAGCACTACTTTTTCTGAAAAAAGCCGCAAGGTATTTTTAGCGTTTGTGTGAATACGATTAGCAGCATCAAAAAAAAGCTGAATGGGTTTATTCCAATGGGCAGCAATGACTTCGGGGTGGTCTTGAATGGCAATAATATTACGACAATCTTGAGTATACTGTTGAAAAGCGGTAAAAGACGCTTGCGCCGCTTTGGGTAGCCAGGGCGCTACGCTATAAACCGTAACAGTGGGATGTGCATTTTGCGCGAGTACCCATGTGGAAGCGCCAAACAGTGAGCCGACCTCTACAATAACACCGTATTCGGGAACGCTGTTGGCAAGCAATCCCAAATAATTAAGTTCTCCAACCGTTAATGGGGTTGGAATTGTTGTGTTAATTTTTATATTCATCAGCCAACAGCTTTTGTGTAACGGTTGCAAAGAAATAGAGGCGATTTTCTTGAGGTTGAAAGACACGTAATACGGATCGTTGGCGCACGGACAAAAACAGGGCGTTCGTGAGTCGTTTGAGTTTGATGGTCCTAGCAATGGATGGAATAGCAACGAATAAGCCATTTTTTTGAGCAAGGCGACAAAAAACTTCCCAGGAGCTGGGTTCTTGCGGTTCCACCATCATTTCATCCTTGAAAATTAGGTTGAAATCTTATTTTAGCAACATTCCTGCGGACTATTCAACTTGATTTTTTATTGTTGGATAAGCGCTGTAGAGCGGCTTTTAAATCGGGATGTGTGACGGCATCAGCGCTATTTTTTATCAACTCGCTGGTGGATCTCGTCATCTGTAACGTACGGCGCTGTCGAGGAGGAGGCGAAGTTTCTGGTAAATAAATGCGAATTTTAAGATCAGTGATCAATTTAAAAAAAGGGTGCTGTTGTAAAGCGTCAAGAATAACGCGTTGCTGGTAACGCAACTGCGTTGCCCAAACCGCGCTGTTGGTTCGCACGGTGAGGGTTGTATTTTCGTAATTGGCGACCTGGCAATGCTGCTGCAAGGGGGGGGATAATAGGTGTGCTAAAATATGATTAGCGCATTGAATTTGTTCGGCTTTTTTGCAAAGTGGCTGTAAGCCACGTTCTTGCCGAAGGACTTTTTCAATTGAGCAAGGATCGAGGGAGGTAGGTTGACGAGTTTGCATTTTCATTAATCTATGAGAGAATTGCCGCTTAATGTTATAGCTTTTCAGATCAATATGTTGGTGAAAATGATCGTGCCATTAGAAGCCAACCCTCTCCTAGCCTCTCCCGCAGGCGGGAGGGGGAAGCTCGACAGTGAGCACCATTGTCGGTAAGACAATTAAAATAGTTTATTTTTACCAAAATATTTATCTGAAACACTATAGTTATTGTTTGAATGATAAAAGAAGCACCTATGTTAAACAAGATCTTCAAGAAATTAATTGGAACTCGCAATGACCGCATTTTGCGCGAGTACCGAAAAATATTGGTAAAAATTAATGAACTAGAGCCTGAAATTGCAACGTTGTCTGATGAAGCGCTGCGCGCTAAAACCACGGAATTTAAAACGCGTATTCAAGAGGAGGGGAAAAGCCCAGATACTGTTTTAACAGAGGCATTTGCAGTTGTGCGCGAAGCGAGTCAACGCACGCTAGGGATGCGTCATTTCGATGTACAAATGCTGGGTGGGATGGTGCTGCATTTTGGCAATATTGCTGAGATGCGCACGGGCGAGGGAAAAACACTAGTCGCTACGTTGCCGGCGTATTTAAATGCGTTGGCTGGCAAAGGGGTACATATCGTTACGGTGAATGATTATCTTGCAAAACGAGACGCCGAATGGATGGGCCCGATTTATTCTTTTTTAGGATTAACAGTGGGTATTAATTTATCGGGTATGGATTTGGCTGCCAAGCAAGCGGCTTATCGAGCCGATATTACGTATGGTACCAACAATGAATTTGGTTTTGACTATTTGCGCGATAATATGATTTTTAATTTAGAACAACGCGTGCAAAGAACATTGCATTACGCGATTGTGGATGAAGTGGACTCCATCCTTATCGATGAAGCGCGCACCCCATTAATTATTTCTGGCCAAGCGGAAGAGTCTTCGGATTTATATCAAAAAATAAATTATCTGATTCCTTCACTGAAAAAACAAATGATGGAAGAGGGGCAAAAAGACGAAGACGTTCCAGAGGAAAAGCGTGGCGATTTTACGTTAGATGAAAAAAATCGACAAGCATTTTTAACGGAACAAGGTCATCAGCGCATCGAAAAAATGCTCGTGAAAGAAGGCTTAATGCAAGCAGGCGATAGTCTTTATGACCTCTCCAATATTAGTTTGATGCATTACGTCAATGCGGCGTTGCGTGCGCACACATTATTTCAGCGTGACGTGCATTACATTGTAAAAGACAATGAAGTGATGATTGTGGATGAACATACGGGGCGGTTGATGCCAGGTCGCCGTTGGTCGGATGGATTACATCAAGCCGTGGAGGCAAAAGAAGGCGTTGATATCCAACTCGAAAATCAAACCTTGGCGACCATCACCTTTCAAAATTATTTTCGTCTTTATGAAAAATTGTCAGGTATGACAGGCACGGCGGATACGGAAGCTTACGAAATGCAAAAAATTTATGGGTTGGAAGTGATTATCGTACCGACCAATCAGCCCATGATTCGTTTAGATGAACCCGATCGCGTCTATTTAACGACGAAAGGTAAATTTGACGCTATCATTGAGGAAATTCGTCAGCGCCACGAAAAAGGCCAGCCGATATTAGTGGGCACAGCATCCATTGAGGCATCTGAATTAGTTTCAACATTACTGCATCAAGCGAAAATCAAACACGAAGTATTAAACGCCAAGCAACATGAGCGTGAAGCAAAGATCATTGCTCAAGCGGGTCGCCCGGGAGCCGTGACGATTGCAACTAACATGGCGGGTCGAGGAACGGATATTGTGTTGGGCGGAAATGTGAAAGCGGACATTGCTGAGCTTGAAAACGCCAGTGACGAGCAAATCGCGCTACTTCGCGATGAATGGAAAAAAGCGCATGACGTGGTTTTGAAAGCGGGCGGGTTACATGTTTTAGGAACCGAACGCAATGAAGCGCGTCGTATTGATAATCAGCTGCGGGGTCGATCGGGCCGCCAGGGAGATCCCGGGTCATCACAATTTTATTTATCGCTAGAAGATAATTTGCTGCGTATTTTCGCTTCTGATCGTATGTCAACGATGATGCGCCGCTTAGGTGTGACGGAATCTGACGTTATCGAAAGTAAAATGGTCAGTCGTGCCATTGAAAATGCGCAAAGGCGTGTTGAGGGGTACAACTTTGATATTCGCAAAAATTTATTGGAATATGATGACGTCGCGAATGATCAACGTAAAGTGATTTACCAGCAGCGTTTTGAATTATTAAAAGCGAAAGATATTGTAAACACGGTTAAGGAGCTTCGTGAAGAAGCGGTTAATGACATGATCAGCATTTACATTCCACCGGAAAGTTTGGAAGAGCAGTGGGATGTGCCTGGTTTAGAGAGACAATTGACAGAGGATTTCGGTGTTAAATTGCCAATCGCACTTTGGTTGCAGCAGGAAGAAGCGTTAAACGAAGACACTTTACGTGAACGTATTATCGATGAGGTTGTGAAATCTTACAGCGAAAAACAAGCGAAATATACCCCCGAAGCGTTGCACGAAGTGGAAAAAATGATCATGCTGCAGATGCTGGATCACCATTGGAAAGAACATTTAGCGGCAATGGATCATCTGCGGCAAGGCATTCATTTACGAGGTTACGCACAGAAAAATCCAACACAAGAATTTAAACGAGAATCGTTTGAATTATTCAAAAGCATGATGAATAAAATCAAATATGAAGTGATTTCCATGCTGTCACGAGTGGAAATGGGGAGTCCGCAGCAAGTGGAAGCACAGCAACAGACGCAAGCCATGCCCATGAATGTCACGTATCATCACGCACAAACCAATTTATTTTCAGATCATGATTCGGAGCGTGAAGCAAATCCATCGAGTGAAGATCAAAAACGTCCTTTTGTTCGTACAGAAACAAAAGTTGGGCGTAATGATGCTTGTCCTTGTGGCAGTGGAAAAAAGTATAAACAGTGTCATGGGAACTTGCTGAACTAAATTAAGAGAGAGACTATGGTAGGGAAGCGGCATTTGGACGTTGTTTGCGGCGTCATTGGAAATGAGGCAGGACAAGTTTTAGTTGCACTCAGAGACTTTGAATCCGATCAGGGTGGGTTATGGGAATTTCCCGGTGGAAAATTAGAATTTAGCGAAGTCTTAGAAGATGGTTTATGCCGAGAATTGTACGAAGAATTAGACATTGATATCTTAGAAGCCGATCCTTGGATGCAAGTCAATTACGAATATCCTCTATACCATGTAACCCTGCATGTCTGGCGAGTGGTTCGCTATGAAGGTGAGCCCAAAGGACAGGAAGGACAAATTATTCAATGGGTAGATCGAAACGGATTAAAAAAATTAAAATTTCCACCCGCCAATGGTGCGATCGTTGATGCGCTTCTTCAAGAAGAATTAAAGATCTCTTCGTAAATTCATCCTGGTGAGGCCGCACCCAATGAATCTGGAGAATGGCTGACGGGATGAGGACAGGAATTTCCCCTTTTGTTTTCTAAAACAATAAGTTGCCAGATAATGAACTTGGGGAATTGCTGGGATGAGGATGTTACACTCGACAACAACTCAATTGAAACGGAAATTCATTTTGAATATTATCCCAGTGTTCATTTTCTTGTTCAGAAAAGAGGGGGCGGAAGCGAATGGATAGGCGATGTTTGCCGACACTGACTTCAGGATAAATGTTAAAGTTCACGGGGACCGAGATTCGTATCATTTGGCACGGCGAATTCGGGTCTAGGGATTGCTGATAAAACACATTATTCGCAACGGCTTTTTGAGCTGGCGCGCTGTCGCGACTTAGATTTAAAATAGTCTTAATGATTTTTTCAAGCAGCTCAAACTCGGATTTCCATTTTAAAAGATCCGCTTTGCGGCGTTCGTCTGAGAGGTGCAGCCATAGCATATAAGCAGGTACCGTGAAATTACAGGGTCCAGCAGGACTGTTCAGTTGCATGCGAATTTGCTTAAGAAAAGGATCTTGTCGTAAATTCTCGCCGATTTTAATTCGGCCACTTTGGTGAATTGCGTCGGTCAAGCAGTCTAATTGGTGGAGAATATCCTGTAGTTTACGGATGTCTACTTGCGGGGAAAATTCAAGTTGCGCTAACACAGTGGCTTGTTGGTTGAGAGCTTGAACCAGTTTTGCTTTAAGCTCAGGCCGGTCAGAAACATCGGCGATTTTTAATAGGGTCTCCAATGATTGGCGGCAGTTTTGTGGCGTTGTGGCTTTTAAGTAGTATTGCAGCTGATTGAAAAGGTGCTCTAGCCGCAAAAAAAGGCGGATATTTTCATTCAGCGGTTGTTCGTAAGTGATGAAAGCAGAACTCATGGGTCGTGTTAAATCTTTTTAAAATGTTAATACAAAATCTGAAAAACGATAAAACAATAATAACATGAGTTTTGAAGTCAGGAAAAGTTTCATTAGTAAATTCGGCACGAGGTTTGTGCGACATAGGCGATAAAATACGTAGGCTATTAAATCAAGCTTAGATAGTATTGATGAAGCCGGGCGACCTCTTGTTGCAATTGTAATACATCTCCCTCATTGTTGACGATATCATCGGCACCGACCAATCGTTCTTGTCGCTGACACTGAGTTTTTAAGATGTTTTCCAGTAAGGGTGTGGGGGTGTTTTCGCGTTGCTGCAAGCGGTGACGCTGAGTTTCAAAAGAAGTATCGACGACGATGATCCGATCGAACAAGTGTTGAAGTTTCTTTTCAAAGAGCAGTGGAACAACAACAATGCAATATTTGCTTTGCGCTGTTTGTATATCGCGTTGCATGGCTTGGATAATGGCTGGATGAAGGGTTTTCTCTAACCACTCGCGTTCAGCGTCGTTAGTAAAAATCGTTTTTTTAAGTAATTGGCGATTCAGCGTGCCATCGGGTAATTGATAATTTTTACCAAAGTGAGCGATGATATGCTTGAAACAAGGTGTATTTGGCGCGGTCAACGCGTGGGCGAGTTGATCCGTATCGATGACAGTCACTCCCAGTTTTTTGAAAAAATTCGCAACGGTTGATTTTCCGCTTCCCATGCCGCCAGTTAAACCGATGACCATCATGTTGGAATAACTCGTAACCAATGAATAACGAAAGGATTCGTTATGAAAGTGATCCAAGCGGCGAGACCGATAAAAGGGCCGAAAGGAATGGGACGTTGCCATTGAATGAGCTTAACGGCCATCAAAAGTAGGCTCAACACTGCCCCCACGATAACGGCAAGCAGTAGTGTATTCAGCATGCCGTATATGCCGAGCCAAGCACCAGCCATCGCCATCATTTTAAAATCGCCATGCCCCATGCCTTGTTTGTGACGGATATGTAAAAATAACCACGCAGAAAGCCACAAAATAACATAACCCATAGCCGCTGCCCACACAGATTGGTGGAGTGGAGTGAATAAGGTAAACGTGTTGGCTAACAGGCCAATCCACAATGTTGATAAAGTTATTGTGTCGGGTAATAATTGATGCTGAAAATCAATAAAGCACAGAGTGAGGAGGCAATAGGTGAATATCAAGCCCATGGGCATCTGCCATGTGAGGCCAAAACGCCAGAAGATGGCCAGTGACATTAAACAGGTGAGTCCTTCAATAATGGGATACAACGTAGGAATGGGTCGTTGACAGAAAGCACATTTACCCCTTAAAAACAGATAGCTCCCTAGTGGAATGTTGTGATAAAACTTAAGCTGTGTTTTGCAGTGTGGGCAATGTGATCGTGGTAGTGCGAGAGAAATTTTCTCTCCGTACGATTCTTTTGTTAAGCCGAGAAATTCGCGACAATCCGCCTGCCATTGTTGCTGCAACATTTTGGGGTAGCGAGCGATCACCACTGATAGAAAGCTTCCAGTCAAGAGGCCAAAAAGCCCAACGGCGATAAAAATCACCGGATAATAATCGTATAAATCGATATCCATAGTTAACTCCTGATTTCAAGGCCTAAATGGATCATGGGCAAATATAGCGCGGCAATAATAATGCCGGCTAATAAAGCTAATAATATCATGATTATGGGCTCAGCATATTTAATAACATGAGCTAACTGTTCAGTAAACGTTTCTAAATGATTTGTGGCAAGATTGCTGAAGACAACTCCCAGCGTACCGGTATTTTCGCCAATGAATATCATCTGTAATGTGGTCAGTGGAAGAAGGTGCAATGCTTGCAAGCATTCATGTAACGAGGCGCCACGGGTGAGATTTTCAGGAAGGGTTGAAAATAATTGCTCGAGATAACGATTGGTCAGTATTCGATTCGCAAGGTTAATCGCAGCAAGCAACGGAATATTTGTTAGCCATGCGATGGCGAGCAAATAACTCCATTGACTGAACGCCGCATGAAGAACAAGAGATCGTAGCAGAGGAACATGTAAAATATATTGATGCAATCGTTTTGAGAGGTTGCGTGACTGTAACGCAAAATACCCCCCGAAAAAAAATATCACCAATATATTCATTAAGATGCAATAATGATGTTGCATTGCCAGCGCTAGTTTCAGTAAAAGTTTTGTGAGAAATGGTAATTCACCCCCTAATTCAGAAAAGAATTGTTGATATTGTGGAAGAATATAAAAGAGACTTCCTAAAGTGATGAGCAGGGTGCAGCACAATAAAAAAATGGGATAGCTGAGTGTTTTTTTAATTTGATGTTTTATTTTTTGTTTTTGTTGTAGAAGCTTAAACAATTGTTGGAATGCTTCTGCTAATTGGCCAGTTGTTTCACCTGCCGCGATAAAAGCACAATATTCTTCGGTAAAAAGACGAGGGAAGTTTTGCATCGCTTGTGCTAAACTCATGCCTGCTTGAAGATCATTTTGAATTTGTGCAATGACAGATTTGAAACGATTATTTTTTTGTGATGCATGTAAAGTGGATAGCGCAAGAGAAAGAGGAACCCGTGCTTGAATGAGCACAGTCAATTGTTGCGTAAAATGCAAAATATCGGTAGTGCATGCTGCTTGGGTCCAATAAAAATATTCTCGCGATATTTTTATTGGAGTAATGCCGGCAGAAAAAAGGTGAGCCAGTTGGGCCGCGTAATTTTTTGCATAATGTTGTCCGATGCTGATTTTCCCGTTGCGCTGTACTCCTTTCCAAAAATAATAAGGCATACTTATTTTTCCCCAATTGAGCGTTGTAATTCATTTTGGGTGATAATGCCGGCATTCACTTTTGAAAGTCCATTTTCCCATAAAGTCGAAAGATGAATTTCTTTGGCAATTTTGTTGGGAGGGGCGCCGTTGAGTAACAGCATTTTCGTGGTTTCATTCATTTCGAACAATTCATAAATTCCGGTACGGCCATGGTACCCTAAAATACAATATTGGCAGCCGATATTTTCCATAGTGGTTTTACAATGTTTGCAACATTTTCTTGCCAGTCGTTGTGCGATGATGAGATTAAGTGATTCTACTAAATCAAGCGAAGAAATACCCATCATCGTTAAGCGAGTGAGTGATTCAACAGAATTATTCGTGTGTAAGGTTGAAAGTACCAGATGACCTGTTTGAGCGGCATGAATGGCCATTTTCGCTGTTTCACGATCGCGGATTTCACCCACCATAATAATATCGGGGTCTTGTCGCAAAATAGCGCGTAAAGCGTGATTGAAGTTGAGTCCAATTTTCGGATTGACATTGAGTTGATTGATATTCTCTAATTCAATTTCGATGGGATCTTCGATGGTCGTAATATTTCGTTCGTTGGAATTTAGTAATGAGAGCGCAGTATATAAAGTGGTGGTTTTCCCGCTCCCGGTGGGCCCAGTAATTAAAATTAATCCTTGTGGTTTATCAATATTTTTTTGAAAAATAATTTTTTGTTCTGGTTCTAATCCTAAATGCTCAATGCTGAGTATATTGCCGTCATTTTTTAGTAAGCGCAGAACAACTTTTTCGCCATGAAGAATAGGTAATGTGCTGACTCGACAAATATAATTTTTGTTGAGCTTGTTTTTTATTGGATAACGACCATCTTGGGGTAAGCGTTTTTCAGCAATATCTAAATTGGCTTGAATTTTTAAATAATTGGTCAGCATGGGTGCCGTTATTGTTGAGGAATGATGAATGTCATATAAAATTCCGTCGATACGAAATCGAATTTTTAGGATATGCGGTTGTGGTTCAAAATGAATGTCTGAAGCATTTTTTTCAATGGCCAGTAGCATTATTTCTTGCACGAATTCAGCAATGGTATGATTAATTTGCATAGCCTTTTGCAACACCGCCGCCTCCTGTTTTCCAGATTAATTTTTCTTGATAGATTTCGGGTGTTAATGTGTAGGTGTCTTCTGTTGTAATGCCATATTTATTGGCAGGTACAATAATGATATTGCCAGCTTCAGTCACTTTTACAGATGACACGAGTCCCCTGCTGCTGCTGCTGCTGTTCGTGATGTTAGGTGGAACACCATTTTTGCCCGCGATACATTCATCTAATTGTCCGGTGATTTCAAAGCATTCTTCGATACCAATTCTAAATGGAATTGCAGCTTCGACTACTTCTGTGTAGTGAGCGCGCCGTGTGTAAACTTGATAGGAGGGAATAGCAATCGCAATCAAAATGCCAATGATGGCGATGACAATCATCAATTCTAATAAGCTAAAGCCTTTCGGTTTATCCATGTGAGGTCGCTCCCGTGTTGATATGGTATTTTTATATGGGATTCATGAGGTGTTCGCAATACAGGGGTGTTTTGAGCTTTTAAGAATTGATAAATAACGGTAAGGTAGGTATATTCTGTTTTCTCGCAAGAGGGCAGTGTACAAAGTTCAAATTTGACACAAGTGTGCCGATGTAGCTCAGTTGGTAGAGCAACTGATTCGTAATCAGTAGGTCGCCCGTTCGATTCGGGCCATCGGCACCACATAATCAATAAGTTATATGGAGAGCTCTCCCAGTAAAAAATAAAAAGCTACCTATGTGCTACCTTTCGCTCTGCCGAGGGTGTGCGCTAAGCTGCTGCCCAATTTATACCCTGCTTCTCTGTAAAATTTAATCATAATTAGCGCTGTATCCGTCGATTCTTGTGCAATTATATTGACAATAATTGGCCAGCCGTGTCAGGATGGTGAAAAATAATACTGGATAATTTTCAATCGAAAAAACAACTGGTTCTATCATATTAGCTTCCAGTGGGTAAGGCTTATAGAGTCTGCTCAGGACTATCGTATCGGGCCTTCTCTGCGGTTGGAGAATTTATAACATAAACTGTTTTTTTTACTGAGTGAGTAATGTCAAAAAATAATTTGCTAAAATTTAATAAACAGTTTTTCAGGGACTTTTGGCAACTATTTAAACCCTATTGGACTTCCGAAGAAAAATGGAGTGCATTTGTATTACTGGCATTAGGTATTTTATGCACAATTTTTGGTGTGCGCGCAAGTGTCACACTTAATGGCATTACTAAAGATTTTTACGATGCCTTGCAGAATTTTAATAAAGTAGCAATAACGACATCGCTACTTCACTACATCATTATGTTAGCCATCCTAATACTTGTTTATGGTTATGGATTTTATTTTAATGGGTTACTCGCTATTCGCTGGCGCCGCTGGCTAACAAAGCATTATTTAAAGAAATGGCTTCACAATCACAGTCATTATCATATGCAACTGCGCGGTAGAAATATGGATAATCCTGATCAGCGTATCAGTGAGGATCTTGATACATTCACCAGCGCAACAATGGGTGTATTTTTTATGATTTTTGAATCTTTATTTTCTGGAATTTCTTTTGGTATTATTCTCTGGGGTCTGTCAGGTAGTTTATCTATTGCTGTCGGGCATCACCATGTTAGTGTACATGGCTACTTACTTTGGGCCGCATTATTTTTTGGGCTCTTGGCAATAGGGATAACCCAACTGATCGGAAAAAAATTAGCGAATTTGGATTATCAGCAACAACATTTTAATGCGGATTTTCGTTTTTCGTTAGTAAAGCTTCGTGAATCCAGTGAGCAAGTTGCACTTTATCAGGGGGAGCGTAATGAAGATAAAAGATTTGACCATTTTTTTAATAGGATTTACGATAATTTCATTAAAATGCTTTCATTAAAAAAGCGGCTAATGTTTTTTACTTCTGGATACAGCATGGGACTTTATTTTTTAGGAATTTTAATAGCTATCCCACTTTATTTCCAAAAAAAACTTCAAATTGGTGGGATGATGCAGGTTACCGGGGCCTTTAGCTCTGTTGTGAGTGCATTCTTGTCATTTGCCAACTCCTTTAGCTTTTTTACAGAATGGAGGGCTGTTGTTTCTCGTTTATCTGAATTTAATCAGTGCGTAGATTTCTCACAACACCCAGCAGTAACAGGGAAACATATTCTTATTAATGATGGCTTCAATGGAGGTATCGTTATTAATAATTTCACGCTTTCACTACCCAACGGAACAGTTCTTTTAAGTAACCTGAATTTAAACTTTTATGCTGGCAGTTCGTATTTATTATGCGGGCCTTCAGGACTTGGGAAAAGTACTTTATTAAGGGCATTAGCCGGGCTTTGGCCATTCTATCAGGGAGAAATTTATAGACAAAAAAATAAGTCGATGTTCTTTTTACCCCAGAAGCCCTATTTTCCTATCGGATCTTTTAAGGAGGCTTTGATCTACCCGGGAAATCAAGATATTGGTATTGATATAATTCATGATACGCTTTTGCAGGTTGGCCTTACAAAATTTCAGCATAGTCTTGACGAAATAAAAGATTGGGAAAAGGAGTTGTCTTTGGGAGAACAGCAGCTCGTTGCTTTTGCCCGTCTATTTTTACATAAACCGGATATCATTTTTCTGGATGAGTCCACATCCGCCTTAGACGAAGAAAAGGAGTGTTTCGTTTACAAAGCAATGAGGAAATTCTTACCTCAAGCAGCGCTCATTAGTGTTGGACATCGGAGCAGCTTACGACAGTTCCATGAAAATATCATTACGCTCACAAGTGAGGCGAAAACTTCAGATGGCCTTACATTAAAAGTTACCGAAATGCCTTCTGACTTGATTGTACCAACCTAGCAGGGTGGTACATGACGTATGTGATCTCGCCCCGAAAATACGGACGCCTTCCTAAGCACCATCATTACTTCAAATTGCTTGGGGCTCAAGCACTCAAGTCTAGAGTGAAGTCGCTTTCTATTGTAGTACACATCGATATAATCAAATATGTGACCTTTTGCTAAAGCTCGTGTTGCAAATTTTTTGCCATGAATTGCCCACACCTAACCAACTTTTGATAAATTTATAACCCCACCTCTTTTTCTTTCCACGCACAACAGCCAAATAACATATTCTACTAGCCAACAATTATTAATCTAAAAAACCAAATCACATTATTCCTGACTATTACACCCCCGCCCACTCACCTTCCGGTACCTGACCCCGCTCTCTCACGTCTCTCAGACGTTGTGAGGGCGGGGTCAGGGAATTTTTGCTTTAGCAAAAATAGGAAGGTGGTGGTGGGCGGGAAAAAGCGCTAACTTTTTGCTTCTGCAAAAAATAAAATGTTTATGCTGCAATGGCCGCATTTGATGAATGGAGTGATGATTTAATTGCTGAAATAGAGTTCTCACCCAAATCGTCACTATTTTTTGAATTTTCAAATAGTGGTGTTGAGATAGATTGTGCTGTTTCAAGATAATGTAAACTCACAGAATCAAACCACAATGATATTTTCCCCTCCCACTCACCGTTGCGTTGCTTGTCGCATTGCAATATGGCATCGGGTTCACTGGGTTCTTTGTTTTTATTGCGCCATACCGTAAAAACATTATCCGCTAAATCAGTAATGCTGCCAGTGCCTTTGATATCCATTTTGTTAGGAAGATAATTTTCATCTTGGCTTTTGCGAGGATGGGTAACCAAATGAATATGACAAGGATGGCTATTTTTAAAATCGCATAATTGTTCGGTAAATTTTTTTGGGTGTTGTAATCATCTTCGGAAATTCCGCATTTCATCATTGAGTCAATTAAAAAAACATCGATACCATAGCGTTTCCGTGCATATTCAAACACAAAAAGTAAACGTTGAATTTTAGTAGCGCCAACCAAATCAAACAACCATAATCGATCATGGTACCAGTTTTGTGCTGACTGAATGTTCTCTGCGTTTAATGTGTTGGTCGCATGCAATTGACGATCTAGACGCAATAGTACACGCTCCGGCTTTAATTCCAAGCTTGCAATACAGACTTTTGCGCCTTGCTGCATAAAATGCAGCATAAGGTAACCCAGCAATTGACTTTTGCCGTGACCATTAATACCGGTCCAGACAGATAATTCATTGGGCCTAAAATGAATACGTCCGCGGCATTTTTGCCATGGTGTTTCATAAGCGTTAAAGTGCTGTCTATCTTGAGTAACGAGCCTAATAACATCATCTGTATAATCCATTGCGGGTTTTAGTTCATTGGGATCGGATGTTTTTGCATGAGTAAAACATTTCTGAATACTCGCTTGATCTACGCTATTACGCAAACAAGCATTAGCAGATTCATGAGGGAGTTGAACTTGATAACAACGATGTCCGCCTAAACGTTCACGTAGTGCATTCGTTAAAGCGTGTGTTTTATTATTTTCATGCCAGCAAAAATAAATTTTATCAAAAATGCTTAAATCATCGTATTCTTGAGGTAACCAGGTTAATGCTTGGCGTAAATTTTCAGTCAATGGAATAGCCAAACTGGGAATGCCATATTGATGCAGTGACATAGCGTCAATTTCATTGAGTGTAAGTGTCACAGTACGCGCATCACCCGATAATGCTTGCCAACCAAATAAAGTCGTTTGATTTTTCGATTGATATTCTTCTTTGATCGGCATGATTAAATCAAGAAAATAAGCAATCTTAATTTGCTTTACGGAATCTTTTTTAAAATAAGGAAAGACTAACCAATCGTTTTGTTGATGTAATTTAAATTGATGAAGTGTATCAAAGGTTATTTGATGGTTCTTTTTGAGATCTTCTACTAATGACGAATATTCTTGCAGTCTCGCGTAATCATTCAGATTGAATATCACGGTGTTTTTTGTTGCTGGCGCCATTAAATTTGCATCACCTATGCCTAACCACTGCTTCGCGGAAAAAACCGCTTCGACAACGCTTATTTTTCGTTTAATGCGCCATAGGTCGATGAGATCTCCCTCTTGCTGATTAAAAGAATTAATCCAATACCCTTTTTTA
>Ga0155581_141_pt3 | contig 83615 bp, 72 predicted proteins | sample RifCSPhighO2_12_FD_107238 | JGI IMG/M metagenome (GOLD analysis project Ga0155581, IMG submission 107238) | Coxiella sp. RIFCSPHIGHO2_12_FULL_42_15 | reverse complement strand
CAATCTTAACCTAATTAACAAAATGATCATTAATCTTTGACAATACGGTCGAGTCCATATAAGACCCTAGAAAACGTAAACGTAAAGAAAGCCTGCCAGAAGAAACTAACCGAAATGTAAGACACCAAGCTTTTCAAGTTTGCCAACATACTTTATTTTATCCTCACCTTCCTATAGGAGGTGACAGCTCGGTGCCCCCGGACCCTCTTTCCGGGCAAGCGCCGCCTTTCTAACATAAATTCTCCAGCAATTATACGAATTGCAAACAATAAACCCCTTCCGTATAATCACTTACTCGCATTCATACCGCCAGGGCAAAAAACATGCAATCCATTTCATCCCACAAGCCCAACGGACTCATATTCCATGTTTTAAGCTTAGCCTTGCCTATGGCTTGGTCTCGTTTCATACAAATGATGGGTTGGTTTGTTGGTATGCTGATGGTCGCTCATTTGGGTAAAGAGGAGTTGGCGGCAAGTGCACTCATTAATGCAACTCAAATTACGTGTTGCGTCATCTTTATGTCGCTGTTATTTGCCATCGGCGTAGTTGCTGGGCGTTTGTTTGGAGAAGAAAAGCCATATGAACTGGGTACCCTTTTTCAGCAGAGTTTTATTTTTTCTATTATTATTGGTGCTGTGCTGTCGGTGGTCTTTTACTTTATCGGTGATCTATTAAAATTAACTGGGCAATCACCACAATTTACAAAAATCAGTAGTGAATATTTTCATGTTTTTGCTTGGGTGGGGATTCCACTGATGCTGCTCGTGTGTGTGCAGCAATTTTGTTACGGGATTTTGAAGCAGCACTTGGTAATTGTTAACAATATTTTTAGTTTAATTATTCTCATTCCCATCTTGTATCTCTTTATTTTCGGCAAATTCGGTTTTCCTGCGTTAAAAATTCGTGGTTTAGCAGTTGGTATTATCATTCAATCAGTCATTAATCTGATTTCCTTGCTGATCAGTCTGCATTATTTGCCAGACGTTAAAAAATATCGTTTTTTTGAATGGCGTCAGTTGAAAGGTGTGCACTATGTTCGGCAACTTTTTCAAGTGGGTTGGCCGATGAGCATTCAGTTTGGCGGGGAACTTTTAGCCTTTTTTGTTATGACGTTGTTTACCGGTTGGTTGGGTGAGGCTGCTTTATCGGCATCACAAATTACTTTTCAAGTGATGCTGCTTTTTCTGATCCCTTTATTTGCGGTTGCAGAATCGGCAGGCATTTTAGTGAGCCAAGCGATTGGGAGTCGACAATGGCACGTGGTTGAGCGTACAGGACGTGTTTGTATTCGCATTGGGTTAGTCGCCGTTTTATTACTGAGTATTTTGTTTTTTGCGATACCAAATTACCTTTCAGCAATGTACATCAATATTCATGACTCCGCTAATGCCCAAACGGTTATGTTGGCACGTTGGCTTTTTTATTTAACGGCGTTGTCGTTATTGGGAGACACGTTGCGAAACTTGTATGTGGGCGCTTTACGGGGATTTTATGATACTCAATACCCTATGTGGTTGGGTTTAATCACATTGTGGTTGATTGCTGTGCCTTTGAGTTATGTGATGGGATTTAGTTTAGAGTGGGGGGTTATTGGGATACGAATGGCGGCCATCATCGCTTTTTTCATTGGTGCGCTGCTCTTGTGGATGCGCTGGCGTAGTCGCATTGCCGCGCTTTAATCCTATATACTCTTTTGCTCTGCATTATAATTCGGTATGATCATGTCTTCGATGCTTATAAAGTCAATTTAAGGAGAAACTTCATGAAAAAAGCAATGGTCGCAGCGGCGGTTTGTCTGTTTACGGTCATGTCTGCGGTTGCTGCAGATTCTTTTACCCCCCAGCAAAAGGATGAAATTGGTAAAATTGCAAGTGATTATTTGATAGAGCATCCTGAAGTTTTAATCAAGGTCAGTCAAAAATTACAGCAAAAGCAAATGCAAGCGATGCAGCAGAGGCTTTTGCAATCAGTGCTAGCGAATAAAGATATCTTATTGAACGATAAAAACACTCCTATGATCAAGCCGGCGGGTGCTAACGTTGCTGTCATTGAATTTTTCGATTATCAGTGTGCTTTTTGCCATAAAGTTTTTTCTGAATATGAACAAATTATGAAAAATAATCCCAATGTGATGTATGTTTTTAAAGAATTTCCGATATTTTCAGAGCGTTGGGCAGCATCGAAATATGGCGCCGAAATGGGTTATGCGGTTTATCAATTGGGTGGGTATAATGCTTACCTGAAATACCATCATGCGATTTTTTCCAGTGGTAAAGAAGAAGGAAAGCTCACGGTTGATGATATTAATCATTTTGCAAAACAATCCGGCGTTGATATCAACAAAGCAAAAGCACAAGCGGGAAAAGACGCAGGCCTTGTCACGGATACCTTAAAATTTGGCATGAGTTTAGGATTTGAATTTACGCCTGTGTTTGTGATCATGCCCCTTGATGGTGCGAATGATCAAAATACCACGGTTATTCCTGGATATGCGGATCAAAAAACTTTGCAGGATGCAATTAATAAAGCAGCAGGTAAATAGATCAATCTGAGCCGCAACCGTAAGAAAAAGCGTGATCGAGAAGAAAACAAACGTCTTTTTAGGGACGTGCGCGAAATAATTTTTACAACTTTTTCATGAAAAAGTTGTAAAAGTTATTTCGTACACGTTCCTTACCGTTGTGACTCGGAATAAACATAGGGTAAATATCCAGGCTTCCAACGCGCTTCTGCAATAAATTCTTCCACCGGTTTATCTATTTTTATCGTTGCATATCCTTCATCGACTCCTGCTTTTGCAACGGCGATGGCGATATGCAGAGAAGCCGCTTCGACCTGAGGAATGGTGGGCAGTAATCCATCGCAATGTTGATTTGCAAATTCCGCAAGCGCATGACTGGCAGCGCGCAGCATAGAGTCGCTGCAGAAGCTTGCGCCTATTGCCGTGATGCCAAGCCCCAATCCCGGAAAAGCCAAGTAATTGTTACATTGGCTGATGACGAACGTTTGGTTGTTGTATTGCACATCCGCAAAAGGGCTACCGGTTGCTATCAATGCCCGTCCTTTGGTCCAGTGAATAATTTCTTCGGGTGTTGCTTCGGCTCGTTCATTGGGATTAGACAGGGGCAGAATGGTGGGTTCTGCTACGTGGTTTGCCATTTCGGTAATCATCGTTTGCGTAAAAGCACCGGTTTGTGCTGACGTGCCAATTAATATGGTGGGTTTTACATTTTGTATCACTTCCAGCAAGGAAATTGATGCTGCATTTTCTACGTTCCATGAACTGATTTCGGCGAAGTTGCGTGCGAAGGGCTGCTGCGCATCTGTGATTTCGGAACAACGATCCGTCACCAATCCAAAACGATCCACAATCCAAAAACAATGTTTAGCTGTTTTTTCCTGAATGCCCGCGGCCAACAGTGCGGAATAAATATTTTCGGCAACCCCCATTCCCGCAGAGCCACCACCAAAAATCACAATGCGTTGTTCGTGCAATTTTGTTTTTGTTTTACGACAGGCAGCCAACACAGCGGCGAGTGCAACAATACCTGTTCCTTGAATATCATCATTAAAGCTACATAATTCATGGCGATATTTTTTTAAAAAATGAGTACCGTTATTGCGGCCAAAATCTTCGTAATGTAAAAAGACGCCCGGAAATTTCTTTTTCACGACGTGAATAAACCTATCCATAAAAACTTGATATGATGCAGAATCGATACGTCGATGACGCCAACCCAAATATAAAGGATCTTTGAGAATGACTTCGTTATTGGTACCCACATCTAACATAATGGGTAGTGTGGTATTAGGATCGATACCTGCAAATAAACTGTAGACAATTAATTTTGCCACTGGTATGGCCATTCCGCCAACGCCTTGATCACCGATTCCTAAAATTGCTTCACCGTCCGTGACAACGATTAATTTAATATGGGGATTGGTGCGATTATCAAGAATTTTTTCCATCTTATCTTGATTTTTATAGGAGATATAAAGTCCACGGGGTTGCATGAATCGCATGTTGTAAAGTTTCACATTGCTGCCGACAAAAGGCGTATAAATCACGGGTAGCATTTCTGATGTGTGACGTCGTAATAACTCGTAAAATAATGTTTGATTGTAATCCAACAATCGATTCAAATAACGATTACGATTAATGGGCTTGTCGTAACTTAAGAATTGTTGATAAACACGCGCCACTTGTGTATCAAGATCCTCTACACAATCGGGTAATTTGCCTAGCAAACCAAATGCTTGACGCTCCTGATCCGTAAATGCAGTGCCTTTGTTGAGAGTAGGAATAGAAAGCAGTGCCTTGCCGCTAATTGAAGTTTCTAACCATTTCTTTCCAGTTTCATCCATCGTGATTCGATAATTTAACATGAGGTTACCCTTTGTTTCTGCTCTGTTTTCTCTGACTATGGGGTGGAGCAAAGCATATCATTTTAGTCGGTTAAAGCCTATAGGCGCTGAACACTTCATGTGGCCGTCATTATCGCGAGAAGTTCAGGGAGAATCACTGGGTTTTTTATTTTCTTTTGTTGGTGTCAGAATTCCTTCATCCTGACTCAATAAATCTTCACGCCAAGGAAGATCATGATAAGGGCCGTGATCGGTAAAACGAAAAATAGGGTATTTAATAATGGAAAAATATGGAGAATAATCGAAATCAGAGGGCGTAAATAATTTGGGATTGCGCTGAATCAGTTCGACACTGTTTCCTTCGCCATGTCGTACAAAGGGTAAAATGGGGAATTTGATGGAAACGAAAGCCTCAGCAATCATGGCGGAGCAAATATCTTTGGTCGTTTGATTAGGATCTTCACTCATAAATAAAGTTGAGCGCCATCGACGTGGAAAAAACCAGTGATTTGATAAGATGAAACGCGCTAAATCGAGAAAATGACGAATATTATAAGTATGTCCTAAACGTTGAATCGCAAAATCAATAACACGCTGTGTGTCGCGGTGCGAGAGTCCCGTTGGACGGCAAATACGAATATGATGATTTTTATAAAAGCCAATAGGCCTAATGAAAGTTCCCTGACCGACGATCGTATCCACTAAAAGTTGTTGTCCAGCAGAACCATGATAATGCTTACGCACAATTTCGCGCATTTTGGGATCTTCGATGCTGTGTAATCGACCGATATAAAGAGAGGCATGGGTCCAAGGGCTGTGTGTTAATGATTTAATGTAGCGACTAATACGATTAGTGCCTTCAACCAGCAAAACATCACCGGGAATAATTTCATGGCAGATACGGTCGAAATCACAGAGATAGGCGCGCTTATCATCTTTGGTTTCGGAGGAATAATATTTACTGATTTTTTTAAATAGCCATTTACCGAATGCCATGGTAATTCATCGTCCTTGTTATAGGGGTGCAGCCTCGGACTGACGCTCCCCCACGGTTTCAAGCATAAGCATTTTAAATCAATGAGTTGCTAATTTATGTTCACCGAGAATGGTTGGCAGCAAACAGAAGTTGTACCCACTTTAGTTATTATTACCTATTTTTTCACTGAGGGAAACAGCATAGCCAACATAACGCGTTGGATTCAGTTGAAGTAAGGCTTGTTTTGCTTCTTTTGGGATATTGAGCTCAGTAATGAATTGGCTTATCAGCGCTTGTGTTATGGTTTTTCCCCGGGTCAGCGTTTTAAGTTGCTCATAGGCGTCATTAATGCCATAACGTCGCATGACCATTTGAATGGCTTCGGCTAATACTTCCCATCGATCCTGCAGATCTTGTTGAATGGCATCGGTATTGGCACTGATTTTTGCTAATCCTTTTTGTAGAGCGTGGTAAGCTAATACACTATAACCCAAAATAGAACCCATATTACGTAAGGTGGTTGAATCAGAAAGGTCGCGCTGCCAGCGTGAAATCGGTAGTTTTAACGCGAGGTGTTCGCCTAATGCATTTGCGATTCCTAAATTACCTTCGGCATTTTCAAAATCAATGGGATTGACTTTATGCGGCATGGTGGATGAGCCCACTTCGTGAGTGAGAGATTTTTGTTGAAAATATCCAATGCTGATATAAGACCAGCAGTCGCGTGAGAGATCGAGCAAGATGGTATTAATACGCGTCAGGTTTTGTAAAAATTCGGCAATGAAATCGTGAGGCTCAATTTGCGTGGTAAAAGGATTAAAAGTTAAACCCAGTGATTGCACGAAGTGCTCGCACACACGTGGCCAATCAATTTCAGGGTAAGCAACACAATGAGCATTATAATTACCGACGGCACCATTGAATTTTCCCAGCAATTGTTGTTGTTTGAGTTGTCGAATTTGACGATGTAGGCGCGCAACCACGTTCGCAAATTCTTTGCCGAGGGTCGTTGGTGTTGCGCTTTGCCCATGGGTTCGACCTAGCATGGCCAGTGTCGAGTATTCGTGCGCTTGATTTTTAAGATGGTTTGTAATATGGGTGAGCATAGGCAATAAACAATCTTGGCGTGCTTTTTTCAGCATTAATGCATAGGAAAGATTATTAACGTCTTCGGATGTACAGCCAAAATGAATAAAAGGAATGAGGTGTTGTAAATCTTTTTCTGCGAAAATTTTTTCGCAAATAAAATATTCGATGGCCTTTACGTCATGATTGGTGGTGAGCTCAATGTTTTTAATGTGCTCTGCGTCAGCATAATTGAACGTACTGAGGAATGTCGTGAAAAATTGCTGTTGTTTTTCAGTCAGTGCTGGCACTTCTTTAATTTCTGGAATTGCCGCTAAATGCATTAACCAACGGACTTCCACTTCAACGCGAAAATAAATGAGACCATATTCACTGACAAGCGTGCGTAAATCATGCAGTTTATTTCCATAACGGCCGTCTAAGGGAGAAATTGCAGTGATCTCGCTAAATTCCATGGGTTCCATTGGTTTGGGATTCCTTCTGCCTAAAAGGCACATGTTACCATAACCTGGATATTTCATGTTGCTTTTTGAAGATGACGGCCACACGAAGTGCCCTGCCGCCAACGGGAAGGTCTTTTGTTTTCAGGGACGCACCTCCTGTGCTCGGCGCTCCTTACCTTCCCTGGTCGCGACGCCCTTCAAACAAAAGACCTCAGGAACTCCCCATCGGAAGATGGGGAATTCCTGTGAAAAGCGAGCAACGATAGCATAAATAACGGTAATTGATTACTATCTCAAATTTCCATTGACTGAAAGGACGGATTTTATGAAATTTGTTGATTTACAGGTACAGTATCAAAAAATAGGCAGCGAGATTAATGCAGCGATCAGCGAAGTGTTAAATCACGGTCAATATATTTTAGGGCCAGAAGTGGGTCAAGTTGAGGAAGCTTTAGCGGATTATGTAGGTGTTAAACATTGTATTACGGTTTCCAGTGGCACGACGGCATTGCACGTAGCACTCATGGCATTGGAGATTCAGCCAGGCGATGAGGTGATTACAACCCCGTTTAGCTTTTTTGGGACTGCTGAAGTTATTATGCTGCTCGGTGCAGTTCCTGTTTTTGTGGATATTGATCCGGCAACTTACAATTTAGCCGTTGATCAACTGGCGCTTGCGATTACGCCGCGGACGAAAGCAATTATGCCAGTGAGCCTGTATGGGCAGTGTGCTGATTGGGATGCCATTAATACCATTGCTAACGGCCATGGTATTCCCGTTATTGAAGATGCGGCGCAGAGTTTTGGTGCCCTGTATAAAGGACGGCGTTCGGGTGGTTTAACAACGATTGGGTGTACGAGCTTTTTTCCTTCAAAACCGTTGGGGTGCTACGGTGATGGTGGGGCGTGTTTTACGAATGATGACCAGTTGGCAACGGTCATGCGTATGGTGATGAACCACGGTCAAGGCCAACGTTATCAGCATGTTCGATTAGGTCTTAATGGACGATTTGATACCGTGCAGGCGGCTATTCTACTGACAAAACTGAAGACATTTGATGAAGAAATTGCATTACGTCAAAAAGTTGCGGCATGGTATGCACAGCATTTAGAAGGTGCATTTCAAAAGCCCTATATTGAGCCGCATAATTTAAGTGTTTATGCGCAGTATACGGTAGAAGTCGCTGAGCGTTTATCGGTGATTGCGGCGTTGAAAGCAGAGGAAATTCCAACGGCGGTGCATTACCCTAAACCTTTGCATTTACAACCTGCTATGGGACCCGCTTATCATCAGCAACGATTCCCGGTTGCAGAACGAGCTGCAAAGCACGTATTGAGTTTGCCCTTTCATCCTTTTCTAAAAGAAGAAGATGTGCAGCATATTTGTAAAACACTGCAGCGTTGCGTTGTTGCAGATCTGGTGATGTTGTAGTGTGTTTCATGCAAAAAAGAGTGATGGCGCTTTTCTTTTTGATGGTGAATTTTTCTAGCTATGCGATTACCTCTATCCCATTTTGGGGAAATGGATTTAACGATAACGCTTATCGTCACTGTAAAGCTTATTTTACGCAATGTCCTGTTGACGGTGTTTTTCCAAATGAAAAATGTGTGGCGAATATCATTAAGCAGCATTCAACGTGCCATCAATTGCAACTGATTGCAAAGCAAATGGGTGTGGTACCTGCATCAATTGATGTTGCTTCGCACAATCATTTTGCCGTAGTGACGGTTTATTATCCCGCGGATGGTCAATCAGAAGGTTATCTCGTAACACCACGAGGGGTGTTATACGGTAGTCATGTCGATATTCGCAAACTTAATCCTGACGTTGCACGTCAATTTAAGGGGCGAGATTTTTATATCACCAATTGGAGTGGGTGGACCGCATTTACCGATCGTCGGCATTTTGATCATTTCAAAATAACTCAGAAAATTACGGATACGTGTTTAGCCTGCGAAACGATTACTTTTGCCACGCTTGAATATATATTCGATGCAAAAGGTGATTTTGTCGGCCGACAAGCAAATATTTTGGCTCTTCCGGTGAACATGGAGTAGGCACCCGTTACATCAATGCAAGGCTACACACCCCGAGGGTTGGCTTCGCAATTACTTCTGCCAATGCCGTAATAAATCAGTTGATGGCGAGTCGCATCACTGGGTTGCAGAATATTTCTACCATCAAAAATAGCGTTATAACGTAAACGATTTTTAATTTCTGCAAGAGGCACTTGCTTGAATTCATTCCATTCTGTGACGATCACCAACACATCCGCATTTTCTAATGCATCTAACGGCGATGAACACAATTCTAATTGTGGGTGATTGGGGTAGTGTTTTGAAAAATTTTCCATACCCAAAGGATCGTAAGCTTTAATAAAGCAACCGGCTTTCCAAAATAATTCACTGAGAATGTGGCTGGTGGCTGAGCGCACATCGTCGGTATTGGGTTTGAAGGTTAAACCCCAAAGCGCAATCGTTTTGCCTTGCAATTGCTGCTCAAAAAAACGGTTTACTTTATGAAACAATAATTGTTGTTGCGTTAAATTGCGTTTAATAACGGACTCCAGAATAAATGGTTTCACATCGGTATGTTGTGCGCTGGCGAGAAGGGCAGAAATATCTTTAGGAAAACAAGAACCGCCAAAACCACAGCCTGCATTTAAAAACAAAGGATTGATGCGGTAATCTAAACTCATTCCCGTGCGCACGGATTCAATATCTGCGCCGACTTGTTCCGCAATTTGGCTGATTTCATTCATGAAGCTCACTTTGGTAGCGAGAAAAGCATTGGACGCGTATTTTGTGAGTTCGGCGGAAGTTTTATTCATTATTAAAAATTGTTCTTTGTTTTTAATTAATGGCTGGTAAAGATCATATAGCGTTTGGATGGTATGAATATTGTCGGCGCCGACAATAATGCGATCGGGATGCATAAATTGTTGGATCGCTGTACCTTCTTGTAGGAATTCAGGATTACTGGCGACATCACAATGAATATTGAGATTTTTCTTTTTGAGTTGGTGGTGAAGGTAACGGGTCAGTGTTTCGCTGGTGCCGGGTGGTGAAGTTGACTTTAACACGATAACACAAGAATGATTGAGATGTTCAGCGATGGTTTGAGTCACTTGATAGACGTAGCTAAGATTGGCATTGCCACGTTCGTCCAGTGGAGTCCCAACGGCAATGATCATGAGGTCACTGTTTTCAATGGCCTTGAGAGGATCACCGGTAAATTGAATATTCTTAGTACTTAAAAATTTATTCAGCAGTGGTTCAAGTCCGGCTTCATAAATAGGGGAGATTCCTTCCGCCAGTAAATGGATTTTGTTTTGATCGTTGTCAATACAAATGACAGTGTGTCCAATTTTAGCTAAGCAAACGGCGGTAACAAGACCAACATACCCGGCTCCAAAAACGCTGACTTTCATATGGGTTGATCATTCCTTATTGGTTTTCATTGTGGCGGTGCGCCAGGAATTCCCCATCTTCCGATGGGAAATTCCTTCCCTTTCATTGACGCGGGCTGCAGGGGACCTGCATCCTCGCGATCAAGGGGGAGCGCGCAAAGCTCCCCCTTGATAATCCCCCACTGTTTCAATCTTTTGTTTTCTAAAACAATAAGTTGCCAGATAATGAACTTGGGGAATCGCTGGCGGTGCGCCCATAAATATATCATCATACCGTTGAAACAGCCAACCATGGCCGTCATCTACTTTTGTGGTATGCTTTTGTTTGGTTTAACTAGGAGGTTTTCATGAAGTTGCAGGATCAAGTTATGGTAGTGACTGGCGCTCATTCGGGAATGGGGGCGGCGACAGCGACGTTACTCAGCGAATTTGGGGCGAAGGTCGCGCTGGTTGATTTGCAGCGAGCGGATGAATTGGCAAAGAAAATAAAAGGCTATCCGGTAGTTTGTGATGTCAGCGATGCGGTTAAGGGTGAGGAAGCCATACAAGCCATCGTCAAACACTTTGGAAAAATTACGGGTTGCATTAATTGTGCGGGAGTTGCAACGGCGGCTCGTCTTGTTGGACGTGACGGACCGCATGATTTAGCGCAGTATACGCGTACGATTCAAATCAATTTAATTGGTACCTTTAACATGATGCGTTTGTGTGCAGCACAAATGATCAAACAAACACCTGAAAATGCCGATGGTGAGCGCGGTGTCATTGTGAACACGGCTTCGGTTGCCGCGTTTGAAGGGCAAATTGGGCAGGTGGCTTATAGCGCGTCAAAAGGAGGAATTGTGTCGATGACCTTGCCTGCTGCGCGTGAATTAAGTAAATTTGGCATTCGTGTAATGACAATTGCCCCAGGAATTATTGATACGCCCATGATGGCGGGGATGCCTGAATCCGTTCAAAGCAGTTTGGCAGAGTCAGTAACATTTCCAAAACGGTTGGGTAACGTTAATGAATATGCACAATTGGTTAAATTTATTTTTGAAAATGCTTATTTAAATGGGAGTGTCATTCGTTTGGATGGTGCTATCCGTATGACGGAGAAATAAAAACCCCTGCCCCAAAAAGAAGTGGGGGGATTTTTATAGCTTTTCAGATAAATATTTTGGTGAAAACGATCGTGCCACTAGAAGCCAACCCTCTCCTAGCCTCTCCCGCAGGCGGGAGAGGGAAGCTCGACAGTGAGCACCATTGCCGGTAAGACAATTAAAATAGTTTATTTTTACCAAAATATTTATCTGAAACACCATATTTCCCTGGAAACGGGCATGAAATACATCAATATTGGTCAAATGGATAACCGTCAATGATTACAAAGACATTAGAATGGAAGGCCCTTGAGTTGCATCGGACTCAAATAAAAAATAAACCTTTAAAAGAATTTTTTTTTGAAAATCCTCGTCGTTTTAAACATTTTTCACTTTCTGCCGCGGGAATTTCGTTAGATTATTCAAACAATCACTGCGATACCGATACAATGTCATTGTTGTATCAGTTAGCGCATCGTTTAGAATTGCCGCGAGCGATTCAGGATTTATTTCATGGTGAGGTGGTGAATCGCAGTGAGAAGCGACCGGCGCTGCACACCGCGTTACGCGATTTGCAAAGCGAAAATATTTCAGTGGCGGGGGAAAATATTATTCCAGCGATTCAAACCGTTCAGCAACGCATGGGTGACATTGTTGAAAAAATTCGTCAAGGAAATTATTTAGGTTACAGTGGAAAAGCGATTCGGCGTATTATTAATATTGGTATTGGTGGTTCTGATTTGGGGCCTAAAATGCTGACTTACGCGCTGCATGCATTTTCACATCCTGAATTGCGATTTCATTTTGTTTCTAACTTAGACCGGCGGCATTTAGATGAATGTTTACAGGATGCTGACCCAGAAACGACGCTCTTTATCGTTTCTTCAAAAACATTTACCACGCATGAAACGTTATCGAATTTACGTATTGCAAAACAGTGGGTACAGCAAGCGGCAGGTCAAAAAAACAGTGCGGCGCATTTTATTGCAGTCACTGCGGCGCCTGAGCAAGCGATTCAACTCGGTTTTGCAGAATCCGCTATTTTGCCATTTTGGTCATGGGTAGGTGGACGTTATTCGTTGTGGTCAGCGGTCAGTTTGAGTGTGGTGATTGCGATTGGCATGGCGCAATTTCAGGCGTTTCTTGCGGGTGCGTTTGCCATGGATCAACATGTTAAAACGGCATCGTTAGAGCAGAACCTGCCGGTCATATTGGGATTATTAGCGATTTGGTACAGTAATTTTTTTCACTGCCAGACGCAGGCCGTTATTCCCTATTATCAAGGATTCGCTCATTTGCCGGACTATCTGCAGCAGCTTTGTATGGAGAGTTTAGGTAAAAGCGTGCAACACGATGGAACGGGAGTGGATTATTCGACGGGCACCATTATTTGGGGTGGGCAAGGCACCAATAGCCAACATAGTTTTCATCAACTTTTATTGCAAGGCACGCAAATGGTGCCGACGGATTTTATTTTGCCGCTGACCGTTCCAGATAAAAATTCAAATCAACAAGAAATGATTGCAAATTGTTTAGCGCAAAGTGAAGTATTTACTTATGGCTTTCATCCTGGAGATAACGATTCCGTTGAGAAAGCGCTGCACCAACACGTAAAAATTCAAGGTAATCGTCCTCATAATTTAATTATGCTTGATGAAGTAGGGCCAAAATCCATAGGAGCGTTGATTGCTCTCTATGAACATAAAGTCTATGTACAGAGTGTCATTTGGCGTATTAATGCGTTTGATCAGTGGGGTGTACAGCGCGCCAAGCAATTAACGCAAAACATTTTAAATCGATTGAACGTGTCTTCAACGTCCGATGCTAGTACGGCTTCGGAATTAATGCATATGATTGCAGGAAAAATTCATGGCTAAAAGCGAGATTACTACCGCTGTTTTTCCTGTGGCCGGTTTGGGAACTCGGTTTTTGCCGATTACAAAAACGGGTCCTAAAGAAATGCTTCCTATTGTCGATAAACCGATTATTCAGTATGCCGTACAGGAAGCCGTTGCTGCAGGAATTACGCATTTAGTGTTTGTGACTTCCAGTGAAAAACGATCAATTGAAGATTATTTTGATCGTAATTTACAGTTGGAAATGTGGCTTGAACAGCATGGTAAACTTCAAGCATTGCAAACCATAAAAAACATTTTACCAACGAATATTTCGATTAGTTACGTGCGTCAACCCATGCCGCTTGGTTTAGGGCATGCGATTTTGTGTGCGAAGCATGTGGTGGGTGATCAGCCGTTTGCGGTGTTATTACCCGATGATATTATCGATTGCTATCCGAAAACGTGCATGGAATCGATGATGGCGTGTTTTCATGAAAAGCAAGCTAGTCTTATTGCGGTTGAATCGGTGAAACCCCAGGATGTTAACAAATATGGAATTGTGGAACTGCGGGCTCATGATCCAGAACATCAAATTGTCGGAATGGTAGAAAAGCCTCCTATCGGTCAGGCACCTTCGTTATTAGCCGTGATTGGACGTTATATTTTGATGCCGCGTATTTTTTCATTGCTGATGCATACGCCAACCGGTGCAAATGGTGAAATACAGCTGACGGATGCGGTTGTTGAAATGCTAAAACAAGAAAAAGCGTATGCGTATTTGCTGCAAGGGCAGCGCTTCGATTGTGGTGATAAACTCAGCATGGTCAAAGCAACGTTGGCTTTTGCGTTGAAACGAGCGGATATGCGTGCGCCTTTATTGGAATGCTTCCAAGAGCATTTAAATCGTCAAACGAATAGCTTAAATAGAGAGTTGGAAGTGGAAGTTTCTGACTAAGCTCAAACCATAGGTATCTTGCACGTGGGATTTCTCAAGGGGAGCGCGTATTCGCCCCTCTTGAGCCGCTGCCTGCAGCGGAGATTTTCATTTAGTTACCACTAGAACCGGAAGTATCACCAGAAGGCTGAGACGACGAACCACCGCTGGGTTGAGCTTGGCTGCCTTGTTGAGTGTCGCCAGCACCGGTGCTACTTTGGCTAGAGGACTCATCTTTTTGGCAGCCCATTAACCCGAGGGTTGCAGCAAATAAGGCGATTAATAATACTTTTTTCATTCTATTCTCCCTAATAGGTTGAAGTTATTCTGACCAAGAAATTCGATCAGCAGCGCAATTAAGCTAGTCTGTTGAAATATAGCATAGTTTTTTTTTTAGAAAAATCGGCTTTTTATCAGACTTTTTTATCTGGTCAAAAACCTCGCTCTTTCAGTGTGTGCTATATTCGGCGATGTATTCATTAACAGGCTGTTTGAAATCCTCCATCACAAGGCGTTCGCTGGGCGTCACGGGTGAGCGCAATACTTCAGAAGGATCTGGGGCGACATGAATGGAAAATGGATAAAGTTCAAAGGAAAATTTTGGGCTGTTCTTATTTTCAATGTTCTGATCATTTATGGTTTGGCGACTTGGTTTATGCAAAATGTGCATGTTCGTACTTTGTGGCATGACATTACCAAAGTACATGCAAGCAGTTTGTTGCTGATCGGTTGTTTGAATTTTCTGGTCGCTGTTTTTTATGCTTTCCGCCTCGTACAGTTGCTGCAGATTAATTACAAGATGGCTTTTAAGCTCATTTGTATCGGTAATGGTTTGAATCATGTTCTGCCGTTTCGGTTGGGTGACGTGACACGTATTTTTTATGCGAAGCAGCATTATCAGATTCCAGTAGATCGGTTTGTTGCCGCAACCATTATTGAGCGTTATTGTGATTTAGTTTTATTACTATCCATTGGTTTATTTTTTCTTTTTGGTGGGCATGAGTATTATGATGCTTCACTCATTATTTTTTTAATGATCTTGCTCATTTGCGCAGTAATCACCTTATTTTTTTATCGTTCCATGATTATGGGGCAGGGAAAAATTCGACAATGGTTGGATACACTTCCTGTTATTTCTTCTATTATTGAGCAACTCAGTCAGATGTTAGTAGCAAAAAATAAGAGCCTTATTCTCGTTATTTCTGGAGCCATTTGGTTAAGCACCGTTTTAATTTATTATGCTTTTTTTTCGATAAATCTCTCCGGTATGGTTGCAGTGAGTTTTTCTGCTGCAACCATATTATGCTTGACGACAACGCTTGCGTTTGCGATTCCCTATATGATTGCGGGTATTGGGGTTTTTGAGTCGGTTATCTACTATTATTTAATTCATTTTTTGCATGTAGCGCCAACGGAAGCAGTGGCGCTCGCATTAGTTTTTCATTGTATGTTGGCGCTGCCACAAATCGCGTTAATGATGGGTGTGTTGGCATGGAATAGAATTCCTAATTTCATGAGTGTTTGGCGTCGACGATCAAAAATAGTTTAAACATCCGCTGCCGTTTTTGCCTCTTCAAATTCTTGATACATGTTTTGGCTAGGTATTTTATCCATAAGGCTCGTTCCGATGATGGCAGCCGAAGCAAGAACAAACCCCGGAATAATTTCATAAATCGCAAACCAGCCGCCGAGAGGAAACATAAAAAGTTTCCATACAATGACGGTTAAAGTTCCCGTAAAAATTCCAACGATTGCGGCTTTATGGGTGGTTCGTTTCCAAAATAACGACAGTAAAATAATGGGGCCAAATGCAGCACCTAAGCCCCCCCACGCGTAACTGACCAATTCTAAAATAGATCCCGTTGGATTAGAGGCAAGATAAATGGCCACGAAGGCAATAAAAATGACGCCGCAACGACCGACGATCACTAATTCTTTTTGTGAAGCCTGGCGACGAAAAAATCGCGCATAAAAATCGGCCGTGAGCGCGCTGGATGCAGCGAGTAATTGAGCGGAAACGGTGCTCATCATGGCAGATAACACAGCCGATAAAAGCACGCCTGTTAAGATGGGCGCAAAAAGTTCTCGCGATAATTTTAAAAAAACTTCTTCGGGGTTGGTGACGCCTTGCAAGAAATAAGCGTGGCCGAATAAGCCTGTTAAAATAGCACCCAATAGAGATAATCCCATCCAAGTCATACAAATTTGACGTGCAATGGGTAACTCTTTCACGGAACGAACGGCCATGAAGCGCATTAAAATGTGTGGTTGGCCAAAATAACCAAGCCCCCAGCCAAGCAGTGAGAAAATGCCGATTAAGGTAATATTGGCGGTAGGATTAAAGTATCCTGCCGTATTTTGTGCCAAAGTATGAAATAAATTCATCGTATCATCAAGATGAGAATAAGTGACAATGGGAGTAATTAATAAAGCAAAAAACATCAGCGTCCCTTGAAAAAAATCGATCCAGTTAATAGCTAAAAAGCCGCCGACAGCGGTATAAAGCATCACGATGATGGCGCCTACCCATAAGGCAGTATGGTAATCAAGATGAAAAGCGACTTTAAAGAGCAGCGCTCCACTCACAAATCCAGCGGCAGAATAAAAAGTAAAAAAAATAAGGACGACAATGGCAGTAAAAGCTCTTAGCAAGGTTGAATTATCTCGAAAGCGATGATCGAGATAGGCGGGTATGGTCAGCGCATTATTAGCAATTTCAGTGTAAGTTCGAAGTCGGGGTGATATGAAGATCCAATTTAAATAAGCACCAACGAACAAACCAATAGGCATCCAAATTTGATTGAGACCGTTGACAAAAATAGTCCCGGGTAAGGCAAGGAGTAACCAACCGCTCATGTCAGAAGCGCCTGCACCTAACGCGGTAACGGGTCCGCTCAAGTGTCGCCCGCCGAGCATGTAATTCGACAGCTTATCGTTGCGCTTATTAGCGATAAAACAGAGGATGGCGATCAGTAGAAAATAAATAACGAAAGTGAAAAGGTAGCTGAACGTTTGTGTCATTATGTGCTCGCAAAATTTTTGTTCCAGCCTAACAAACTTAATTTTTTGAATCAATACATGAAGTTGCTAATGCTCCCTTCAGGATTGACGGCGAGGCACTTCGTGTGAGTGTAGCCTTGCATTGATGTAATTAGTGCATACTCAAGGTTCGCGGGTCCTGCCGCTCGCCATCTCGCTGCTCGGCTTCGCCTGCGCGGCAAGATCTCTGGCTCGCGTCACCCGCTTTGCAGCATACATTAATCCGAGGCTACACCCCTTCGTGTGACTGTCATCATCAAGAATGCAGCATAAAAAAACAGCTTTCAGCATCATTGCTTATGAGGCTATGATTAGGTTATAATTCAGCCTTTTAAAAACCTAAAGCCTGGGTAACGTCTGTCAATGACAGCGGATGCTATCCTAACTTAAATCCAACTTTTGTAGATGAGGTGTATGATGTCATTAACTGCTCAAGAGAAAGATCAAATCATTAAAGAATATCAGCAAGCGGAAGGCGACACAGGTTCGCCAGAAGTACAAGTTGCTATTTTAACAACAAAAATCAACCGACTCACCGATCATTTTCGCAGCCATAAGCATGACTATCATTCGCGTCGTGGTTTGTTAAGAATGGTAAGCCAACGTCGCACACTGCTAAGATATTTAAGAGACAAAGACCTAAATCGTTATCGGGAATTAATGAGCCGTCTCGGTTTACGTACATCCATTATTAAAGACTAATTTTATCGAGAGGATCGTTCATGCCTATAGCAAAAAAGGTAAAAACATTTCAGTATGGGAATCACCAAATAAAACTCGAAACGGGAGAAATTGCCCGCCAAGCTTCGGGAGCTGTTATGGTAACCATGGGAGACACGGTATTACTGGTTACCGTCGTCGCTCAAAAGGAATCAGAAGAAGGTCGTGATTTTTTTCCACTGACCGTTAATTATCAAGAAAAGAGCTTTGCGAGGGGTCGAATTCCCGGGGGTTACTTTAAACGAGAGGGAAAACCTTCTGAAAAAGAAACATTAATTTCTCGTTTGATTGATCGCCCATTACGTCCGTTATTTCCAAAAGCATTTACCCATGAAGTACAGGTAATTGCTACTGTGCTTTCGATGGATTCTGAAGTTCCAACCGATATTCCCGCGATCATTGGTGCAGCCGCAGCGCTTGCATTGTCGGGCATCCCTTTTCATGGTCCTTTAGCCGCTGCCCGTGTGGGTTACAAAGACGGTATTTACTTATTGAATCCGTCCGTCAATGAACTGAAAGAATCTGCGTTAGACCTCGTTGTTGCAGGCACACGTGATGCTGTTTTAATGGTGGAGTCAGAAGCACGTGAATTACCAGAAGACGTGATGTTGGAAGCAGTGGTTTATGGGCATTTGCAAATGCAAGTGGTTTTCAAAGCTATTGAAGAGTTTGTTGTTGAAAGTGGTGTTACTCTGTGGGATTGGCAACCACCTGCCGCCAACGTTGAACTTGAAGGGATCATTAAAGATAAAACCTATTCTGATTTACATATCGCTTATCAAGTGCGTGAAAAACCGTTGCGTCAAGAACAAGTGAAAAGCATTCGTGAGCGCGTAGTCAGTGAATTGTGTAATGCTGAAAATACCACGTGTTTTAATGAGAACTTAGTCAAAGCGGCTTTTCATGACATTGAATCGCAAGTGGTGCGTGGTCGTATTCTTGCCGGTCAGCCGCGTATCGACGGGCGCGATACGCAAACGGTACGGCCTATTGATATCCGTGTGGGTGTGTTACCCCGCGTGCATGGTTCTGCCATTTTTACGCGTGGTGAAACTCAAGCATTAGTGGTAGCTACGTTAGGCACTGAACGTGATGCACAAATGGTTGAGGATCTTCAAGGAGATTATCGCCAAGAATTCATGTTGCATTATAACTTTCCTCCTTATTCGGTGGGAGAGGTGGGCTTCATGAGCGGACCGAAGCGTCGTGAAATTGGGCATGGTAAATTGGCAAAACGTGCACTGGAAGCGGTGGTGCCTGGCTTGGTCAAATTCCCTTATGTCGTGCGTGTGGTTTCAGAAATCACGGAGTCGAATGGTTCAAGTTCGATGGCAACCGTCTGTGGTACCAGCTTGGCATTAATGGACGCAGGCGTTCCACTCAAAGCACCTGTTGCTGGTATTGCAATGGGGTTAATTAAAGAAGGCGAACAATTTGCGGTTTTAACCGATATTTTAGGTGATGAAGATCATTTAGGTGATATGGATTTTAAAGTAGCGGGTACGGCTCAGGGTGTTACGGCGTTGCAAATGGACATTAAAATTCATGGCATCACAAAAGAAATCATGCGAGTTGCGTTGGAACAAGCAAAACAAGGTCGCATGCATATTCTTGGCATTATGAATGCCACGTTAGGTGCATCACGCCCCGATATTTCTGCAAATGCGCCACAACTGATAATGATGAAGATTGATCCTAGCAAAATTCGCGAAGTGATTGGTAAAGGTGGAGCAACCATTCGTGAAATTACCGAATCGACTCATACAACGATTGATATTTCTGATGATGGTGTTGTAAAAATTGCTGCATTAAGTGAAATAGATGGCTTAGCCGCGAAAAAACGTATCGAAGAAGTTATTGGGGATGTTGAAATAGGTCGTATTTACGAAGGCCCTATCGTCAAACTTATGGACTACGGCGCGTTTGTTGCGATATTGCCCGGTCGTCAAGGTTTGGTGCATATTTCTCAGATCTCTGAGAATAGAATTGAAAATATCCATGATTTTTTGCAGGAAGGTCAAGTGGTTAAAGTGAAAGTGATTGAGATTGACCGCCAAGGTCGAGTTCGTCTCAGCATGAAAGATGCACTGTAATTCGGTGAGGGTTAGAGATGGGTTGTATGCCTGATCGGGATCACGTCGTGTTACTGCACGGCCTTGGCCGTAACAAAAAAATCATGATGAAAATGGAAGCCTATCTAGCAGCACATGGGTTTTGTCCACATAATATTGAATACCCCTCCACGAAAAAACCCATTGAAGAATTAGCCCCCATGATTAAAAATCAATTAGCGGCGCTAAAGATCGACAAGATGAATCGCGTGCATTTTGTAGGCCATTCATTGGGGGCTATTATGATTCGTTATATATTACAACATGATCCTTTTGAGAATCTGGGTCGGGTTGTTTTAATTGCACCCCCGAATCATGGTAGTGAATTGGTGGATGTCCTACGAAAGTTTGGGTTTTATCGACGGATTTATGGGCCCGCCGGTATGCAGCTGGGTACGAAAGATAATGCTTTGTTGCAGTCGTTAAATCCAATCGAAGACTACGAAGTGGGTATTATTGCTGGTGATCGCAGCATCGATTGGCTGTTCTCATGGTTTATTTTTCGTGGCCCTGACGATGGTAAAGTGACGGTTGCGAGTACTAAATTGGAAGCAATGACGGACCACATCGTTGTTCATATTGCACATCCGTTTTTGCCAAGGCGATTAGAGGTTATCCGTCAGACCACTTATTTTATCGCGAATGGGTGTTTTCAAGCGTGATGATGAGCCCGTTATTTTAGCCTATTTCGATAAGCCTTAAAATCGGGTCGAGCGGATTGATAGTGGCTATTAAAAAGTGACGAAGTTAAGAGATAATCCGCCGTTGCCTCGTTACACGCAATAGGAATATTCCATACTACGGCAATGCGTAGGAGTGCGCGCACATCGGGATCGTGCGGTTGTGCTTCCAGAGGATCCCAGTAAAAAATCAGTAAATCAATTTTCTGATCGACGATCATAGCTCCAATTTGTTGATCGCCACCCAAAGGGCCACTTTCGAGGCAATGAATAGGGAGGTTGAGTTTTTGTTGAATGAGATGTCCAGTTGATCCAGTCGCAAAGAGGCTATGATGACGGAAAAGATCGGCATATTTTTCGATGAGAGCAAGCAAGGCTAATTTTTTATTATCGTGAGCAACAAGCGCGATGTGACGTTTCATGGATGATCCCTACTTTTGTGACACATAAAAATCCCAGGAATTCTCCATCTTTCGATGGAGAATTCCTTCCCTTTTATTGACGCGGGCTGCAGGGGACCTGCATCCTCGCGATCAAGGGGGAGCGCACAAAGCTCCCCCTGGATAATCCCCCACTGTTTCAATCTTTTGTTTTCTAAAACAATAAGTTGCTAGATAATGAACTTGGGGAATCGCTGTAGCGAAGCCAAACCTTGGGCGTTAGCCTGGATATTTCACATCGAACTGCAATGGTCGGTGTGCCGCCAACGGGAAGGTCTTTTGTTTGAAGGGCGTCGCGACCAGGGAGGGTAAGGAGCGTCGAGCACAGGATGTGCGTCCCTGAAAACAAAAGACCTTCCCGTTGGCGGCAGAGCACTTTGTATGACCGTCATCTTCAAAAAGCAACATGAAATATCCAGGTTAGACCATAAATTATAGCCTTACCACGAGTATTTTCAATTTTCTTTTTGTGGTTGAATATTTCATTCACAAAGGGAGAGAGCCGTGACGCCATTTTTATTTGCATTATCGACAACGATCACATTAGTAATATTATTACCACATTCACAGAAAAACTTAGTATTTTATGTCGTGAGCTTTGCTGTGATTCTCATCGTAAAAATATATGGCTGGCGATTAGGGATCTTTATTCTGATGGGGGTAATGACAGGTTGGATCTGCACGTATTGGCAAAGCCTACGAAAACCTTTTTCCTCACAGGATTTCGATACATCTCAATTTATATCCGGTGAAATTATTTCTATTCCCCAATATCTTCGGCACCATTTGCAATTTGATTTTTTAACGACTGACGAGCCTCATTATCGAGTTCGATTAAATTGGTATGGATGGGCGCCTGATTTACGTGCTGGTGATCGATGGCAATTACAAATAAAAATTAAAAATAGTATCTCCTTGAATAAAGTCAATTACGTGAAGACGTTACAGGCTCAGAATATTCAATATCAAGGTTATGTGCTGGATAATCCTGGTAATCATTTATTACAGCGTAAAAATAAGTTTTCATCCATTGATGCATTGCGACAAGATATTTCTGCTGTTATTTACCATGCGACGCAAAATCATTCCTTAGCAGCCGTATTGGCTGCATTAACGACGGGTTCACGACATTTATTAAGTATGGAAGACTGGCAAGTCTTCCAAAATACGGGAACCAGCCATCTTATTGCTATTTCTGGTTTGCACGTCAGTCTTGTAGCGGGTCTTATTTTTTGGCTTGTAAAAAAATGCGGTGGTTTTTTTCCGAAAATATTACTTCTTATTCCTTCACAAAAAATAGCGGCATTGATTGCTTTATGGGTTGCTATTTTGTATTCCATTCTTGCGGGAATGTCGTTACCGACAGAGCGCGCTCTGATCATGTTAGCTATTGTATTGCTCTCGCAAATGCTGCATCGTCATACTTTTTTGTGGTATCGATTGTTGATGTCATTTACGGTCATTGTGGTCATTTGGCCTTACGCCGTTGAGTCGATTAGCTTTTGGTTGAGCTTTTTTGCTGTTGCGATGCTGGGTTATCTTTCTAATGCGCGTTTGCAGATTGTACGAGGATTTTGGGAGTGGATTCGTTTTCAACTATTATTATTTATTGCGTTGCTGCCGTTGACGTTGCTTTTTTTCGCGAGAGTATCACTGGTCATGATTCCAGCGAACCTGATTGCCATTCCCTATGTGAGTTTTATTGTGGTTCCCGTCTGTTTGGTGGCCGCAGTGGGATATTTTCTGTTGCCGCAGTGGGACCATTATCTATGGCTAGGTGCGGCAAAATGCTTACAACCTTTATGGTGGTATTTAGCCACTTTAGCTGGTTGGCCACATATTATTTGGCAACATCCCATTTTACACTCGCGCATTTTTATTGATTTGCTTTTGGGAACACTGTTGTTTTTGGCTCCCAAAGGATTTCCGGGGAAAATTTTAGCGCCTTGCTTTGCTTTGCCGCTATTTTTTTATGATTGTCATGCTGGATAAAATGTTTCATACTACGACGCAGTGTGGCCTAGGGGAATGCCCTCTCTCCCCGCTTGCCAGGGCATAGGTTGACACGTAAGGCCTGTGCAAATAAAGAACTAGGCGAAGGCCTTCCCGTTGGCGGCAGGGCACTTCGTGTGGCCGTCATCCTCAAAAACCAACATGAAATATCCAGGATAGTCACCCATAAAAACGAGTGGTATGGTCGAGGTAGAAATGAATAAAATGCAAACATTGCAAGTTTTTCGCCGCTTGTTTTCTGTTTCTAAAAAATATTGGCCTGCTTTTGTGATTGGTATTGTTGCAACGCTGTTGTTATCGACGACGGATGCGGGTATTGCGTGGTTAATTAAGCCAATTGTTAATAAGGGCTTTATCGATAAAGATAATTTTTTCATTCATTATCTACCAATATTAATTGTGATTGTTTTTCTTTTACGTTCTGTCACCGGATTTTGTTCCAATTATTTTATTGCGCGTGTGGCGCGTAGTGTTGTTATGGATTTTCGACAACGTATTTTTCGGCATTTACTGCAATTACCCGCTCAATTTTACGATAAACAAGCAACAGGGAAGTTGCTGTCCACTCTTCTTTACAATGTGGAGCAACTTGCCCAAGCGAGTTCAGATATTTTAGTAACGCTGTTACGTGAGTCTTCGCTCGCCCTTGGGTTACTTGGTGTTATGTTTATGATTAATTGGAAATTATCACTGATTTTTGTCGTGATTATTCCATTGATTACCTGGGGTTTGCGTATTAGCAGTCGCCGTTTACGGCATTTAAGTTCGCGCGTGCAATCCTCGGTTGCAGAAGTATCACATATTGCGAATGAGACGGTCGAAGCTTATCGCGTGGTGCGGCTGTTTTCAGGTGAAAAATACGAAACAAAAAAATTTGATCACGCCACACAACATAATCGCCAACAAGAATTAAAAGTCGAAGTGACCAACAGTATGGGTACGGCCATCGTGCAGCTTTTAATTTCATTACCATTAGCGATCATTCTATATTTTGCAACCTCACCCGCGTTAGAAGTCAATGCTGGCAGTTTTGCTGCGATTATTTCTGCAGTAATGATGTTAATTCGTCCGTTACGCCGTGTAACGGAATTAAATAATTTTATTCAAAAAGGGATAACCGGCGCAGAAAGCATTTTCCATCTATTGGATGAAGAACAAGAGAAAGAAACGGGTGTCCAGTCAATTGTCAGAGTGCGCGGTGATATTCAATTCCAGCACGTGAATTTTCAGTATGGGGAAAACGAACGTGTGACATTGACGGATATTAATTTTTCAATTCAAGCGGGACAGACCGTCGCGATGGTGGGACGGTCTGGCAGCGGCAAGTCAACGCTCATCAGTCTATTACCACGCTTTTATGAAGTTAACAGCGGAACGATTCAAATTGATGGGGTGCATCTTCGCGATTTCTATTTAAAAGATTTGCGCCGCCAATTTTCGTTAGTTTCGCAACATACGGTTTTATTTAATGCTACCGTAGCACACAATATTGCTTATGCGGAAGAAGAAATCAATCGCGAGCGCTTAACCAGAGCGGCAGAGTTAGCGAATGCTATGGAATTTATTGAAAAATTGCCGTACGGTTTTGATACCGTCGTTGGTGAAGATGGTTTATTGCTATCAGGGGGTCAGCGACAACGCATCGCTATTGCTCGCGCTTTATATAAGCAAGCGCCGATACTGATTTTAGATGAGGCGACTTCTGCATTAGACAGTCACGCAGAACGACAAATTCAAGCAGGTTTAGCTGAACTCATGCGTCGATGTACAACCATCGTGATTGCCCACCGTTTATCGACAATTGAAAATGCAGATTGGATCATGGTGATGGAAAATGGTTTCATCGTGGAGAAAGGCACGCATATGGAATTATTGCAGAAGGAGGGCGTTTATGCCGATTTGTACCGTGCGCAGATGCAGGCGGGCGAGGAGGTGTTAACGTGATGTTGAGGGTAGTCTATGGACATTTCGCTGCGCAGCTCAATCGTCTTTGGTACCCGACAAAAAAAGCGCCCCCATTCATTTATGCTTTAATTGGATTGGCAGGGCTGTATCGATTTATGGTTTATTGTCGCGCATTTTTGTATCGTTTGGGTTTGAAACATCGTCAGCGTTTTCCCGTCCCTGTGATTGTGGTTGGTAATATTTCCGTGGGGGGAACGGGTAAAACGCCTTTAGTGGCGTGGCTTATCCACTTTTTACAAAAACAAGGTTATCGTCCGGGAATTGTTAGCCGAGGCTATGGTGCGTCAGGTCAGCATTGGCCGAAAATCGTAACCGCAGAAAGTCATCCTGAGTACGTGGGTGATGAACCTTTAATGTTAAAATTACAAACGGGTTGTCCTGTTGTTGTAGCGCCAAATCGCATTCAAGCAGCGCAACGGTTATTGGCGAGTGGCTGTAATGTCATTATTAGTGATGATGGTTTGCAACATTATGCGTTAGTACGTGATATTGAAATTGCCGTCATTGATGGGGAACGTCGTTTGGGAAATGGATTTTGTTTACCGATGGGTCCACTACGAGAAGCGCCGAGTCGTTTGCGTTCCGTTGATTTTATTGTTTGTAATGGTGAGCCGCGAGTGGGGGAATTTTCGATGCGCATCGTTCCCCAATCTTTGGTATCCCTTTGTGATGCGCATCTTCAAATAACCATAGCAGAATTAGCATCTCAAAAAATAATTGCCGTTGCGGGTATTGGTCATCCAGAACGGTTTTTTAAAATATTGAGTGACATGGGCTTGCCATTTAAAAAGAAAATTTTCCGCGATCATCATCGGTATCAAAAAAAGGATTTTGATTTTGTAGGTGCGAATGATATCGTCGTGATGACGGAGAAAGATGCTGTAAAATGCCGGTCGTTTGCCGATCGGCGGTTTTACATGCTGCCAATTATGGCTGTTTTGGGCGAAGATTTTTCGCAAGCGTTGCGCTGCAAATTACAATCCTTCGCTATAGGTGCTCGTAATATTTTTTAAAATAACCGGATGTAATCGGATAACGACGGTCTTTACCAAACGCTTTTTCTGTCAGACGAATGCCAAGCGGTGCTTGGCGGCGTTTATATTCATTGCTATTGACCATGCGTACGATTTTTTTAATGGTTTCCAAATCATAACCCGCCTTTGCAATGGTAAATGCGTCTTGCTCCTGCATGAGAAAGCGTTCTAATATTTCATCTAACACGGAATAAGGTGGCAACATATCTTGATCCAACTGATTATTAGCGAGTTCTGCACTCGGTGGACGTTGGATCACGCGCTCTGGAATGGCCATCGACAAAGAATTACGATAGTGGGAAAGGCGATACACCATCGTTTTGAAAACATCTTTTAAAACACTAAAACCACCGGCCATATCACCGTAAAGTGTCGCGTAACCCACGGCCATTTCACTTTTATTTCCCGTCGTCAAAACGATCGATCGTTTTTTATTGGAGATTGCCATGAGCAGTGTGCCTCGACAGCGCGCCTGCAGATTTTCTTCGGTGGTGTCCAGGGGATAATGTTGAAATTCGTCATGTAGTGCGGTGAGAAAACATTTAAAAATATTTTCGATGCTCATAACAACATAATGACAGTTTAATAATTTTACTTGTGCTTTCGCATCATCAAGACTCATTGTCGACGTGTAGCGTGATGGCATCATGATGGCTTCAACGTTGTGACCGCCAATAGCGTCACAAGCAATGGCTAATGTGAGTGCAGAATCGATTCCACCGGATAGACCAATGACCGCACTTGGAAAATGATTTTTTCGAATATAATCGCGTACGCCCAGTATCAATACTTTATAGAGTTTTTCCTCCGTTTGTGGTTCGGGAGGTAATGTGTGTGCGGTAAGAATATTTAAACGTTGATCGAGATTGAACTCAATTTTCATGAGGTCTTCTTGATAATAATGGGCTTGTTGTTTTAATTTTCCGGTGGCGTCGAAAACCATAGATCCGCCATCGAACACTAATTCGTCTTGACCACCCACCAAATTTACATAAACAATGGGTAATTGAGCTGCTTTACTTTGTTTTTCGAGCATGATGCGACGCGCATACTCTTTATCCAGTGCAAATGGAGAAGCATTCAATGAAATAATGAGGTCGGCGCCGGCGCGGGCACAATCTTGGATGGGTTTGTCAAACCAGGTATCTTCGCAAATAATAATTGCGATTTTGGTATTTTTTAATTTAAAAATCGTTGTCTTATCGCCGCTAGAAAAATAACGTTTTTCATCAAATACAGTGTAATTGGGCAATTCTTTTTTGGCGTAGGTTGCCTTGATTTCACCGTCTTGAATAACAGCGGCCATGTTATAGCGTTTTCCATCGATTTGGTCAGGGTAACCGACAATAATGCAAATATCTTTAATGGATTGACATAATTGAAAGAGCGCTTCATGGACGCGTTTATAAAGGTAGGGGCGAAATAATAAATCTTCCGGAGGATAACTCGTGATGGTGAGTTCTGGAAACACCACTAAATCGGCATTCAACTCCATCTTGCATTTTTGCGCAGTATTAATAATGAGTTGTGTGTTGCCTTCGATATCTCCCACTAGAAAATTCAACTGCGCGGCGATGACGGTGAGTGTATTCATGATTTTCTCTTTAGGGTTACTTTAATAATAAAGCTGCGGCTACCTTGCGACCCTCGGCACTTAATACCATAAAAGTTCGGCATGCGGCTCGGGTATGCATACATTCGACACCGATATGATGCTCTTGCAGATAGTGTAGCAAAGAAGAAGGGGGCATCCTGAAGTGTTCTCCCGTTCCTAATACAAAAATGGTAGGCCTCAAACGGAGAATCTCGCGGAAATCGTCTTGATTAAGATCTTCAAGGTGTTGGGGCCGCCAATTTGTGATCAGTTCGTTTTCAAAAATGATCAGATTTTGGGTATAACCTATGTTATTAATGCAAATGTTACCGGGGTCATAGGATGTTATTTGATACTGACCGCAGCCTAAATCTTCCGTTATTATCATCGCGCTCTCTCAACTTGTTGATTTCATTTTAATGTAACAAGTGCCTACCCTGGATATTTCATGTTGCTTTTTGAAGATGACGGCCACACGAAGTGCCCTGCCGCCAACGGGAAGGTCTCCTGCGCCGCCTCGCGTCACCCGCTTTACAGCAACCCCATGAATCTGAGGAGGCTACCCCCATTATAGTCTAGGGACAAGCGGCACACCGAGCCTCGCAGTTCGATGCGAAATATCCGGGTTAACGCCCTTTATTTGCTTTTACGATTAGGTCTGATAACATATTGTGCTTTTACAACTCCTTGCTCCACGGGTTTACTCGGGGGCTGTTTAAACCGAAAGGGGATATTAATGAGACATTACGAAATTGTTTTTATGGTCCATCCGGACCAAAGCGCTCAAGTACCGGCGATGATTGAGCGATATCAAAATATCATTACTCGAGAGAGTGGTAAAGTTCATCGCTTAGAAGATTGGGGCCGCCGCCAACTTGCCTATTCAATCAACAAAGTTCACAAAGCCCATTACATTTTGATGAATATCGAATGTGGTGATGAAGATTTGCGTGAGCTTGAAAATGCGTTTCGTTACAACGATGCTGTGTTGCGCAATTTAATTTTAGCGCGTGATGGAGCAATGACAGGTCCTTCCGTTATGATGAAAGCGGGTGAAAAGAAATCTTCTCGTCGCCCTGCAAGAGAAATGGCAGAAGAAGCGATAGAAGAAGAAATTTCTGAAGAAGATCAATAGAGGAGTAATGAATAATGGCATCTTATTTTCGACGTAAAAAATTCTGTGCGTTCAAAGCGCAAGACACAAAACAAATCGATTACAAAGACATCGATACGTTAAAAGACTACATTATGGAATCTGGACGCATTGTGCCAAGCCGTATTACGGGGACCAGCGCTAAATACCAACGCCAATTGGCCAAAGCCATTAAGTTGGCGCGTTATTTAGCATTATTACCGTATTGCGATACCCATAAATAAACCTGGGTCGTGCCTGTGCACGATCAATCCGGTGAGATCTCATGCAAAAAATCGGACAATATTTATTAGCAAATAACCTGCGTGCCAGTTTGATCACATTGGCATGCATGTTATTGCCTTGGCCTTTAGACGCGAGTGCAGTGATTATTTTGATTTTAGTCACGTTGCATCATGGTGCTTTAAAAGGACTGGGTGTTTTGGCGTGGGCGATTTTGCCTGCGGCAGCAGCTACTTGGAAATCACCTGCAATGGCAATCCCTTATGATGTTGCTTTTATTACTGGTGTTTTTGGGTGGGGATTTTCAAGTTTGCTGCGTTTAACGCGCAGTTGGTCGCGCATCTTAGAATTGGCGGCAGCGATGGGTGTTATCGTTGTGTTAGCCATTCATCTTTTGCCTTCGCCTTTGCTAGCGGTGATTGCGGATGGATTGCAACGCATCATTCTTGAAAATTTGCAGCACGCGGTGCAGTCTGATTTGGCTCCGGTGAAAGAAGCGTTAGGAAAAATAGCCGCATACTTGCTCGGAAGTTTATATACGGTTTTTGCGCTGTTTTCGATTATCTGCGTCATGTTGGCACGATTGTGGCAACTCAAGTTGATTGCAGCCGCCGGGGAAAAACGTATTGAATTTTATAGTATACGGGTGAGTCGTATTTTGGCGGTGTTTTCAGCACTGGTTGTGATCGCTATGTTTACTTGGAAAATTAACTGGTTGGTGTCATTATCACAGGTGGCCATATTACCGTTTGTTTTCGCAGGATTTAGCATGCTGATTTATTTGAACATGATTAATCAGTCTCATAAATACTGGCGATTTGTATTGCTGCTCACGGCCGTGATGATTTTATTATTTTTGCCAAGATATCTTTTGATTTCTTTGGCGTTGGTTGGTTTTGTCGATAGTTGGATTAACTTTCGCAAATGGCATTTTTTACGAATAAAGAGGGTGAACTCATGAGACTTATTTTAAAGGAAAACGTATCTAACTTAGGGAATATTGGTGAAGTTGTTACGGTCAAGCCTGGTTTTGGGCGTAATTTTTTAATTCCTTATGGAAAAGCAGTGCGCGCAACAGAAGAAAACATCAAAGCAGTTGAAAAGCTGCGTGCTGAACTTGAGAAAAAAGAAGCGGAAAAATTGGCGTCAGCGCAACAACGTGCTGAAAAATTACAGCAGCTTACCATTACCATTGCGGCTAAAGCATCTGAAGAAGGTAAATTATTTGGTTCGATTGGTGCGCGTGAAATAGTAGAAGCGGTTGAAAAAGCACATCTTGAACTGCATAAAAATGAAGTTAAATTACCGAATGGCCCACTACGTCAAACGGGCGAGCATGAAGTTGATCTATTTTTACATACTTCAGTCACCATAACCGTAAAAGTTATTGTTGAAGTGGAAGCTTAGCCCATTTATTCACTCATATCCCGTGGCTTGCCACGGGTATGATGTCTCACCTTCATACAGTGCGTTTTAGCAATTTTTCAGTAAACTGCTGAGCGGGCAATGAAAAATTTACGACAGAACCTTAACCTGGATATTTTACATCGAACTGCGATGGCCGGTGTGCCGCCAACGGGAAGGCCTTTTGTCAGCGATTCCCCAAATTCATTTTAAAGTGAGTTAATATGAAAAATCGTAGCGAATCAGCAATACTTACTTTGGAAAAGCTCAATTCTATATTTGATTATGTGAAATATAGAGCTAATGCATTGCTTTATATTGGGAGCTTAGTTCCATCAGGTGGGGCTGATGAAAATCATCCTGAGGCGTTTAATTTTTTTTATCTACTCGATAAATTGAAAATAAACTCAGATGAAAAAATTATAATAGCGTCTTGTTTTTTAGCTTGTCTTAACGCTGCATGGAAAGCGAGAGAAATTGAGGCCTATATTGATTTTTCCTATCGGCTTAAAAATGAAGTAGGAGTAGGTTCATTTAGATTATTATTTGAATCCAAATTGGAAAAAATAAAGCTCAGTGATTATATTAAAATATGCCAATTCCTCATCCAATTAAAAGAGGAAATTAATAGCGAGGAGGTGTTAAAAAAATATTTACCTGATTTTAATCAGGTAATTTTAGAATTAGATCGGATATTTTCTGAAATTAATTTTAAAAATTTTCAGGAGGAAAAAATTGAAGAAGTCTTGACTCGCTGGGGTAGGAAAGGAGACTCCGTAGAATTTCCACTAACGGAACAGGAGGTTAAACAGCTCCACGAAGATTATCTTAATGTTAAAAAACAAGAACAATCGCTAAAATCCTTTACCTTGCCTCAAGTTGCGGAAGCCGCCCGAACAAATGTGATCTTGTTACAAAAAGACCCTCATCAACGGATAGTTATGTGCGGTGTTATTGCTGCTTTACGACAGATAATATACCACCTTTACCACCTTTACCCCTACAATACGCAAATATTAGCTCTGCTGGCGCTTTTACGAATTCCAGATAAAGCAAAAGGTCGGATTGCTCAGATAAAAACGGGAGAAGGAAAATCTACTATTGTAGCGATGCTCGCTGTTTATTCGGCGTTGCTTAATCAATGCGTGGATGTGGTTACTCCTTCGCACTATTTGGCAATGCGGGATCAAAAAAAATATTCTCCTTTATTTACCGCATTGGGGATGACAAGTTCGCACATTTGTTACGATCAGCCTGAAAAACAGCATTTTAATGCTCAAATACTGTATGGAACCAACTATGATTTTGAGTTTTCGATGCTAAGAGAAAGTATTTGGGATGCAGGTCAGCGTTATACAACGATAAATGGAATTTTACAAAAACGCTTAACCGATGTGGTGATTGTTGATGAGGTGGATAATCTTTTTTTGGATACGGCGCTAAATTCAGCACGAATAGCGCTGTCTCCTCCCATCGCAATGAATTGGATTTATCAACCATTGCTGGATTTTGTCAAGAAGAACATGGGCTTTGTGAAGGAGTTAAGATTTTTTTTAAGCGAATATTTAGAAGGAAAATATAAAGAAGAAATCAAAATCATTGATGATGCTCAACTGAAAAAGTGGATACAATCCGCAGAAACTGCGCTGCATTATAAGCGAGATGAGCATTATGTGGTTAAATCCATCCATGAAAAGAATTACATTGTTATTGTAGATTATGCGAATACTGGACGCTTAAGCAGCGAGCACAGTCGTTGGAGTCATGGGGTGCATGAATGCGTTGAATTGCTGAATGGTCTACCTCCTGGAAATGAAAGCCTTACGGTGGCGTCTATGTCTCATCCAGCATTTTTTAATTATTATAAAAAAATATATGGGTTAACGGGAACCATCGGGGAAGATCAAGAGCGGAAGGAAATTAAGTTACTTTATCAGGTGGACACTTTTGATGTGCCTGTGCATCATCCCAGTCAGCGTTGCGCCATTCCAGTAAGTCTATTGTTAAGTAAAGAACAACACAACCAGGCTATTTTAGAAAATATTTTCGCTATTCAAAAACAAGCTCGTCCCATTCTTGTTTTATTCGATACCATTAAAAAATCCAAACAATTTGCTGATTTTCTTGAAGAAAAAAGACTTCGTTTTCAGTTGATCAATGAAGTGCAAGCTGAAGAGGAGGAATACCTTGTGGCTTTAGCAGGTTGTCCCGCTATGATTACTTTAGCGACGAATACGGCTGGACGTGGTACGGATATTATTTTAAGCTCAAAAAGCAGAAAAAATGGAGGCTTACATGTTATTTTTACTTTTTATCCAGTCAACAAACGTGTAGAAGATCAAGGAGTAGGGCGTTGTGCGCGGCAAGGACAACCCGGTAGTAGTCACCTCATTCTTTGTCAAGAGGATGAAAAAATTCGGCCATGGCTGATTAGAAATAACGATAATGAAAGAGAGCTGGATCAGTTAAAAAAGCAGCGTTGTTTGCAAATAGAGGCATTATCATTAGAGCGCATCAAACGTTCTAAAATCGACATGTCTCAACATCGTATATTAAATCAATTTACTCAGCTGTTGGAATTTTGTCGTGAAGAATTAAAATCACTGGACCTTAAGGCATTGTCAGAATTATGCTACGCAATAAAAAAGAAGTCAACTGATCACAAACCGCCGTGCTCTAATCCCTTTTTATTTAATCTTTGTAATCAGGCAAAGTCCTTGCTTCAACAACAATTCAATGGGGAGAAAGTTGATTGGGATGTTTTTCTAACTATGACGCAGAAAAAATATTTTCGCATCCTTTTGCAGGAATGGGCTATTTTTTTCAGTCGTATCAGTGATGAGTGCGCTATGCTAGAGAATGATGAAGCTATTTTGTTCGAAAAATTCCATCGATTTATTACTGAAAATTTACGCGGGTGTTTTGAAAATCCAGTACAAGGGTTTATTGATTTTCTGAAAACGTTGTTAGCGAATAATTCTGATGAAGTATTCAAAATAAAACCCGTCAATAAAGAATTTTATTCACAGTGGGAAAATGGAGTCAGGCGGTATTTTATAGTTCAATCACATTCATCAAAAAATCCCTATATTTTATTTAAAGAACCAGAAGTTTTCGATGAGAAAATCAATACCAACGTCCAAAGCAACAAAGTTTAAGGTTAAATCATGCGTGATGATATCGATCAAATTAATAAACGATATAAATTACTTTCCAAAAACATACCAAAATTTCAATACGATGAGGAGAGAGAAAAAAATGTTCTTCATGAAATGGCAGAGAAAGTTGCCATTTTTAAACCTATTGCGAAAATGGCGGGCCCTATTTCTTATAGCCTGCATGCTTGTGGTGTATATGTGGATTTTTTTAAGGGGCCTTTTTACGCATTGCCGCATTTAATCTCTGGAACGGCTAACTATCTTGATCATCATTATTCATGCTACCGTAATCCATTTCCAGAGAAAATGAAATCCAGCGGATATTATGATTCATCGCAAGCAACTGCTTTGACTAAAGAGGCGTTGCGGAATAAAGCCAAAAATTTTTTTGAAATTTATACGAAAGTTCATTGTCAATTGGGTTATCCTTCAAATTTTGATTATGGCGCTTTTAAAAACGTCGTTCGTGATACAGGTTTAGTATCTTCTTATAACAGCATTCATCCAAATGATAGAATCACAGCAAAAAAAGGAGATCATGGAGAGATTGGAGGTGTGGCTACTGCTGTGAGTCTTATTGAGGGTTTAAATGAGAATATTGAAGACGTGTTGTCGGATACCGCCATTTTTTGTTTAGCGGATCAGAGCGGAAAAATGCCTTTTAGTAATGCAGAATTACAGAAGATTTTGCGTGAACTTGCCAATGGAATTTTTTTACATAACACTTTTCCTTTTTTTAGTTTGCATTTTAATACCGATCATGTGAACTATGCCGTGATTCATCCAGTTTATCAAGACACGTTAGTTGGAAAAGTGATTAGTTTTCTCGATTATTATATGAAATGTTTTTTGAATGGAGGATATTTTGAAGAGGAATTTCTACAGCAATGGCATAAAAACCAAAATAGTGACCTTGATTTCCTAAGGAAAAACCGTAAAGATTTTAATTCTTATGTGGGAAAATTAAGTTGTGATTATACTTCTTTGCGTCAAAAAGAATGCTTTTCTGGTTTAGATTTTGATGAGGGAAAAAATAAAAACTCGGTGAATAATCATGCTTTTCGCACTTCATTTAGAATTATTTCAGAACAAAGGTCTTTAAAGCGGTATAAAAATATTTTTATTATTGATCCCGCGTTTAGCGTAGAGCATGACATTGAATTATGGCCAGAATACAAGGAATTTTTAGAGAGGTATTATAAAGAAAATGGCAAGTACCCTGATGATTATTTAACATTGCTTGCGCTTTATGAGGAGGCGGCAAGAGATATACATGATATCATGCCTACATTACCGATGTTCCATGATTATTTTCAAATGTTGGGGGTTATTAGTTTTTTTTCCTATTATTTTTCAACATTAAAGGAAATGGGGAAAATACCCAGTTTAGAGAAAATACCATTACAAAAAAATGAACCAGTTCCTCCGGTTTTTCCTCCTATTCCTGTACGTTATTATCAGTTTCATCCAATTAAGATTGTTCTAAGAAAAGTGTTCAACCAACTTGTCAATAAATCAAAAGCAAAATTTAATGTTTGGTTGTCGGAAGCACTTGATAAGCCTGAGATGGCTTTTCCTAGTGATTTATATCATTCTCTTTCTGAAGTGTTAAAAGTGTATATTGTAAAACAATTTCCATTAAACGCTGAGATAGAATCAGATGATTTTATTCATCGGAGTCACGATGCTTTAATGCAATCCTTGCTGAAGGATTATGTCAGAAAATTATTAGCTGAATTTCATCAATCTTATTCTGAATGCATGACAAAAATTTTGGAAGAAATAAAAAATCAGCTTGGCTGTGAAATTAAACTCATTTCATCTCGGAAATTACGAGAAAAAATTGTCGAGATGAAAAATTCGTTCTCTGCCAACATCACTGAATTAAAAGAAAAAATGAATGCAGGAAAAGCGCTAGAAGGAAAATTAATCCAGAAGATTTCACTGGAGGGAAAAAAATTAATTTCTCAAGAACATGAAAAGCTAGACCAACAGCGAAAAAAGATAATCAATAAAATCACGCAAGAAATTGAAGAAAACAAAAAAAATGAACTGAAAAAGATACCCCATCAACAGCATAAAAATCAAGGCGTAATAGATTTTTTAAAATCGTGTGACAATGAAAAAAATAAGATTATTATTAATATAACGAATGAAACTAAGAAGTTAAAAGATAAAATAACCGAGGAAATCCAAGAGAAAAATGTAAAAATTCTATTGGAGGTGAAAGAATTTTATATGAGTTCTATCACTCAGATGGAAATACAACTCAGTGATATCAGTTTAATATTTATCGATTCCGAGAATAATGATTTTCTTGAAAAGAAATATCCCTATATTGCGGGAGATCACAACCGTGTTGTGGGTGGGTGTAGTATACGTTTCACTTCTTTAGCGGTGAAAACGATTCATCATCCGATTCAGATGAATTCGACGATAGCCTCCGTTGCTAACCATGCGCCCGCTGAAACTTTTTCTGAGGCTTATTACAACGGCCAGAAATATGCTGTGTTTAAGCTGAATATCAAGGATAAACCCGCTTATAGCCCTTTTGAATACAGCGAATTGATCAATAGGTCCGGCTCAGTGAGTGACACCATGAGTGTGGAGGATACGAATGCTTTCAGTGAGTTACTTTTAAACTTTCCGGATAGAAAATTAAAGTTTAATGCTAAGGCACGAGATATAGGAGGTCAGACGTTAATTCATTATTCCGTTGGCCTTTTTCAACCAGATCAAGGAAATCGCCACTTATTGCAAAAGCTTTCTCAAAATGATTTTGGCGTTTATTGGGTAGCCGACCAACGTGGCAATTTACCCATTCATATCGCAGCGCGCAATGGCAATGTAGACGCAGTCGATTACATTATTGCTCAAGTTCCAAATTGTAAAGATGCAATCAATCAGGATGGTTATACACCACTGCTTTTTGCAGCGAGTAGCGGGCATCAACGAGTGGTTGAATGTTTAGTAAATGCAAATGTGAATGTCAATCTGCGTTTACCCAATGGTCTATTTGCTTTGTATTTGGCGATTCAAAACCAGCATCATGAAACAGCGTGTTATTTAATTAAAAAATCGTGCAATATCCATTTTCTGATGGAAAATGGTTCAAACACATTACATTTAGCGATAGATACACAGCAATCGAATGTTGCGCTTGCGTTGATTCAGGCAGGTATAGATGTGACGCATAAACGACGATCAGATGGGTTTTCTGCATTGCATAACGCAGCAGCTAATGGATTAAATGATGTTTGCGAAGTGCTTGTTACCAAAATGGATGTTAATACGCCATTAGATTCCGGAAAAACAGCGTTACATTTTGCAACGCTCTATAGTCACTTTGAGACAGTGAGATGCCTAGTAGAAGCTAATCCAGCCGCCAATATCAATGCGGAGGCTTGCGATGGTGAAACGCCACTGATGGTGGCCATACGTAATGGCGATGTTGAAATTGCCACTTATTTAAGTGAACACCCAGAAATACACCTTCAAAATAAGCAGGGGAAACCAATACTCACATTGGCTGCTCAATTGGGTCTATTTGAAATTATCGATTCATGCTTTATCCGTAAAAATGGAAAAACCCCTGATCAGGAGATACTTTATTGCTTGCTGAAAGCAGGAGAGTATCGACGATATCGAGCGCTTTCTGAAAAATATAAAATTGATCACAATCTTATTTACAATAATATGACGAGTTTAGATGTTGTGGCATGGTACGGGCATATCTTACTGATGGATTATCTCTTAGAAAAGAAAGTAAGCTTTACGTTGGATAAAAAACACATTTCCTTAATTGAGTTAGCGGTTAAAGCTAATCATATTGGTTATTTGAGGACGTTTTCAAAAAATCACCTCAATATTGAAACTCAAAAAAGATTATTAGAAATTGCTGCAGAAAATGGGAGCGAGGAATGCTTGTCTTTCCTTTTGAAAGAAATGGAAGAGGAGAAAACTGATCCGTTATTGCTAGTTGCAGCGCTAAAAAGTGGCGAGTCCAATATCATTGACTTAATACTAAAACACATAAAAAACATCAACCTCCCATTGGATGATAATGGAAATATGGCGATACATATTGTTGTGCAAATGGGCTTTATTCATTTAGTGGATTTTTTAAAAAGTAGAGGTGCCCTTTTTGATGAAAAAAACAAACATAGCCAAGATATTTTTTATTTTGTGCTTCGTAATAAAGATTCCAAATTTTTTAAAAAATTGTTAACTATCATTCCTGAAGAAAAATGGCCAGCAGATTTGGGAAATCATGTTAAGAAAGCTAACAGTAATGCGTGTTCTTCAGTATGGAAAGAATTTTCCAAAAAACAAGGCATTGAAAAGCCGATAAAAGATGGAAAAATTTACTTAACTAAAATACTGGAAGAAAGAAAGCACGTTTTAGTGAAAGCGCTTGAAGAGTCTGATCACGTGACATTCAGAAAAATGACTGAAGACCCTTATTTTGTAAACGCTGCGCGCTATCGCTATCAAGGAGAAGAACTACCCTTGCTACATTTGATTTTTGTTAAACAAATAGAATGGGCCATTCCGGTAATGCTGGAACAAAAAGCCGATATTTTAATTCGAGATAAAAACGGACGTACAATAATGCATAGAATTCATGATCGGGATCAGTTGACTTGGATAGATAAATATTTTGGTAGCTTTAAAAAAGCATTATTGATGAGTGAAACCAAGGAGGGATTTACTTTTTTTGATGTTAGCGCTTATCTTTCACAAAAAGAACTGATGGGCGATCTTGAAAAAAACTACCCTGCAGATTTTCAAAACCAATGTGGCGATAGTTTGTTACATAGCGCTGTACGTAGTAATAACCTGAAACTCACTCAAAATTATTTGAATCTCATCAAGATCGATTCCGTGAATCATCGTCGACAAACGCCACTGATGATTTCAGCAACAGATAAAAATAACCAGCTTTTACCACTGTTGTTATCCAATGGCGCTAATCCGGACATTTTAGATATTGAAAAAAATTCAGCATTTCATATCGCATTGCTGAAAAAAAATAAAGAAGCTGCATTTCAATTGTTGATAACAACCCGATGTTTTCAGCAAAAAAATCGCGACGGTAACACACCTTTGATGTTGGCTACCATACAGGGTGATGTAACAATGGTGAAATTATTAGTTAATAGGGTCAGTGATACTAGCATGGTAAATTTTCAAGGATTTAATGTGCTGCATTTGGCTGCCTTATACGGACATATCGATCTGATTAAGTTATTTATAAAATATGGCTATAAAATTGATGTATCGCAAGAGGCTGCTGTGGGTTATACCCCATTACAGCTAGCCGCTCAGCAAGGTCACCTTACTGTTTTTGCGGTTCTGTTAGAGGCAGGCGCTGATCCTATCAAAAAAAATAATCAAAATATGAGCGCTCTTGAATATGCTATTTTCAGTAATCAAAAAGAGATGAACTCATTTCTTATGGAATTGGGTACTTTTGATGATATTGCTTATGAAGCAGATTTATTTTTTTCTGCAGTTGCCTCTGATAACGTCGATGTTGTCAGTCATAAATTGTTAACGGGCCAAATGATTAATACACTGCAAAGTGACAATCGTAATGCACTTCATATTGCGAGTATTCATCATGCCACTAAAGTGACAGCCTTACTTCTTGAGCAAGGAATACAGATAGATTTAGTGGCTTCAGATGGCAACACTCCTTTACATGATGCTGCCAAAAACAATGCTATCAATATTATAAAGCAATTGTGTGAACTCAAAGTGAATATAAACCAACCGAATAATGAGGACCAAACGGCGCTACATTTGGCTGCAATGGCAGGGCACTATCCTGCTATGCTGCAATTAATGAAAACATCTACTTCTGCTGATATTACCCTCCGTGATAAAAAAGGATTTACTGCAGCCCAACTATCGTTCATTCATGGTCATATGAATATTGTTAAATTTTTAATTGTTATGGGGGATCGATCATTATCATCCAAGGAAGTCGTTTCTCTTTCAGCGTACGTCAAAAATAAGATAAATGTTTATCAAAATGATTTAATTTATTTTGAATCCTGTTGGGTTAAAGTGAAACTCACTCAAAAGACTGAGTTTGATGCTATGCTCCAAATGGCAATTTATTTAAATGAGATAGATGTCTTGAGATTACTGATTTCGAAAAATCCGTCGTATTTCAATACGGAGAAATATACCTTATTCTCGCTTTCCGTTAAGCATGGAAATCAAGAAATGATTTCATACCTTGCGTCTTTAGGTGTAACCATCAATAGTTGTTTGCACATGGCAATTCAAAAAAATCGATTGGAGGATGTAAAATTACTCATAGAAGCGGGTGCCGAATTAATGCTTCCAAACCAAGAGGGTTACCCCCCTTTAAATTTGGCAGTTATATATAGTAATGAAGAAATGGTCTCTTATCTTCTGAGCAAGGGAGCATCCATTGAGAGTAAACGGATATGCAATAGTACAACCGTATTACATCACGCTATTTCTTATAAACGATCACTTGTTGGTATGCTAAAAATATTGCTTGATTCTGGAGCGAATATTAATGCAAGTGATACGGATGGATGGACGCCATTACACTCAGCGATGTATTACGGAGATGATGTGCAGGTGCAATTCCTCCTAGATAATGGCGCTTTGATTGTAAAAAACAAAAATGGTCATTTTCCTTATGAAGTTTCTTTAAGTAGTCGGCAAAAAGATCAATCTGAAAGCTACAATAAAGCAAAAGCGTTAATTCAAGCGATTGATGAGCAAGGTCACAACGTATCCAAATATGCATGGCCGAAGGGACATGATATTTTAACAGACCCCAATGTACGAGAGAGCAAAACCTGTTATAACTGGACCCCATTGCATGTTGCTGTACATCACGGTGATTGGAGAATGGTGCAAGCATTACTAAACAATGGCGCATTAATGCTGAAGGATAAAAGCGGACGTTTCCCATATGAAGTTCATTTATGGCGCCGATATGAAAATTGCCCCGAAGGACATGATAAAGCAAAAGCGTTGATTCACTCATACCCCGTGGCTTGCCACGGGTACTTTACGCGTGGGGTTTCTCAAGGGGAGCGCGCGTTTGCCCCTTGAGTCGTCGTCGTACGGCTTTGCCACGTTGGCGAAGTGACAGGAATCCCCCATCTTTCGATGGGAAATTCCTCCCCCTTCATTGACGCGGGCTGCAGGGGACCTGCAGCCTCGCGATCCAGGGGGAGCGCGCAAAGCTCCCCCTGGATAATCCCCCCCAGAGTGCTACACTAGCGATTGTCATTTTGAACAAGGTTGATCACGGATTATGTCAGAACCCATTCTTTCTCAAGCACCCGTTCGTGGAGCCAAAATAACCGCGCGAGTACCACCCCATTCGATTGAAGCAGAACAGTCTGTGTTGGGTGCCTTGATGCTGGATCATCGCGCCTGGGATCGTATTGCGGATAAAATTAGTAGCAAAGATTTTTATCGTCGCGATCACCAAATTATTTATGAAGCGATGGTGCGTTTAGCGGAACAATCAAAACCGATCGATGTTCTCACCATCGGCGAAGCGTTGAAAAGTGATAATGCACTCGAAAGTATTAATGGGGAAGCTTATTTATATGAACTTGCCAAAAATACTCCCAGTGCGGCCAATATTACGGCGTATGCCGATATTGTTCGTGAGCGTTCTATTTTACGTTTGTTGATTAATGCAGGTACTGATATTACGGAAAATGCCCTTAATCCGGAAGGGCGTGACATCAAAGAAATATTAGATACGGCTGAGCGATATGTTTTTTCAATATCAGAACAAGGGAGTCGTGGGCAAGGCCCCGTGGATATTAATACGTTACTCGCACGCACCACCGATAAAATTGATACCTTGTTTCATTCAACAGATCCCATTACGGGCGTTTCTACTGGATTTACCGATTTTGATGACATGACTTCCGGTTTGCAGGCAGGTGATTTGGTGATTATTGCCGGGCGGCCTTCCATGGGGAAAACCATGCTCGGTATTAATATGGCAGAGAATGTGGCGCTTGAAAGTAAAAAACCGGTGTTAATTTTCAGTATGGAAATGCCGGCGGATTCCATTGTGATGCGGATGATTTCGTCATTGGGTTTAATTGATCAACACAAAGTGCGTACCGGTAAATTAAGTGATGATGATTGGCCACGCGTGACCTCAACCATTGAAATGTTATCGCAGACCAAGATATTTGTGGACGATACACCGGCATTAACGCCCGGAGAAGTGCGTTCTCGTTCACGTCGTTTGGCGCGTGAGCAAGGCGGTATGGCATTAGTGGTGGTGGATTATTTACAACTCATGCAAGTGCCAGGCACAAAAGAAAATCGCAGTACCGAAATTTCTGAAATTTCGCGTGGATTAAAAGCATTAGCAAAAGAATTAAATGCCCCCGTGATTGCACTATCTCAGTTGAATCGTAGTTTGGAGCAACGTACGGATAGGCGTCCTGTGATGTCGGATTTACGAGAGTCGGGTGCAATAGAACAAGACGCCGATTTAATCGTTTTTATTTATCGGGATGCGGTATATCACCCAGATACTCCCGATAAAAATAAAGCGGAAATTATTATCGCGAAACAACGTAATGGCCCCATCGGAAAAATTAATCTGACGTTTCGTGGCCAGTATACCCGTTTTGACAATTATTCATTTGAACAGACGCCCGCAGAAGTGATTTTTTAAGAGGAATAGGATGAGCAGAGACGTTATCGCTTATATTGATAAGGCTGCGTTATTGTATAATTTTCATTTTTTACGTCAACGATTTCCAAGAAGTTCCATCCTCGCCATGATAAAAAGTAATGGCTATGGGCATGGTTTGCTTTCGGTAGCAGAAACGCTGAGTGAGGCCAATGCGCTGGGTGTCGCTTGTTTAGAAGAAGCATTAGCGTTGCGTGAACATGGGATTCAAGCTCCCATCGTGGTGATGTCAGGTTTTATTGACAAGCAAGAATTACAATTTTTTTCGCAATACAATATGACGCCGGTGATTCACCAACTTTCTCAAATAGAATTACTGGAAAAAACCACATTGCCAAAATCATTATCGGCCTGGTTGAAAATCGATACGGGAATGCATCGTTTAGGTTTTCCAAAAGAGAGGTTCCAGGAAGTGTATCAACGGCTGTTAAAACTTGCTTCGTTGCAAAATTCATTTGGAATTATGACGCATTTGGCAAGCGCCGATCAGAGCCCTGCATTTACAGAGCGGCAAATTCATGAATTTTTGCAATTGACTCAGTCATTCACCAATCCAAAAAGCATTGCGAACTCTGCAGGCATTTTGCGTTATCCTGAGGCGCATTGCGATTGGATTCGACCGGGAATTTTATTGTATGGTGTTTCGCCATTTGCAGATCGTACCGGCCAGGATGAAGGTTTAAAACCGGTAATGACCCTACAAGCCAAACTCATTGTTTGTAAAACCGTTAAAAAACACGGTACGGTTGGTTATGGTTGTACTTGGCAAGCGCCAGAAGATATGCCAGTGGGTGTTGTGGCCATCGGTTATGGCGACGGTTATCCTCGTTCTGCGGTGAGTGGGACACCGGTGCTGCTGCATGATACGATTTGTCCATTAATTGGGACGGTTTCTATGGATATGATTACCATTGACCTGCGCCTTTGTCCGTACGCAAAGCCGGGTGATCGAGTCACCTTGTGGGGAGGGGGATTGCCGGTCGAGCACATTGCAAAATCAGCAGGAACCATTGCTTATGAATTATTATGTCATGTGACGCAACGGGTTAAATTCACTGAGTATCACTAATGGATGAAGCGGAATTTAAAAAACGTCGTTTACGTTGGAAATGTCGCCGCGGTATGCTTGAACTCGATATTTTACTAGTAAATTACTTCAATCGTTGCTACGACACGTTAGATCTAGTGCAACAACAATCATTTGAAGCGCTGCTTGAGCAAGAGGATGTTGTTCTTTACGCTTGGTTGATGGGAGAGGAACAGCCGCACGATGTTTTTTTGCAAAAACTGGTTGCTGATATTGGCGCTTTGCGGGCTCGTATGGAATGACAAGCATTTTTCAGCGGGAATCGCTGGAGTCTGTTCAAAATACAAATCATTTGCTGCGCTTTTGTTACGTTTTATCCAAAACAGGTAATACTCCATTCATTTTCTTTCGTTAGAATGGGTGACGTTAATCAGATTCCACAGGAGAAATCTCACATGAAGAAAGCCCTATTGGGTGTAGCGCTGGGTCTTATTTCAATGACCTCTTTTGCAGAACCCAAAATGCATTATGGTGCGCCGGTAGCTCAAAAATCAAACTTGCGAATGAAAGCGGGGGTCGGTGTAGGTACGGCATTACAAATTCGTAATTTTACTGATCAACATTATGATGTTTATTTGCAACAAACGGGTTATGCAATGCAAGGTCCGATGCCGCTTTATCCCGTCAGCTATCCTCCGTACAATCAAATTACTTTGGAAGATGATGGGCAGTGCATCAGCTGGCCAGTCTACGTTGAAATTGATTACCCCGGTACGCATGTCTCCATTTTTTTCGGGAATCTCTACCCAAGCCAAGCAATAGTTGATATTACCCCTGGTGCTAATGTTGCTTTAAAGAACAATGCGAACGAGAAAGCAGCTGTAAAAGTTGCTGTGCATCAATAGGTGAATGATGAAAAAGCATATGATAGGTTTTCCAGTGGTCGTTGCTATAGCATTTGGTTTAACGGCCTGTGCAGATGGTATGTATGAGAGTGGTTACAGCTACACTTCCGTAACGCATTATGAAATACCACCTACTACGGTCATTGTGCATGATCATACGCCGTATTATTGGCGGCATCGTCCCGACTATTACCCAAATCCGAATGTGGTGGTGCACGGGGGAGGGGCTCAGCCCCATTATGGCCCGCCCGCTGGTGGTAGCCAGCCACACTATGGCCCACCCAACGGGGGCGGCGGTCGTCAACCTCATTATGGTCCACCCAGTGCTGGTAGCCGTAAACCGCATTATGGTCCACCTAGGGATGATGGAGCGCCGAACCGTTCTTCTGAAACTCAGGTTGTTATTCATTAATTGGTTTGTAAAAGATAAAAGCTGCATTTTAAGAATATTTTGCTAGAATGTTTCTAGCTAACCTGGATATTTCATGTTGGTTTTTGAAGATGACGGCCACACGAAGTGCTCTGCCGCCAACGGAAAGGTCTTTTGTTTTCAGGGACGCACATCCTGTGCTCGACGCTCCTTACCCTCCTTGGTCGCGACGCCCTTCAAACAAAAGACCTTCCCGTTGGCGACACACCGACCCTCGCCGTTCGATGTGAAATATCCGGGCTAAAGATAAGGAGGGCTCATGATCAGGTCAAGCAGCTTTTCCGAATTATTAAAGCAGCATCAAGAAAATCCACAAGAAATGCCGTTTGAAAAATTAGTGGAATATCCTAAAAAAATTTTCACCGAAAAATCCGAAATTGATTTAAATGAGCAGCAGTCGCAACGAAATTTGCAAGAGCTACTCTTAGCGTATGCTTATTTTGTCGTGTTATTGGCGTATATTTATAATACTACCATTCCTCTTATTGTCGATGAAAAAACGGTTTCAGTTGCGCCACTTTCTTTTATTTCTGATTTAGAAAAAATTGATTCGTCAGTAGAAGAGATTCATGATCTAGAAAAAAATCTCGTTTGTATCGTCATGTGTTTAATGTATCTCCCCATTAAAGATGAGAATGTGATTGATCAATTTCATCAAGTTTTTTGTACGGTGAATCAGCCAGAAGCGCTGGTGCTCAACCGTGTGTTTCCTGAGTTAAAAAAAGCATTTGACTGTTTGCATCGTGAAATGTTGTACTCGGGTAACGCGAATACAAGATTGATTTTAGTTAACGTGGGTGGCGTGTGCGGTATTAGTTCCGTTGCACTCACCTTTGTTGCTTTTCAGATGGCGAGTTGTGCACTCTTATTGTCAGGGGTGGGGTTTTTATTTGCGGCGGTTGCGATTATTACGATTGCTTCTATCATGCAAGTGCCGAAAAAACCCATTCGACGCACACTGGATAATCAAACCTATTGCTTCCCTCAGACGCAACAAGCAAGAGATACTCGAACGACACGTTTTTTATAAAAATCCCTGAGTGACGCTCAGGGTTTGGCTTTATTATGTTTTTTGCAAGAGTTCACGCATTTTTGCTTGAATCATATCAATCGCAATACGATTTTCTCCGCCGCGTGGTACGATAATGTCGGCATAGCGTTTTGAGGGTTCGATAAATTGTAGATACATCGGTCGCACGGTTTGTTGATATTGTGTGAGCACGGAATCAAGGCTTCGACTTCGTTCTACGGTGTCGCGCACCAAGCGGCGTACTAAACAAATATCGAGCGGGGTATCCATAAAAATTCGAATGTCCATTAATTCGCGTAATTTTTTTTCGACGAATAATAAAATGCCTTCCAACACGATAATATGATGTTGACCGATTTTTTGTGTTTCTTTGCTACGTTGGTGATTGGCGTAATCATAAATGGGAACATTAACGATTTTTCCTTGTTGCAATTGCAGAAGATGTTGAAACAATAAATTGTGGTCGAGAGCGTCGGGATGATCATAGTTGATTTGCTGTCGCTCTTCAAAATCAACCTCTGTTAAATCTTTGTAGTAAGAATCTTCAGAAATAACAACGACTTTATCAGAGCCCAGTTCACTTACGATCGTATTTGCTAGTAAACTTTTACCGGAAGCAGAGGGGCCGGCGATGCCAATAATAATCACGTTATTTTTCATAATATCCTCAAACTCTGGGCATCAGCCCGGAGATTTTTATTTTCTGAGTTTCAATAAGACGTATAATGCACCGGTACCTCCGTCTTTTGATTTAGCGGAATGAAAAGCAAGAACCTCTGAGCGTTGACGCAGCCACAGATTCACGACATTTTTCAAAATCGGTGGTTTTGCGGGGTCGCTTCCTCCTTTGCCGTGTACGACTAATATAGAGCGCATCTTCTGCTGTGCACAGAGTTGCAAAAATTGGTTCATTTTCTCCAGCATTTCATCACCGGTTAAGCCGTGTAAATCGACACGCGCTTCAATGGGCAGATGGCCGCGCTTTAATTTATTTAACAGGCGAAAAGGTATTCCGGTACGAGCAAAGTGTATATAATCTTGTGCGGTTAGCCAATCATTGGGTGAAAGTTTTTCAAGGAACAGAGCGGCCTCTCCTCGAAATTCACTTTCCTTGGAGATGGGTTCAGCAATAAGTGGCTTTTTGAGTTTTTTATCTTGAGTGGCTCGTTTATCCTGCTGAAGAGGTTGGTTAATTTTAACGCTGTGGCGAAACAGTTCACGTTCTTCTGGGGTGAGAAATGTTTTCTTTTTGCTCATGAGAATTGCCTGCCGTCAGCGCGATTTCTAAAGCATGGTAGAATAAGAGAATGATGTCAAAAACTCAAAAGCAAGAATATCACGAGCTGCTTTCAGAGCTCATTTCCGTGGGCGATTGGATCCGTTGGTCTGCTTCCCGTTTTAAGCATAAAGGGCTTTATTTTGGTCATGGCACGGATAATGCGTGGGATGAGGCAGCACATCTCGTGTTACAAACATTGCATTTGCCCATTGACTGTGACCCGATGGTGTTTCATGCCAAGGTCACGATCGCCGAACGTAAAGATCTCATTCACGCCTTACAAAAACGCATTGAAGAGCGCATTCCATTGCCGTATATCACTCATCAGGCTTGGCTCATGGGTTTGCCTTTTTATGTTGATGAGCGGGTTTTGATTCCTCGTTCACCTTTTGCAGAATGGATCAGTAAGCAGTTTCAACCTTGGATTGATCCCGAGCATGTACAGCGTATTTTAGAAATTGGCACGGGCAGCGGTTGCTTAGCGATTGCTTGTGCGCTGTTATTTCCCTATGCAGCAGTGGATGCCGTGGATATTGACCCCGCGGCACTGGAAGTTGCTCACATCAATGCAGAGCGCCACGCCGTACGAGATCGTGTGCATTTCATTCATGGAGACTGCTTTCAGGGCGTTGGTGATGTGCGTTACGATATTATTATCAGTAATCCACCGTATGTCAGCAAAGCTGAAATGGCAACGTTACCGACAGAATATTTACATGAACCGCGTTTTGCACTAGAGGCGCAAGAAGAAGGTTTAGCGATGGCATTAAAGATTCTTGCTGAGGCCGGCAATTATTTATGTGAGAATGGGATTTTAATGATTGAAGTGGGGAATTCGCAAACGGCATTAATTGAACGCCTACCGAATGTGCCATTTGTTTGGTTGGAGCAAGAGCATGGTGGTCATGGTTTATTTTTATTAACAAAGCTACAAATGGATGAGTTACCACTCTGATGGCAGGAAATAGTTTTGGTCAGTTTTTTGTGGTAACCACGTGTGGTGAAAGTCATAACGTGGGTTATTTGGCGATTATTGATGGTTGCCCGCCGGGACTTTCGCTCTCGACGAATGATTTCGTGCATGATATCCAGCGCAGAAAAACCGGACAATCGCGATTCACTTCGCAGCGTAAAGAAACCGATGACGTACAAATTATTTCGGGTGTTTTTGAAGGAAAAACCACAGGAACACCGATTGGATTATTCATTATGAATAGTGATCATCGTTCCAGTGATTATGATGCGATTAAAGATTTATTTCGCCCGGGACATGCTGATTATACCTATTTTAAAAAATATGGCGTTCGCGATTATCGGGGTGGTGGTCGTGCTTCTGCGCGCGAAACCGTCATGCGAGTTGCGGCTGGTGTCATTGCTAAAAAATATTTGGCGGAAAAGTTGGGAATAAAAATTCATGGTTATTGTCACGCTATTGGTGAAATTCAAGCAGAAAAAATTGATTTAGGGGTGGTGGATGAAAATCCATTTGCTTTTCCGGATCCCGATAAAATTTCACAATTGGAAGAATACATTACGCAGATTCGCCGCGAAGGTGATTCCATCGGTGCGTGTGTTCGTGTGATCGCCGCAGCGGTTCCTGTTGGTTTAGGTGAGCCTATTTTTTCGCGTCTTGATGCGGATATTGCGGCTGCGATGATGGGTATTAATGCGGTGAAGGGGGTTGAAATTGGTGATGGGTTTCGGGTGGTAAAACAACGAGGTTCTTTGCATCGCGACGAAATGTCACCGAAGGGATTTTTAACAAATCATGCGGGTGGAATATTGGGTGGTATTTCGTCAGGTCAAGATATTGTGGTTAATGTAGCGTTTAAACCGACGTCCAGCATTATAACACCAGGAAAAACAGTGACAACGTCCAATCAACCTACCGAGGTTGTTACCAAAGGTCGTCATGATCCTTGCATTGGCATTCGCGCAGTTCCCATTGTTGAAGCAATGCTGGCGTTGGTATTGATGGATCATTATCTACGGCATAAGGCACAAAATTTATGAAGGAGAATGGCTATGTCTACCAGTTTTAATGTGGCTGTCGTTGGTGTTACGGGCGTTGTTGGAGAGTTGATTTTAGAAATTTTACATGAACGAAAATTTCCTGTGAATCAAGTGCACGCTTTAGCGAGTGAACGTTCCGTTGGAAAACGAGTTCCATTTGGGGAAAATAACTTAAGCGTTAAAGAGCTAGCGACCTTTGATTTTTCGACTGTGCAATTTGCCTTTTTTTCTGCAGGTGGTTCAGTGTCAGCGCAATTTGTACCGAAAGCCGCAGCGGCGGGTGCGATTGTCATCGATAATACTTCGCATTTTCGTTATGACGTGGATGTGCCGCTTGTTGTTCCTGAAGTCAATTTAGAAGCGCTCGCCGATTATCGTGAGCGCAATATTATTGCTAATCCGAATTGTTCCACCATTCAAATGGTGGTGGCATTAAAACCTATTTATGATGCTGTGGGTATTGCGCGTATTAATGTTGCCACCTATCAATCTGTTTCCGGTGCAGGACGCAAAGCGATTCATGAATTGGCAAGTCAAACGTCGCATTTATTGAATGGTCAACAGGTTGAAAATGAAGTATTTCCCACGCAAATTGCTTTTAATGTTATTCCGCAAATTGACGTGATGATGGAAAATGGCTATACCAAAGAAGAAATGAAAATGATATGGGAAACTAAAAAAATCTTGGGTGATGATGATGTTCTCGTTAATCCAACGGCGGTGCGTGTCCCCGTATTTTTTGGTCATTCTGAAGCAATCCATATTGAAACGCGTCAATCGATTACCGTTGAGATGGCAAGATCATTATTACAAAATGCACCGGGGGTCACGTTCATTGATGATGAAACGTATCCAACGGCAATTACACACGCCGCAAATGCGGATGCTGTTTTTGTCGGTCGTATTCGGCAGGATCTTTCTCATCCGAATGGATTAAATTTATGGGTTGTGGCCGATAATGTGCGTAAAGGAGGCGCACTGAATGCGGTGCAAATTGCAGAAAAATTAATTGAACATGACTTTTATTTATCATGAGTGTTAATCAAAGAAAAATCATCGTTGGCCTTTCGGGAGGTATTGCCTGTTATAAAGCGGCGGAACTGGTGCGATTGCTGCGTCAGAATGGTGCGTTGGTGCAGGTCGTCATGACAACAGCAGCTCAACAATTTATGACTCCATTAACCTTGCAGGCGTTATCAGGTCGAGCTGTGCGTGATTCGTTATTTGGATTAGAGGCTGAAAATGCAATGAATCACATTGAATTAGCGCGATGGGCCGATATGATTTTGATTGCACCGGCAAGCGCGCATTGTATCGCTCGATTAGCACAGGGTATGGCGGATGATCTATTGACGACGCTGTGTTTAGCTTCTCAATCACCTTTGGTTATTGTACCCGCCATGAATAGATTCATGTGGCAAAATCAGTTAACGCAACGCAATATTCAAACACTCAAAGAAAATGGTGTTATGGTGTGGGGACCGGGAGTGGGTGAGCAGGCCTGTGGTGATGTGGGTTTGGGTCGAATGTTAGAGCCGGTTGAAATTATAGAGCAGCTACATCATTTTTTTTTACCGCTAGAATTATCTCGTAAAAAAGTGTTGATTACAGCAGGACCAACACAAGAACCATTAGATCCTGTGCGTTATCTTAGTAATTATAGCTCCGGAAAAATGGGTTACGCTTTAGCAGAGGCCGCTAAAAATTTAGGTGCAACCGTCACATTGATTTCAGGTCCAACGGAGTTAACTCCTGTTAGCAACGTGCATTTTATTAGCGTTAAAACCGCGCTTGAAATGCAACAAGCCGTGTTTTCAAATTTAGATGCGGTTGATATTTTTATTGCGGCAGCGGCGGTTGCTGATTTTCGTGCGAAAAAATACCAAAAAAATAAAATGAAAAAATCAGGTCAGTCTATGCAGATCGAGCTGATTCAAAATCCGGATATTTTATTTGAAGTGGCTCATGCGGATTATCGGCCTAGGTGTGTTGTTGGTTTCGCTGCCGAGTCTGAGCAATTGCAGAAAAATGCGTTTCTGAAATTACAGAAAAAAAATCTCGATTACATTATTGCTAATAATATCGTAGAAAATCCAATTTTTGGTCAAGACGAGAGCGAGGTTATCATGTTGGCGCGTGATGGGAGCCTTGTGCTCTCAGCAAAAGGCTCAAAGCGACAAATAGCGGTTGATGTTTTACGGATGATTTCTGGAAGAACGATCGTTGACATGGGTTAAGTCGACGATTTGTTTGACGCTTTTTAAAAGGTACTTAGACCCCCAAGGCTAATAAGAGACCAAAATAAATACATTGGATTGCTCATGGTCTCAATGACTGTACTCAACGCCTCAGTTTTTGCATGGGTATGGGTGGTTGGGTATAAAACGGGTTGTTGCGACAGAAGTGTGAGGTTATGGTCGAACACTTGCAGTTGATTCAGCCCGTTAAGATCAAGAATTAAAAACAATTCATTCATCGATAGTTGGCGCATGGAATATCTCTCCAATCGTTGATTTTACAGCCTCAATGATACGGAGAGTGTCAAAACAAGAAGATGACTAGAGTATTACAATTCTGTCATTTTCAAAAAGCGAATTTGAATTTCAGTCCATTCTTTAGGTTTGCTAAGGATGGAGATTTTGCCGTGATGCAGCTCAACAATGGACTTTACGATTGCCAATCCAAGACCGATCCCACCAGAATCTTGGGATCGTGCGCTATCGCTGCGATAAAAGCGTTGAAATATTTTTGGTAAATGCTCTTGATCAATACCAATGCCATTGTCTCTTATAACGATTTGTACCTCAGGATCGCTTTGAATTCGGCAATGGATTTTTCCGTGAGCGGGCGTGTATTTCAAGGCATTGGTCAGCAGATTACTGATCATGCGGCGAAACATAATTTGATTAGCATAGAGCGTTGCATGGCCATCATAAGTCAGCGCAATATTTTTTTCATCGGCGGCTGAACGGTAATACTCAATCACGACAGCGACTTCTTGCTCAATGTGCAGTAACTCTCTTTTAAGGTCTAACTGAGGATTTTCCGCGCGCGATAAAAACAGAAGATTTTCAATTAAATGTGTAATTCGCTGCAGCTCTTCGAGATTCGATTCCATGCCATGGCGATATTCCTGCAGGGAGGATTTACCGGTCAGTAAAACTTCCGTTTCACCAATTAAATTATTGATTGGCGTACGTAACTCATGGGCAAGATCCCCAGAAAATTGCGTCATGCGGGAAAAGGAATCTTCAATACGTTCTAACATATGATTAAAGGCGATAGCCAACGTCTGCAATTCTACTGGCCAATTTTTTGGTTCTAGGCGTTGATGGAGTGAATCGACGGTAATTTTTTGGGTTGTTTGGGTTAATTCGCGTAAATGACTCATGGCGCGACGTGCAATCAGTATGCCTAGGACGATGGCGAGGAGTGTTCCCAAGGACAAAGTACCAATAAGAATTTTTCGATAAGCATTGACCGTTTTCTTCTGATAGGAAGCATCTAAAGCGACTTGAATCATCCAGCTCGGATGAGATGGGCTAGAAACAAAGGCAGATTGCATCAATAAATAATGTTTTCCTTCGCGGGAACGCCACTATTGCTCTTCTTTATCAATCGGTGGTTGTGACCGATTTAAAAAAATGCTCCCTTGAAAAAGGCTACTCATACCTTCGGTTTCCACGACAACAATTTTATGATCATCTAAAATGCGGGTGTAATAACGATAAGCGGGTTTTTGAGAAGTAGTGGGTATTTCCTTTACTTCTTGCTTGAGGGCTTTAAAATCATTGGGTTTGTTTTTCAGGATATACTGTAATGCATCGATTTCGTCTGAAAGAAATTGCGCGTCAGTCGTATGTAAAACTTCGATGACGGCTAAATATAAAGAGAAAGCAACAATCATCAAAAGAATACAGCTGGCAATGCTATAAAATAACGCTAATTGGGCGGTAATGGATTTAATGTTTAAATGCCATCGCATGGGTTTAGCGCTCTTCCAGAACATATCCGATACCGCGTACGGTATGGATTAATTTTTTTGAAAAGGCGTCATCGATTTTTTGTCGCAGTCGACGTATGGCGACATCGACAACATTGGTATCACACTGAAAGTTGATGTCCCATACTTGCTCTGCAATTAAGGTGCGTGACAGGACTTCTCCGCTACGCTGTGCCAAAAAAGTCAGCAGCGCAAATTCTTTTGCTGTTAAATCCAGGCGCAAACCATTGCGTAGGGCTTTGTGTTTAATCGGATCGATTTCCAAATCGGCGACCCGAAGATTATCTAATAGTTGGACAGTTCCGCGCCGAAACAAAGTGCGCACCCGCGCTAAAAGCTCAGAAAACGCAAACGGCTTGATTAAGTAATCATCGGCGCCGAGTCCTAGTCCTTTCACGCGATCTTCAATATCGTCGCGGGCTGTTAAGAATAATACGCGCATATCTGGATGTATCTGGCGTACTTTCTTGATGATCGTCCAGCCATCCGCTTTTGGCAGCATCACATCAAGTATCATCAAATCATAAGGATAATGGATAGCACGAAACAGGCCTTCTTCACCATCATGGGCCAGATCCACGCTAAAATTATTTTCAGAGAGACCTTTTAACAAATAATCGGCTGTTTTAATTTCATCTTCAACAATTAGGATACGCATGTTTTTTTATAGTGCTCGCTTTTTATAATACTCCATTAATGATCAAACCTTTATAAGCTGCATAATTGTACATGCGCTTCAATTTTTCTACAATGCTAGTTTAGCATATTAGTTTAGCAAAATTGTCAAATCACACCTGAAAAAGGTGAATAACATTTTGTGTTGAGTGGTGTCTTTGCTCGTCTATAGCTTAGTATTTTATTAATTCATGAGTGATCTTTCTTTTTTTCTGGATTGGAGTTACTTTTAGGGGGTGGTTTAGATTTAGGAAAGGTTTTTATGAGCTTACTCTTATATCTGCAAAAAAAGTATCATTTCTCAATTTATCCTGCCAGAATTCAATTTTTTGATTTTTTTTCTAGAGGATTAGAATGGCATTTTTTTAAAAAAAATAAAATTCCGTTTTGTTCTGGGGACACGAGCTATCCTTTGCTGATTTTACATATTGATGAGATGTTACAAAAAATGGTGAATCAAGGAGGTAGAGTCGATACGCGAATTTTTTATGGCGCTTTTTGTGTGGCGATAAAAAATATTTACGCTGATGTTTTTTCGAATATTGGTAGGTTTATTTATGAGAAATGGATTATTTTTCATCCTGATATACCTTGCTTGCCGCCGAATTATTTCCCTGAATGTGAGGTAGAATTTTTGCGGTCGATCGATTTTGAGATACCCATTTTTGATTCTGAAAAACTGCTTTTTAAGCATATTCCATACCCTATCGATGAGGCGCTACGACAATCTATTGGTGACTCCGAACCAGTTATTTTTTGTTTGGCAGTATTACAAATAACGTTACCAAATGAAGAAAATTTACTGTCCGAGCACGAATTAAGATGGATGATGCAGCTTCCTCATTATGCGCAGATAAAGAGTGTATGTTATTATTTACTCGCTTGTTATTCTCAATTGTGGGTAAAGAATTTTTTAAAAAAAATTATTTTTCATCCAGCTTCGTGTGGTTTTTTTTATGAAATTCAAACGGAGTTGAGTGCGAGGAGTCGTCATTCTTCTTTTCAAGAAAGTAAAGACTTAAGTTTAATTTTACCTGAATTTTATTTCGGTTATTTTGATTTTCTTGTTGATCTCGAGCATTTAGTCACTCAGTATAAGTTTGATCAAAAATGCCATAAACATCTTTTGAAAGCGTGTTCCGTTTTTTCAAATTATTTTTATCTCAGTCTGATGAAAGAAGTCATGGCGGACAGTTTATCTTTTCCTTTTTTTGTGGCTCGTTTTCAATTGGAAGAACAATTGCTGCGTTTGCGTAAAGAGTACGTTGATTTTCTTTCTGTTGAAAGTGACTTAAGGCATGAGGAAACGAGCTGTTTTAATCAAGTCGTTGCATTATTGGATTCTCTTTTATCACCTAACAAAATGGCTTCAAGTGGTTTTTATAAAGGGCGTTTGTTTAACAATCCAGAGCCGCCTGCCGACGATCATGACAATCATCTTGCCGATTCGCTTTTGAATTTCGATCGGGTTTCATTGTAGCAGGTTTTGGTTGGCGCGCCCGGAGAGATTCGAACTCCCGACCCACTGGTTCGAAGATAGACCAATAAATATTAACCTATTGTTTTATAATAACTTTTAATGATGGACGCTCACCCAATTTGTCCAGCAAAGGCTAACTTTGCTAGACCCATCTACGCGGAATCCCGACGCATTTTAGTGTTTTTCTTCGAAAAATTAAACTATATATTTTATTCAGTAACTTGACTTAATGGATATAATTGGAATAAAATATATAGTATGAAAAGGGAACTCGGTGGAATAAAAAAAGCAAATCGAAAACTCCTAGGAACACTGTTGCAAGCCTCAAAAGAAGGCTTCACCGTGACCGAAGTTTCGATGATTTTAGGAATCAGCAACCAACGAGCTGCACTCCTCCTTTCGCGTTGGGTAAAGCATGGCTGGCTCCACCGTGTCCGCCGCGGGCTTTATATTCCTATTCCCCTACAGTCTAGCTCCATTGAGGTTATTCCAGAAGAGCCATGGCTTATTGCCCATAAGCTTTTTTCTCCATGCTACATTGGCGGATGGACTGCAGCTCATTACTGGGGCTTTACCGAACAACTCTTCAACGCTATTTGCGTTATAACTACCAAAAAAGTGCATCAACGAGAACAGGAGTTACATGGCGTTACCTTCAAGGTAAAAACCACTCTCCCCAAAAGACTTTTTGGCACAAAATCTCTATGGATTGGAAAAGAAAAAATAGCGGTTGCCGACCCCACCAAAACTATGATCGATGGACTAAACGACCCCAGCGTTTTGGGAGGCATTCGGATGGTAGCTGACGTTTTATTTGCTTATGTTAACTCTGAAAAGTTTAATTCAGATCGATTATTTGAATACGCGGAAAAAATGAATAACAGCACAATCTATAAGCGACTAGGATTTCTTGCAGATTTATTAAATGCCCCAGCACTGAGCGATACATGCAAGCAACGTTTAAAATCAGGCTATTCTCAGCTTGACCCATCCATAGAAGGCGATCGCCTAGAAACAAAATGGAATCTTTGGGTACCTAAATCATTTAACATCAAGGATCAAGAATGATACTAAAAGAAGAGATTCAAGCCATAGCATCTGAGAAAAAACTAGGTATTGATATCGTCGAAAAAGATTACGTTCTTGGCTGGATATTGGCAGGAATACACTACCATCAATCGACCAAAAATTCTTGGGTATTTAAGGGCGGCACTTGCCTGAAAAAATGTTACTTTGAAACCTATCGATTTTCAGAAGATCTCGACTTTACCTATCAAGGCGAACAGCATGAACTGACGGAACCTTTTTACAAAAAAATATTTACTGAAATAGCTGAATGGGTGCATGAAAATTCCGGCATTGAGTTACCTGAAAAAGGCATTGAATTTGAAATTTTTAAAAATAAAAGAAATTCAAATTCAGTTCAAGGAAAGTTATCCTATCACGGACCCATCCAACGCAATCTCAACGTTACTAGGTTGCCACGACTTAAAATTGACATCACGCTAGATGAACCAGTAATCCTAGAACCTATTATCAAAAAAATTTCACACCCATATTCCGATAAACTCAAAGATGGAAAAAAAATCCTTGCTTACTCCTATGAAGAAATTTTCGCCGAAAAATTACGTGCATTAATTCAACGTCTTCGACCACGAGATTTGTACGATGTTATTCATCTATTTCAACAAAAAAATCCAGAGGTAGATCCATATTTACTAAAAAACACACTAAAAAAGAAATGCGAAAGGGAACTCATATGCAATTAAATAAAGATGATATAACTATTTGAATTATCTATCGAAATCTGGCGCGCCCGGAGAGATTCGAACTCCCGACCCACTGGTTCGAAGCCAGTTACTCTATCCAACTGAGCTACGGGCGCGTGTTTTTGCTTTACCGTTCACCCGACCATCCATGGCCTGGCAAAATTCCGGCTCACTCAACGGGTTCAAAGCCGGTTACTATGCAGCACATTTAAGTGCGGAATCTTAGCATAGTCTCTTTTCTGCGGCAATCCTCCACTGTGACTTAGGGTGCCGGGGTGATATCGCTAAGATTAGGTGTTTTTATTGTTTTTACCTCTTGTTCCTGCTCTAGTGGTTGCTGACGAATTTCGGCAATAAGGCTATTTGGGTTGCTAAAATAATTCTGAAAAAAAGAATATTGATTTGTGCGGATGACATGGGATGATTGTTGAGGTGATGTCACTTGATTGAGTTGTTTGATATCTTGTGCATCGAAAACATGTTTCATCACGGGTATCGTAATTAAGTAGCAATTAAAATCCGCTTTCCAACGTTCTTGAATGGGGTTGATGATTCTCGGTACGAGTTCCATATCCCAATTATCATCGAATAGTACAATCACCGTATTATTGATATCCATTTTTCCGTCGCGAACCAATTTATCGATATGCTCAACTTTGGTGATAAAGTTCGATAAGATCTCATCTTCATTCTCCGGCCAAATAGGAAATGAGAATGAAATTTCATTGTCTAATTTCAAGTTCAAATTTAGTTTTTTTGCTTCTATGGCGACGAAATCCATGGCTGTGGGATGCTGCCCCCTAATATGCAGTTCGGGCGCTTTTTGGCGCGCGGTCATTGAATAAGCTTCAATAGTGAGGTCAGGGTATTTTCCACCTAGCGTATGCAACGCTTTTGCGGCTTTAATGACGCTGATATTGACGATGGTTCGCTTCCACAGCTCGGTACGGAAATTACAAAGGAGCGTCCCATCATTATCGAGTATCGTGATTAAGCGCTGAAATTCATGCGTGCGCAGGAGGGCATGTAATCGCTTTTTTACGCCTTCTAAATGCGATGATAGTACATGTGACGTTTTTAATTCTATCGGTGTAACGTCATGTTGTTTTAGAAACTCATGATCAAGGGGGTGTGCAGAACTTAGATGGCGAATGAGAATCTTTTTTGTATGACCGTGCCAAAATTTTTCTTGGAAAGAAAGAGAGAGCAAATCAGGTTGCATGTCACGACTGATGCGATACCTCATTCCTTTTAGTTTTTGCGCCAGTAACCCTATTATTTCGATGGTTGCCACTCTACTGAATGCGCCGTTTTTGCTTAATATGCCTTGTTCGTCTTTTTCCGCAGGTGGAGCTATTAGGATAATCAGTTCGACAGAATTTTTGTTCAGATAGGGGGTAAGTGCATTAAGCAATAGAGTATTAAAAGTCAGTATGTCAGCATCATAGTATAGAAGATCTAATATTTGGACTAAAATAGCGGATTTACTCATAGTGAACACCTAAGATTATTTTAAAAACGTCATCATAACGCAGAGTTATTAAGAATAACTTAGTATGGGTCATTTAAAGTGAGATATTTCCTACATAATTGCAAGCTATTATCCTACATCTGTTCGCTCCGCGAAATGTTAGATTGTACATTCTGATTGACTGAATGCAAATGACATGAAGTGAAACAGGATAGGACATCCAGCATTCAAAAGGATTAGGGGTAGGGATTCCCCCTGGTAAGGATTGCCAACCTAATTCCATTTAAAGTCTTCCTTGGAATAAGAAAACCAGGCTTCGTTGCCTGGTTTTTTTTATTTTTTTGATTGAAGAAGGGGACTGTTTGAAAACTCCAAACTTGTCTCAGTTCGTAGGGGGCGCGCTTTAAAAATTTGAAATCGACGTGAACCTTTCGGAAGGGACAAGTAATTGGGATTTGACTGTGCCATTGCTTCGTTATTTTTTTTTGCGTGTTCTGCAAGTTCCTTTAGATCATATTCACTCAAATGATCGATATTGCAAACGTGATTACCCGTATTTTTGAGTGTGATAAAGTGTTTTTTAAATTGTAGAATTTCATTTTCGTTCTGAAGTGGCGCCGCAGAAATTTTATTTTCGAGATAGTTTTTAGGAATCATGTAAATCGCGAAAGAATCGATGAGAAAGGAAGAGATATCTGCATTAGCAACATCCAGTGTTGACTCGCCATCCAGATCACTTTGTTCAGCATTCGCTAAGCCACCACAAATGCCAATAAAAAAAACCATACTAAGAATAAATAACAGTGTTTTGTGAGAAAATACATGCGGTGGAATCCCCTCTTTGTGTAAGTTTAGAAGATTATTTAATGTAGGGTAGACGGTAAGGAATACAACAACAGCAATAGAATAATACGCAAAAAGTCCTGCTCCGTAGGAAGCAACGCGTTTCATTCCCCAGTTATCCCAAACCATTTCGGCTAAACCCAATATATTGCGAAATCCATAAACAGATAATCCTGAAAGTGCAAAAGAAATAAAACGCTTAAGATAATAAAGCACTGAAGATTCTGGAGTGTGAGGTTCAGCATTTAGTGCAATATAAGCGTGACGCAGTTGTTTAGCATCTGCAATAGAAATATTTTGTATCATATTGTGGATACTATCGGTAGGATTTTCTCCATTGGCAGCGAAAATTATTTGATTATGCAATGCTTGAACGATTGGAAAAGCATCTGGAATATTGAGGGTTGCCTGTTTCATTTCGAGCATTAAATGGCGATGTGTGTTTTTCATTCTGGTGGTAATATCTTCTTTGAGTAATCGATAATCGTTGTGTTGATTTAACCACTGAAAAAAGGATTTTTGCAGATGATACCCGCCTATATGAATGCCTGGCCAAGAAAAAATATTTGCATACAATGAAGAAAGCACAAAAAATAGAAAAAAATACGGTTGGCTAATTAAATTTCCTGCTGTTTTGGCAACGCTAGATTCGTATTCATTCAAGAGTTCTCCGGATTTTATAAAGCTTACTTGCGCGAGTCCCGTCCAAAAAAGACAGGAATTCAAGCTCATTAATATATTAAGCATCCATCCGAATAATGACAAAAAGGATTTATTTTTTAATTTAAAAAAATGGGGAATTTCATTTCGAATTATTTTTTCAAATCCGCTTAAAAATTCAGATTCATTGAAATATAAAACAATAGCAACTTTTCCCATTAAAGCAGTGAAAAAGGCGACACAATCTATTGTAATGACAGCGGGTAAAGGCCAATGCTGATTTTTTTCAACATTATTATGGGTTTCAAGCATGGCAAGTAAACCAATTGAAATCATCCCTGTGGTTGTCAGAAAGGCATTGATATTTCGAGCGATATTAATTTTTTTTTGTAAGGCTTCTCCAGAATGCTCAGATTCTAAAAAAGGTTGATTAATTTCAGGTTGTCTCATGAAAAATGTCCTTATCATTTAAATGGTGGGCATATATAGTGTTTCAGATAAATATTTTGGTAAAAATAAACTATTTCAATTATCTTACCGGCAATGGTGCTTACCTTCGAGCTTCCCTCTCCCGCTTGCGGGAGAGACTAGGAGAGGGTTGGCTTCTAGTGGCACGATCATTTTCACAAAAATATTTATCCGAAACACTATAGTATCCTTAATACGATGTGCGCTGTCAAAACAGGGATTGGTTTAGAGTCCAAGAAAAAGCCTTGTTGAATTTAGTGGCTTAAGATATCTTTACAGTTCCTTATGGGAAGTTAGATGAGGAAAATGGAACTGCCTCATTATCGGAAAATTGAGGTTCAACCGGCCATTGAAAAAATCGAGAATAACTGAGCGAACTGTTACCTTCTCTCCCACTTTCTAATTCGAGTTGAACTTTTTTAGCGAACAAACTAATGGCAATTTTGGATGCCATTTCATCTTTTATCTTTTCTGAACACGGTAAGTCAAATACGTGTAACAGATTCTGAATAGCGAAATCCATTTTTTTACGTTTATTGAATTCACCCTCCAAGGGGTTACTGATAGAGGGTGGAGTGATTTGCAATTCTGAGTATTCTCTTTTCCTCGAGGGATAGGGCTGTATGCTAAAGTAGGTGCTGGGTTGTTGTAGGAGAGTTGCTCCACTGGGAAAGGTGATTTTACTAGAAGGCGCGTAAAGTTTATGCCAAGCAGAAATCATGTATTGCAGTGCTTCACAGTCACCGCCTTTCAGGCTGGTTGGATTCATAATAGAAAAATGATTGGCAGATTCTGAGCGCAGGCAATTCATTTGGTTTGATGCGTCGCTTGGATCTAAAAAAAATGACCAACCTAAATCTGTGTTCAGGCATTTATGATAATTTAACGTGGCCACAGTTGAAATAATTAAAGTATTCTTGAGGAGAGCGGTTTTTGAAAGATCCATTTTAGCAGAGAACATTTCTTTGATGTTGGTTCGTGTTAAAATGAGGATATGGTGAGCGCGAAATAGTTTTTCGCGTAATATATCTCGATATTCAGGGTCGTTTTGTGCTTCGTTGTCTTGAAAAGACAGTTCCATTTTTTGAATTTGCGCATTAAAATCTGGAATGACGCAGTTAAAAATTTTGTTGATGACCTCGGGGTGAGAAATGCTTTTTTTCTCGCGTGCATATTGGGAAAGTATAGCTTGATTTTCAGGGGTGAGTGGTTGAGTATCAATCTCTAAATTGACAGCAACTCGAAGTAGAATTTCGCTAATCATTTTAACTTTAAAAGGAAATTTTTTATTCCTTATAATTGATAAAGCGGGTTGATCGATTAATGTCAGCCGCAGTGTTATTCCTAAGTCATCCATATATTTTTTTACGTAAGGTGCGCTGAGACAAGAGTAAGAATAGAAAATAATATTATATTCTGATTTTCCAGGCGCGGTTTCTCGGATGTCATTGACAATGGTGCGGGCCATTTCTGCAAGGTCGCGCGGCATTGTTACGTTACCGTTAATGAGACGGTCGTCGGTATACGTATATATCACTTTGTCGTTTGAAATTTGATCGACCAAGGTTTCGATGAATGCTTCTAGCCCAGGAGTTGCAGTTCCATTGATGCCGGGGATAAAAAAAATTATTTCGCGATGGTCTGAGCCACTTTTGAAAAAGGGCATGGTTATTCTCCTATAGCGTTAAAAGCAAGTTTGCTTTTGGAGGTTGGTGCAGAGGATCTATTTCTATCGATCCTTTTTGCCATTGATCGACTTGGCTGAGTGACGATCGACGAGGAATAAAATAGAAGGATGGGTTTTTTCCTCGGGTAACAATATCGGCTTTCATGGGTGGAAATATCGATGTGGGCGTGAGCGATTTTAACAGAGGCGAAGGTAATGATGCTGATTCTTTCTTCTTTAAAACGGTGTCGATGAAATTTGCTTGTTGTTGGATAGTTTGATATTCCATCACAATCATTTTTAGAGTCATGGCATGTGGATATTTTAATTTAAAACAGCGGTTGATTTTAGTTTCAAGAATCGCTTGCCCAAGAGAATCTCCACCATAATGGGTAAAAGGTTGCGTACTACAAATGGGGTCTTTTTGTAATCCCAGAACTTCTTGCCATAGCTGAGCAATTTTTTCTTCTATTCCACGAGCTGGGGAAAGAATCACCGGCGGATGTGTGAGTTGAGCTTTGGGTAAAAGGGTATAATTTATTTTTCCGTTTCGAGTTAATGCAATATCACAAAAAATAAATTGACTTGGAAGCGTTTTATCAAATCCTTCCGCAGAAAGCCAATTTCGTAATTGTAGGTGAGTGGATTCATCGTGTTCGGCAGCTTTCATTTGTATGTAAGCGACAATGTGCGTAACCATGCCGGATTGTTGGGTCAGTATGGCAGCTCGTTCTACCTTGGGATATTGCATGAGACAATTTTCTATAGCACCCAGATTAACTCGAATGCCGCCTTGATATTTAATTTCTCGATCAGTACGTCCACCGAATAAAATGCAACCATTGCTTAATCGTGTGCCAATATCGCCTGTTCGATATAAGCGAGTGGCATGACCCACCGGAGAGGGTTGCCTTTTAGGTTTTTTGGGATGTGGTTTGTCGATGTCGTCATTTTCCAACTGAACTTCGATAAAACGTTGTTGTGTTAACTCCGGTTTATTTAAGTAACCGCGCGCAAGAGACCCTTCAACAAAGATTTCTCCTGTTGCAGCAGGCTTTAATGTTTCAGGATGTAAGATATGAATTTTACAGCCTCGTCGTGCGGTGCCAATAGATTTAGCACGTTCATCTGACCAATGATCACTGTCGCAAGGATTGGACGTATTTCTGACGGTCGCTTCGGTGACCCCCCATTCATTACGCACGGTACGGAGAATATTCATTTGAGCCAAAATAAAAAGTACATTTTCTTTTGGCGGCGAACCCATACAAATAATGTCCCTTAATGTATGCAATCGATAAAAATTGAGAGCGACTAACAAGGTGGCTAAGAACGTTGCCATGGTAATTTTTTCATTTTCGATAACGCTTTCAATCGCCATGGGCGAGATTCGTAGTTCCTCGCAAAGGAGATGGGTACGGGGAGTGAGAATTCCTTCAAATAGATCGTGAATACTCGCATCAAAGGTGAAGGGTGAAATCATGAGAACACCATCATTTTTCAACACTTCTTGCCGATTTTGACTGGGTTTAATACCTTCTTGAATGAGGTCTTTTGTTGAATCCCACAGCATTTGCAAACTATGATGTTCTATTTCCACCCCTTTGGGATTACCGGTTGTGCCTGAAGTATACATAATGTAGGCGCGAGTTGCAGGAGTGATAGCTCTGTTGGGGTTTCGGGGATATTGGTAATTTGCAGGAATAGGTGTGTTTGCAGAAATAAACTGAATCGATGGAGGTATGAGTTTTTGGGTGGAAACGTCGCCAATCACCATCGTCAATTTAGTATCCTTTAATTTGTAGAGGACAGACGCTGCGGCATTATGTTCGAGAGGAACGAACGTTCCGCCAGCCTTTAAAATTGCAAAAATCGCAATAAGATAGGGAATGCCCCGTGGCATGCAAATGCCAACCATCGTTTCATCTGCGGCATTGACGTTCAATGCTTCCAAATAATTGGCCAATGTATCGGATTGCTCATTCAGTCCACGATAGGAGAGTTCCAGGCGTTCCCTAGGTTCTAATGCGCCATAATGAAAAATAACTTTCCCTTCGGGAAATTCGTCGGCGCGTTGCTGGAAAAGTTCAGGAACCGCTATAAATTTTTGTGGTGTTTCGCTATCGCTTAAGTTTGATAATGTTCGTTTTATTTTTTTAATATGATTTTTTTCCGGGTGTTTCATCATTTCTTGCCATTAAATTAGGATTAAGGAATAAGAAATTTTGAAAAAATTCTATTCTCTATTGCTAAGTGCTATCATGATCGCTGTAGTTTCAAGTGTCAATTAAATTATTGCTTGTTTGAGATTGGTGATGGTCGGTCAACTTGTCAGAATTATAAATCAGCTCGGAATTGCTTTTGCGAAATTTGCGGAGCATACACAAGATATTATTTGGATTCGTTCGTGTGATTGGAGTGAATATCTTTATGTCAGTCCATCGTATGAAAAAATATGGGGACGTTCACGTGAGAGTCTTTACGAAAATTCAGCGAGTTGGTTAGATGCCATTTTCTTAGAAGATCGTGATCGCTTGCGGCAAAAATTAATGACGTTTCAGGCCACGGTAGCAAAGGATCAATTTTTTGAAGAGGAATATCGTATTCGTGATGGCATGAATCGATTGCATTGGATTAAAGATTTTGGCATTCCTGTGTTTGAATATGGTCGTTGTATTGGATTTGTGGGTATTGCTCAGGATACCACGAAGCATAAATTCTCTACGCGAGCATTGAATGAAGCCAGCTATTTTTTTAAATTTTTTGCTGAGAAAATTGAAAGTGTATTTTGGGTGCGCGACCCTTCAGGAACTCGACAATTATATTTAAGTCCCTCATATGAACGTGTTTGGGGGCGCAGTGTGCAAGAACTTTATAAGAATCCCGCCTCTTGGATTGACACGTTGGTGGAAGAGGATCGTGACATCAATAATATGAATATTCGTCTTGATGACTGTCATGAGGATACAACCAATAAAAAATATGAAAATCGCTATCGAATTCGTCGTCCTGATGGTGAGATTCGTTGCATTAAAGATGTGAATTTTCCTATTACGGATGAGGAAGGTTATTTTATCGGTTTTGCGGGTATTGCGTCTGATATTACCAGTGATGTTGTGCGTGAGCACGAGTTATTGGAAGCAAAAGAAAATGCTGAAAAAGCCAATAAGGCAAAATCCGATTTTCTTGCGATGATGAGTCACGAATTGCGAACTCCGTTGAATGCCATTTTAGGTATGGCGCAAATCTTGATATCTTCTGATCTTACCGAAGAGCAGCGCAGTCATGTCAATGTTATTACGCAATCGGGGCAAAGTTTATTGTCATTACTGAGTGATTTGCTGGATTTTTCAAAATTAGAAGCGGGTGCATTACGGTTTGACCATGAAGTGGTTAATCTCAAGGAGTTGGTTGAGCGCATTGTTGCGAATATGCAGCTTCAGGCGATGAAAAAAAAATTAGATTTGCGTTTAGCGTATGTGCTGCAAGACAGCCCCCACATTGTTTGTGACCCAAAGCGAGTCTCACAAATTTTAGTTAATTTACTTTCTAATGCGATTAAATTTACCGACCATGGTCACGTGCAATTAACGGTCGCTAGTGTGCAAAAAAGTTTAACTCGATTGGTGGCTTGTTTTACGGTTGAAGACACGGGTATTGGCATTGATAAATCGAAATTAAACACGATTTTTGATCGCTTTCAACAAATTGATTCTGTCTACCAGAGAAAGTATGATGGTGTGGGTTTGGGATTAGCGATTGTGAAAGAGCTCGTCGAGAAAATGGGGGGTTCTACTATGGTAACGAGTGAATTGGGTGTGGGTTCACAATTTAGTTGTATATTGCCGTTTACGGTTGCGCAACCAACTTCAATTTCAGATACATTGACCGTTATTACAAATACGCCGGAAGTGGATGCAATCCCCCAGGAAAAATACGATATTTACGTATTAGTGGTTGAAGATAATTTTATTAATCAAAAAATTTCGCGATTGTTATTGGAACAATGCGGTTGCAAAGTCGATATCGCTGATTGTGCTGCAGTAGCGTTAGAAATGATAAAAAATCGTTATGATCTTATTTTTATGGATATTGGTTTGCCGGACATGGATGGTTTTACATTGGTTGAAAAAATTCGTCGCGAGGAAAAACAGATCGAGCAGGTGCCTATTATTGCTATGACTGCTCATGTTTTTGCGCAAGATAAAGAGCGTTGTTATCAGGTGGGAATGAATGAAGTGATTGCGAAACCCATTATTCAAAATAAATTAATGGAAATTTTACAACGCTGGGCGCCGTGTAGCCCGGCGCACAACTCTTAGGCGGCGTTTTTCCCAAGCGCCACCCAACTATAGCTTTTCAGATAAATATTTTGGTGAAAATGATCGTGCCATTAACGTCGTTGCGTATTTTCTTTAATGTAAAATACTGTCACAATGGCTGCCAAAAGATAGATGGGCAGTATGATAAATGCATGATGATAATTACTCACGCTAAAGTGATGCACGCCGTTAACAATTCTACCATCCCAGCCAAGGTCAAGAAATTTTCCGATTAAAGGCTCTGTAAAAGAACCAAAAACGCCATCGCCGGTATTAATTAATGCAATGATCGTTGCGGATACGGCAATAGGATTAATTTCTTTTCCAATGGCAAATCCCAGCATAAAAGCGCCAGTACCAAAACCAAATAAAAATAGCAAACATCCAACGATCCAGGTCGGGAAAATATTTAAATAGATAACCAGTGTTGCTGTAATTAATGCAAGAAAAGCACCGGTGATCATGACTTGGCGGCGCACTTGTAATCGATCGGATAAGAATCCAAGCGCAGGTCCCCCAAGCGCGAGGCCAAAAAACACCATGGAGACGACGGTTGCCGTTTTGGTTTCAGAGAGGTGGTACGCTTGCATGAGAAAAGGATTACCCCATAATCCCCCAAAAACAATAACCGGGGTAAACGCTAATCCGTTGTAAGCAGTGAGCAACCAGTTTTGTTTATTTTGAAAGATTTTTACGATATCGTGCCAAGCCACATAAGATTGTTCTTTTTTAGAACAAAGAAATTGTTCTGTCTTGGGATGATCTCGTACGATAACAAAAAACAAGAGTGCAATACTAATTCCAAACCAAGCACAAATGACGAGACCGTGGCGCCAACCGGTTTGATTCACAAGCCAGGCGAGTGGGGCTTGTCCGAAGGCCGCGCCTAGCATTGCAGCGGTTGCCAGTAAGCCACCAATAAAAGCAAACTGATGGGGCTTAAACCAATTGGCGGTCAGCTTCATATAACTGACGGTAGCAAATGCGGCGCCAAAACCCATGAGTCCTCGGGCGAGGCAAGCAAAAACAATGCTATCCGCAAAGGAGAAAAAATACGTTCCCAATGCGCTGGTTAAAATGGCGGCGCCGCTTAAAAATCGCGGGCTGATTTTGTCGAGTAAAACGCCGACAAAAAGTTGCGTGATAAAATAAGTATAAAAGAAAGTGGCGGCTAAATTTCCGAGGCCAACCCCATCAATTTTGAAGTCACGCATTAATTGGTAGGTCATTATGCTGGGTGAGACTTGCATAATGTATTTATAAAATAAAAACATAGCGCTTAAGAGAACAATGAGCCATGGATAATATCGGTAGGTAGGTCGGGATAAATTTAATTCTGTATCTGTCGTACTTGCTTCTGTTCGCATGATAATGGCTCGCTTTGTATTTTGTTGTAAAGTGGTTACTGTGAATGTTTCATTGTGACCTGCCTTAGTCCAGTTTCGTGGAAAACTAAGACAGGCAAGTAATTCGAATAATGGGACGAGCGAAGATCAGCCCTGAAAAGGGGGCTGTAGAGACAAAGCGATTTTCGAGCGTGATGCTTGTCATTTTTCTTCCAATTTCCTCGAAAAGAAGAGTCTAGCACGGCGATCTAAATATTGTCAATTCAGCAAGGTTTGGCAGCAAGGTTTGGCCAAGGTTTACCCAGCAATTCCGCTCCAAATGAATTTGTTTTCGGGCGCCCACTAGGAAGAGATTATGATTCTCTTCTCAGGGAATCTGCATCGTTATTGGTCAGCGGAAACCTTTGGCTGCTGGTATTTAATATCGAAGTAGCTGCTGCGACAAGGCGCTCCTTTCGCTATCGTTGTGCCTTTAATATCCCCGTCGCCATCCACTGACATAGTAAAGCTACAAATGAGGTTGCCCTTTTCATCGTTAATGGTCGCCGTTCTACTATAGTTGTACTCACTATCCTTGCCCTCAAACCTATGCGAACTTTTGTCTCCTTGAATAGGCTGTGAAGTAGGGCACGAGATACCATCGATGGCTGTATGGTGATCAGTATCTTGCGGACAGCTTATCGTTGATCCCTCTGGAAAATTGTAAAATGTTAGTTTATCGTATGTTGTGGCCATCCCCTGAGAGAATAAGCCCAAAAAAACAGTTGCGCTTGAAATTAGCATCAATTTTTTTATAGACATCGACTAATCCTCCTGTCAATGAAATGATGGGGTAAGCATAGCACAATTCTGAAAATGACGGCCACACGAAGTGCCCTGCCACCAACGGAAAGGTCTTTTGTTTTCAGGGACGCACATCCTGTGCTCGACGCTTACCCTCCCTGGTCGCGACGCCCTTCAAACAAAAGACCTTCTCGTTGGTGGCACACCGGCCATCGCAGTTCGATGTGAAATATCCGAGTTAGGAAGGATTTGAGCGAGGAGTTTTCCTGCAGCGAGTTCGATGTAAATGTTGTCGTTGGGTTTTACCTGTTTTTCATCACGAATAATCACACCCGTATCTGCGTGTGTGGCGATGGCATAACCTCGCTCTAAGGTTTTTAAGGGGCTCACGGTATGCAGTTGTTGCGCGAGATGGGTTAAGCATTGTTGGGAGTGCTCAAATAGCTGTTGACTGCTGATCAGTAAGCGTTGGCATAAGGAAGTGAGCTGTTGCGTAAAGACATCCAGTTGTTGCTTAGGGTGACGCAGACGTTGTTGCAGGGTGTGAAGCTGTATTTTCGTTTGTTGAAATTCTTGTTGAAGCTGTCGCAACAAGCGTTGATAGCATTGGGAAAATTGCAGTAACCATTGATGTAAATCGGGTGTTGTTATTTCTGCGGCAGCAGAGGGTGTGGGTGCGCGTACATCCGCAACAAAATCTGCAATCGTAAAATCAATTTCGTGTCCGATGCCCGTGACGATAGGTAATTCGCTGGCAAAAATAGCACGCGCGACGATTTCCTCATTAAAGGCCCATAAATCTTCCAGTGAGCCGCCACCGCGCGCGAGCAGTAACACATCGCATTCATGACGGCGATTGGCGGTCGCAATGGTATCCGCAATATTCGGTGCTGCCTGTTGGCCTTGTACCAACGTAGGATAGATGATAATACCAATCGTAGGACAGCGACGATGAATCACTTTAATGATGTCGCGAATAGCGGCACCGGTTGCAGAAGTAATGACGCCAATGGTATTTGGGAAACGAGGAGGAATTTTTTTGTGAACAGGATCAAACAATCCTTCTTGTGCGAGTTTTTGTTTGAGTTGCAAAAAAGTGATTTGCAATAATCCTTCACCGGCGGGATGCATTTGTTGAATCACTAATTGGAAGTCCCCCCGAGCTTCATACAAAGTCACACGGGCTTGTAATAATACTTGCTGGCCGTTCTCAGGAAGAAAATTGAGTCGTTGGGCAGATGTTTTGAATAAAGCACAGCGAATGACGGCGCGTGCGTCTTTTAGTGAAAAATACAGATGTCCTGAATGGGCAAGTACTTTGTTTGATATTTCTCCGATGACCCAGACGGTTTGAAAAGATTCTTCTAATAAAAATTTTGCTTCTGCGTTGAGGTCAGAGACTTGATAAATGGGTTCTTGATCGGTCAGAGATGGCAATGCTGGCATGGATTTTCTCGGTTTGTTTCTGTGCAAGGACTTGCTATTATAACGTCGTTCTTGGTTCTTCACAGTAAATTGATAAGGAGCAATTATGTACCGCATTACGCTAGCCTTCGCGGCAACCCTCGTGTTGGTAGGTTGTGCTTCACAAAGACAGTTAGGTTTTTCGGATCAACAATGGCAGCAAATGTCGCCAAAATTACAACAACGTTTATTAGCGAACTATACTCAAATCAAACGACAAACGCCTTTGCCGGAAAAAGTGTATGCGGGACCGCGTCTGATGGTGTACCTTCTCAAAGGGAAAGCACTCATGCCACCCACCTTCGATCAATCCTATTCCTTTCAAGTCAAGCAATTTGAACTTTCACCGGGGGAATGTCACGTGTTGCCGTTACTCAGCATCGATACGAATCATTCAACGCAATTGCAAGTATGTTATGACGGTGTGACGGTGCAAATGGATCCGAGTCGTTATGAGTTAGACAAAAGTCACGGAACGATTCAGTTTACTTACAATCCTATTTGGAAGCGTGGCTTTACTTACGACGAGATCACAACGACGGGTTATGCGCGTTTATCGCATGCCAGCATCTCCATCAAAGCATTGCCGCCCGCATGAAAATTTTAGCCCTAGAGACCGGAACAGACGCTTGTTCAGCCGCACTGTGGGTGAATGGGGAAATGGTTGAGCTTTTTGAAATCGCGCCGCGTCGGCATAGTGATTTGATTTTGGCAATGGTGGATCAGCTATTGAAAATGCGTGACCTATCCCTGCAAGAGCTAACGGCCATTGGTGTGGGCGTGGGCCCAGGTAGTTTTATGGGGGTTCGTCTTGCGGTAGGGGTAGCGCAAGGTTTAGCTTTTGGAGTGGGAATTCCGGTTGTTCCTATTTCTTCATTACAGGCCTTGGCGCTGCGGGCCTTTCAACAGTTAGGATATCCCCATATTGCTGCTGCGTGGGATGCTCGTATGGATGAGATTTACTGGGGTGCTTATCAAAAAATAGGCAACGAGATGCGACCGGTCAAAGAAGATTGCCTATCTGCGCCGCCCAGTATTGTTTTGCCTGATGGGGGTGAATGGGTGTTGGTGGGGAATGCTTGGCAAGAGTATCAGTTGCAGTTACCGCAACTGTTACAAAGAGAATCTTATCTTATTCATCCCAGTGCAAAAGCCGTTGCCGAATTGGCCGCCCGAGCTTATCGCGAGGGCCGTGCGGAGTCTGCTTTGCAACTTGAGCCTCAGTATATCCGCCAGCGTGTGGCTTTCCGGCCAGGAGGAAACTGAAAATATCCCAAGCTCGGACACGAAATATCCATTTTAATACTATTTTAATGATATTGTGATAATTTAATTTAATGTTAAGCTTTTAGCACAAGAGGGTTTGTACATGAAATATAATGGTTGGCTATCCATCATCGTCGCTGGGACCTTGTTAGCAAGTTCATATAGTTACGCAGATCAAAGCCCACAAATGCAGGGGGTTATTAATCAACTCCAAAGCCAAATCAAAGCAGTACAAAATTCCCTTCCAAAGCAGATGGCAGAACAATCAGCCGCAAATCAGAAGGCGTTAAGTGACCTACAAAAAAATGTTCAGGAACAACTTTCAAAGTTGCAAGCACAAATTCAGCAAGTGCAAAATAGGTTGAGTGCGCAAATGCAGCAGATGCAAAAGCAAATTGTGCAATTGTCTATGATCAAATAAAGAACAATCGTTACCCTTATTTAACATATAGTGTTTCAGATAAATATGTTGGTAAAAATAAACTATTTTAATTGCCTTACCGGCAATGGTGCTCACTGTCGAGCTTCCCTCTCCCGCCTGCGGGAGAGGCTAGGAGAGGGTTGGCTTCTAATGGCACGATCATTTTCACCAAAATATTTATCTGAAAAGCTATAGCTGCGCAATACTCTGTAAATACGCCTCATAATCGTGTAACAATTGTTGCTGTGTGACATCCAACGATTTCATTTTTAATGCAGTAATTTGTTGTTGTGCGTGTTTCGGTGTTAAATGAATTTCGCCCCGGTAATTAATGGGGGGTGCGTCGCTTGCGACGATTTGCTGTAAAAAATGATGATAAAAACGAAAATTTTCTTGTGATAAAGCCTCTGGATAATGTCGCGCTAAAAGTCGCATGGCGAGTTCACGCCGAATAGGATCTGCAAAACGTTCTGCTGTTTTTTCTTTTTGAGGTATCGGTGCTTGATGAAATTGTTGATAAAGCTTTTCTTCAAACGGTGGAGGGAAGCCCGTGTCATAGAGCAGTGCCTCGCAATCGGTATTTTTAACGACAGGATATTTGTAATTTTGGTGATAGTGAACCATCTGCTTGACGAGTTCAGGATTTTGTTGCAACCAGAGACGATTTTTATCTGTTTGGATGCGTCGTTCTGGGGATAAATTTTTTAAAAAACGTTCCTTCGGGGGCAAAATAAACGGAGATTCTCCCGATCGTTTTCGTATAACAAACGTCGTTTCCGCGATGGAAGGGTTTTCTGTTTTCATCAGATTTTCATCATCGAGCCGTAGCCATAATGTTTGGTTGCGATAATGATGATGCTGACCTAAGCTCATGACAGGCGCTTGAAATTGAGCGGCAGTACCGAGCTTTCCTGAAATCAATAAACCTTCTTGAAATTGGTGTTCGGCGATAGGAAGACTGAAAGGCAATTGGGTGAGACGCTCATGATCCGTATTTTTTTGAAAGTAACCCCGCAAAAATTCCCACATTTTTGCGTGTTGCGCAAGCTTTTGGGCAAGCGCAACTGTGATTTCAACGTCAACCATCGCATGATGTGCTTGACCCTTAACAAATTGGTTTAATGCGTTAATTTGTTCGAGCTTAAAGCTGATTTTATTATCCAATATGGGCCAGGGTAAGACATCGCGATGAAAAAGATAAAACATCACAACCATGGGATAAATATCCATGCGGCTGCAATGATGATTAAATTGATGCGTATAAGGGGGCAATAAATTTCGATAAAAGCTAAAACGTAAAAATTCGTCGTCAAATCCCAGCGTGTTATAGCCGACGCTAATGGTTTCTGGTGTATTAAGCAAACGGTGAATTTGGCGTATGCCTTCGACTTCCGATAAGCCTTCTTGCATGTCAGCAATACCCATGCGATGAATCATCATCGCCTCGGGTGCAGGAATGACATCGCGATTTAATTTAATGCGAATTTCATGACGCTCAATTTCTTTAAGGGTTAAATCGGTACGAATGGCGGCGAATTGGATGACTTGATCGAAGCATTTGTTTAGCCCGGTCGTTTCAATATCATAGAAAAGATAAGTTGCTGTCATGCGGTTGCCTATTGATAAAGTAAGGTTATTGATTGAAGGTAAGTCACATCAGAAATCGCGTTGCTAAAATCCGTCCATAGTTTTGACGGCTTGTTATTTTCAAGCAATTGTAGTGGAAAGTAAACTTCAACAATGAGTTTACCCGCTAAATAATGCAATTGAATTTTTTTGATGACTTTAAATTCAGGCAAATGATTCCAGCGATGTTGTAATAAAGTGTGTATGGTTTTTCGGTCGGGGAGATCTTTAGTCAGCATAAACTGCGCGTCATTCTCAGGGTCAATGTGCACGGTAACATCGTTAATGCGTTTAAATTTTTTCATGAGACGAATATTTACTTGTTCACTAATATAGTGTGCTTCTGACACACTGATCGTTGGATTTACCTCGATATGCACATCAACAAAAACATGATCACCGTGATAGCGAGTGCGTAATTGGTGAATGGCATCTACTCCGGCAACGTGCAAAATAAATTGGGTAATTGCATTATTGAAATTTTCATCCACAGCCGTATCAATGAGTTCTTTAGCGCCATTCCAAATCATTTTTATTGCCATCACGAGAATGAGAATGGCAATGATTAAAGCGCCAATGGCATCTAAGTAAGGGGCACCGAGTGTGACACCAATCACGCTGATGAGTACCACCATGGAAACGAGCGCATCACTGCGATTGTGCCACGCATTGGATTTCAATAGGTCAGAATGAATTTTATTTCCTTCATAAAGCGTGTAATGATAAAGAAATTCATTGGCGAGGATCGATATTCCCGCCACAATAAGAACAAAATAAGAAGGTTTTTCTGCGTGGGCACCGGTAAAAATACGCGATAACGTTTCATAGGCAATTCCGATAGCGATACTTGCTAAGATTAAAGCAATAATAATGGTTGCAATCGTTTCTACGCGCCGATGGCCGTAAGGGTGCTCTTTATCCGGTTGTTGTGTCCCCATTTTTGCGGCAAACAGGACGAGCACATCGGTTATTAAATCAGACAATGAATGAATACCATCGGCCACCAGAGCAGCGGAATTTCCGATAAAACCGAGGATGATCTTCAAAAGCGCGAGCAGTGAATTAACGGACGAATTAACGATAGTGGCGCGTCGAGCAACCCGGTAACGATCATGCGGTGACATTTAATTGAGTATCCCGTCATTCATTCTAAGGCACGTATACGAAATCACTTTTACAACTTTTGGTGGGTCATTTGCAAGTAAATCCAATGTTTGCTATATAGTACATATATGGTACTATATCGCTGCTTCACGAGCAGCACTTCCAAGTAACGAGAATCTTATGATAAAAATCAGTAGATTAGCAGATTATGGTACGTTGATACTCTCCCGGCTTGCCAATAAGTCTGATCAACGGCTGAGTGCCCATCAGATTTCAGAGGACACCCAGCTGCCGATTCCAACGGTCAGTAAGTTGTTAAAGCTGTTGAATGAGGCTAACATCGTGTCCTCGACACGGGGTGCGAATGGCGGTTATCAGCTCAATCGACCACCGGATAAAATCAGCGTTGCTGAGATTATTTATGCAATTGATGGCCCATTGGCGATGACGGAATGCAGTAAAAGCATCGAGAATTGTACCCGTCATGAGTTTTGTGGTTTACGGCATAACTGGCAATACATCAATTCCATGATTCTCCTGTTGTTACAGCAATTAAGTTTAGCGGATATGAATCAACCCCTAAAAAAAGTAATTTCCTTGCAGGTGTTAGCCAATGAGTCGTAAAAATTATCTAGAAAAAGTGGTTGGCCAAAGCTACGGGTTTGGTTTTGTTACCGATATTGAAGCCGATACCCTCCCACCAGGGCTTAATGAGGATATTATTCGCTTCATTTCTGCTAAAAAAAATGAACCGGATTTTATGTTGCAATGGCGCTTGCGTGCTTATCGACATTGGTTAACGATGCCACATCCTCATTGGGCGCATGTGCGGTTTCCGCCTGTCGATTTTCAGGCGATTAGTTATTATTCTGCACCTAAAAATAAGAAAAATGCTCCTAAAAGTTTAGCGGAAGTCGACCCCAAATTATTAGAAACGTATGACAGACTGGGTATTCCATTGCATGAACGTGAACGTTTAGCGGGTGTTGCTGTGGATGCCGTGTTTGATAGCGTTTCGGTGGCGACCACCTTTAAAGAAAAATTGGCGGAAGCGGGTGTTATCTTTTGTTCTTTCTCGGAAGCGGTGCAAAAGCACCCCGAATGGGTTGAAAAATATTTGGGAAGTGTGGTTCCTTATCGTGATAATTTTTACGCGACGTTGAATTCAGCGGTGTTTAGTGATGGTTCATTTGTTTATATACCGAAAGGGGTGCGTTGCCCATTAGAATTATCCACCTATTTTCGCATTAATGCTGCTAATACGGGGCAGTTTGAGCGGACCCTGATTATTGCCGATGAAGACAGTTATGTGAGTTATTTGGAAGGGTGTACCGCGCCCATGCGCGATGAAAATCAATTACACGCCGCCGTCGTTGAACTCATTGCATTGGATAATGCACAAATTAAATATGCCACCGTACAAAATTGGTATCCGGGCGATGAACAGGGTCGAGGTGGGATTTACAATTTTGTTACCAAACGAGGGGCTTGTCGTGGAGTGAATTCAAAAATCTCTTGGACGCAAGTGGAAACGGGTTCAGCGATTACATGGAAATATCCCAGCGTCATTTTGCAAGGTGACAATTCCGTGGGTGAATTTTATTCGGTTGCGTTAACCAATCACTATCAGCAAGCGGATACAGGAACGAAAATGATTCACATCGGTAAAAATACCCGTAGCACGATTATTTCAAAAGGGATTTCGGCAGGGCATGGCCAAAATAGTTATCGTGGATTAGTGAAAGTCACGCCAGGTGCTGTAAATGCACGTAACTACAGTCAATGCGATTCACTTTTAATTGGTGATCAATGCGGTGCGCATACTTTCCCTTATATTGAAGCGAAAAATAATACGGCTCAATTAGAACATGAAGCAACGACTTCAAAGATTGGTGAGGACCAATTGTTTTATTGTCGACAACGCGGAATTTCTGAGGAAGATGCGGTATCGATGATTGTTAATGGTTTTTGTAAGCAGGTTTTTAAAAAATTACCGATGGAATTTGCCGTTGAAGCGCAGAAATTATTGGAAGTCAGTCTCGAAGGTGCTGTTGGATAGCGTGTGACCTCGGATTCATGTATCTGCCGCGAAACGGGTGAGGCGAGGTTATGTAAAAAATGAGGAATGAAATCAATGTTAACCGTTAAAAATTTACGTGCCAGCATTAACGACCATGAGATTTTATCGGGTATTCATTTGACGGTAAAAGCAGGCGAGGTGCATGCGATTATGGGGCCGAATGGTTCTGGAAAAAGTACGTTTGCCAGTGTGTTAGCGGGTCGTGAAGAATTTAAGGTGACTGATGGCGCTGTCACTTTTTTAGGAAAAGATTTATTGGTGTTAACGCCCGAAGAGCGCGCCCAGTTAGGAATTTTTTTAGCGTTTCAATATCCCGTGGAAATTCCGGGTGTGAACAACTTATATTTCTTAAAAACAGCTTTAAATAGCGTGCGCCGCAATCGTGGTTTAGAAGAATTCGATGCGGTGGATTTCATGACATTAATCAAAAAGAAAATCACGGAAGTGGGTATGGATGAAAAATTTTTGCAACGTTCTGTCAATGAAGGTTTTTCAGGAGGAGAGAAAAAACGCAATGAAATTTTGCAAATGCTTTTGCTTGAACCTACACTGGCCATTTTGGATGAGACAGATTCCGGTTTAGATATTGATGCATTGCAAATTGTTGCACAAGGCGTGAATCGTTTGCGAAGCCGTGATCGCGCTATTATTTTAGTCACGCATTATCAGCGTTTGTTGCGTTATATTGAACCGGATTTTGTGCATGTATTGGCGCAAGGACGGATTATTAAATCTGGCGATAAAACACTGGCTGATACACTAGAAGAGAAAGGGTATGGATGGTTAACCGATGTTGAAACGAGGGCCGAATGAAAGTCGCCGTCACCCATGAAGCATGGCAGGAACCCGCGTTGCTGCAGCAGCAACGACACAGCCCTGCGCAGGCCATTCCTACTTTGCGGCAATGGCAGCAAAGTGCCTTAATGGATTTTTTGCGACATTCATTTCCCAATCGATCGGATGAAGACTGGAAATATACGCGCGTGGCGCAAATTGCGGATCACGATTTTGCAATGCCTATGGAGTCAACGTCTAGCGTAACGCCTGATCTTCATTTTATTCCTGACGCATACCGCGTGGTTTTTGTGGATGGGAAGTTTCAAACACAATGGTCACATCTTCCGGATTTCGTTGTTGTTGCTGAAACGCTTCACCAATTGAAAGAAATTGAGTGGCATGAGTATTTGTCTTTCGATACGCGTTATGCAACGCCTTTTTCTGCATTAAATGCGGCATTATTAACCGATGGATTTTTTTTGTTGGTTCCAGCAAATGGTGTGCTCACTAAACCTATTCACTTTATTTATTATCAATCGGCGGGTGAAACACCGTTGATGCACCATGCGCGTCATTTTATTATTGCAAAAGAAAACAGCGAATTTACGATTGTGGAAGAATATGTTGGAGTGGGGCATTATTTTAATAATATTGTGATGCAAATTTTTGTGGAAAAGGGCGCAACGCTCACGCATTACAAAATTCAACATGAAAGTCGTTCGGCGCAGCATATTTCTAACACGCTGATGATGCTTGGTCGTGACAGTTCGGTATTTTCTTATGTGGTATCGCTCGGAGGAAGTCTTAGCCGTGATAACTTAAGTGTTAATTTTCAAGATGAAAATGCGAGTTGTCATTTATATGGTTTGTATTTCCCCTGTGGCCAACAGTTAATGGATCACCATACTCGAATTGATCACCGCGTGCCAAACTGTTTCAGTCAACAGCAGTATAAGGGCATTATTGCGGATAAAGGTCATGCTGTTTTTAATGGTAAAATCTATGTTCACCCCGGTGCGCAAAAAACATCAGCCTATCAAAATAATAAAAATTTGCTACTTGATTCTACGGCCGAAGTGAATACTAAACCCGAATTAGAAATTTATGCGGATGATGTAAAATGTACGCATGGGGCTACTGTCGGTCAGATCGATGAAAATGCATTATTTTATCTGCGTAGCCGCGGTATTGATGAAGTGTTCGCGCGACGTTTATTGATGCGCGGTTTTGCTGAGGAAATCTTGCTGAATATCACGCAACAAACGATGATTCGGTATTTGCGACAAAAAATTACGCAACAACTGGAAGTGTTATCATGAGTGAGCTCGTTGACCCAACGGTTTCTGAAAATATCGCTAAAAAGGTTAGGCGTGAATTTCCGATATTACAACAAAATTGTCGCGGAAAACCGCTCGTTTATTTAGACACGGCGGCTACTGCACAAAAACCATTTTCGGTGATCCATGCTATGGAAGCCTATTATGCGCACGATAACGCGAACGTGCACCGCGGTGTTTATGAATTAAGTGAACGTGCTACAGCGGCTTTTGAAGGTGTTCGTGATCAAGTGCAACATTTTATAAATGCTCGTGAACGACAGGAAATTATTTTTACGCGTGGCACCACGGAAGCCATTAATTTGGTGGCAACCAGCTATGGTGCTTTGAATGTCAGAGCGGGCGATGAAATTGTTATTTCAGCGATGGAGCACCACTCTAATATTGTTCCTTGGCAAATGTTGTGTGAACAGACTGGCGCTTTTTTGAAAATTATTCCGTTATTGGAAAATGGCGAATTGAATTTGAATGCCTATGCCGATTTATTAACGGCTCGGACAAAACTGGTCGCTGTTATTCATCTTTCTAATGTGTTGGGTACGATAAATCCTATTGCGAATATGGTGGCATTGGCTCATCAAAAAAATATTCCTGTATTAGTGGATGGTGCGCAAGCTGTGCCGCGGATGACCGTGGATGTGCAAGCACTGGATTGTGATTTTTATGCATTTTCATCGCATAAAATGTATGGACCCACCGGAGTGGGTGTGCTTTATGCAAAACGTCGCTGGTTAGATGCCATGCCACCTTATCAAGGCGGTGGCGACATGATCAGCAAAGTCACTTTTGCAAAAACAGAATATAATGTTTTACCTTATAAATTTGAGGCGGGTACGCCAAATATAGCGGGGGTTATTGGGTTAGGGGCTGCGATTCAATTTATGAATGCATTGAGCTTAAAGGCGATTGATGCACATGAGCGTGAATTAACGCGTTATGCCATCCAGCAACTGCAAAAAATCCCCGAGCTTAACATTTATGGTCTGTCCACGTCGAAAATGGGGGTGGTTTCATTTACGCTGGACTCTATTCATCCACATGATGTTGGGACCATTTTAGATAACGAGGGCATTGCCGTACGAGCTGGGCATCATTGTGCGATGCCGTTAATGGAGCACTATCAGGTTGCTGCCATGGTGCGCGTTTCTTTCGGGGTTTATAATGATTTTTCTGATATTGATGCGTTGGTGGCTGGTTTATATAAAGTGAAAGAAATTTTTGGGGACTGATATGTCGGATATGCATGAACTCTACCAACAATTGATTATTGATCATGGGCGTAAACCCCGTAATTTCGGCGAACTGACTTCTGCTAATCATATTAAAGAAGGTTACAATCCTTTGTGTGGAGATAAATTAACGGTCTATATCAGTGAAAAAAAAGGTGTTATTGAAGAAATCAAGTTTGTGGGTTCAGGTTGCGCGATTTCGATGGCCTCTGCTTCAATGATGACACAAGCGCTAAAAGGAAAAACGTTGATTGAAGTGCAGCATTATTTTGAGGATTTTCACGAGGTTGTCACGACGGGTTCTCATGAAGCTTGTGATCGGTTAGGGAAATTAGCGGTGTTGCAAGGAGTTTCAGCATATCCTGCGCGGGTGAAATGCGCCACGTTGTGTTGGCACACGTTGGTTGCTGCGTTGCGCGATAGCCATGAGGTGATTTCTACGGAGTCAGTCGAATGAGCACGAAAAAAAATATTTCCATTTCATTAACCCCGGCGGCGATTCAACACATTAAGGATATGATAACGCGACGTGGTCGTGGTATGGGTTTTCGATTAAGTATGAAAAAATACGGTTGCAATGGTTTTGGTTATGTGCCCGATGTGATTGATGAAATTAATCCGAGTGATATTGAAATTAAAACCATTACAGAAATGCGCGTTTTTGTCGATGCAAAATTTGCGGATGCGTTAAATGGAACGATCATTGATTATGTCAAAAAAGGACTGGGGCAAAATCAATTATTGTTTAATAATCCGAATGCCGAAGGGGAATGCGGTTGTGGTGAGTCCGTTAATTTAAAAGACCCTGGATAGGAAATATGGTGACAGAGAAAGAAATTATTGTTGTTCGTCGAGATGTTTTTGCGATGCTCGTGCCTTCGGGTGCGCGAGTGATGCTGCATGAAGGAACGGAGGTGACGATAACACAAGCACTGGGGAATTCATTTACCGTCAGTGTCTATGGCAACTTAGCGCGTATTGATGCAAAAGACGCAGATGCATTAGGAAAAGCAGTGCATAATCCTTTGGAGGATTTGCCGGAAGGAGCAACGATTGAAGATAAAGTGTGGGCGCAACTGCACACGGTTTTTGATCCTGAAATTCCCGTCAATATCGTCGATTTAGGATTAGTGTATCACTGCCACATTGAGCCGGTTGAAGATGGTCGTTACAACGTTCACATTGATATGACGCTGACAGCGCCAGGTTGCGGGATGGGTCCCACCATTGTTGAAGACGTTCGGCAAAAAATAACCTCTATTTCAGAAGTAGTCGAAACGCAAGTTGAATTAGTATTTGATCCACCCTGGGATCAGAGTATGATGTCGGATGTTGCTAAGCTTGAATTGGGTATGTTATAGTTTTTCCCTTTAAAAAAATAAACTGATTTTTGGGGAAAAAATGCGTGATAAAATTTTTTTTAAAGGGATGGCACTTGTCAGTGTGCTGTTTGGATTCATCCCTAGTTGTTTTGCAGAAGATCCTGATGCTTTTGATAAAGGGAATTTTGCACGGCACTATTACTTGTCTTTATGGGGTGGTTCTAGTTGGTCTTACTCAGGTGAAACGGATTTTGTTAATTTGGGTGGCTTAACAACGAATCGTTATGTAGGCAATACAACCAGCGCGGTATCGCTGTTGGCAGGAGTCGACCTAGGGGTTGCTTGGGAATCTATTGCGAAGCCTTATTTTTTTGCCGTGGGTTTGGAAACCAGCTACAACCAACAGAACAGCCCAGCGGGAACGGTTAACCCCCTCTATTTGATTAATCCGGGTTTTGATACGCTCAATTATACTTATGCGGTGAGCAGCGTTCCTCTCTTGGCTATCGCACAAATTGGTTTGGCTCATCGTTTTTTTAATCCCTATGTGATCGCTGGTATTGGGATGGCATGGAATATGGCGGATAACTATAATGAGGTTCCTACGGATCCCCTTTTATCAGCAGCACCGATGCGATCCATGTTTCAGCCAAAAACAACGTATGATTTTGCTTATACGGCAGGCTTAGGTTTTTTAGTTAACGTAATGACATCGCTTCAGTTAGCGTTGGAGTATCGATTTACGGATTATGGCGATGCTTATTTAAATCCAACTTCTCAACAATCCACGGGCGATACCCTTTCATTGGGTCCTGTAAGATCAAATGCTCTGCTGTTTCGTTTAACAGGGTGGTTGAATTAATTAGGAGAGTAAACATGAAAAAAATTATTTTTTTTTCAAACACAATGGTGGGTGCTTTATTGGCGGGGTTATTTGTTACCGCCGAGGCTTCGCCTATTTTTAATATAACAACGGCGACGCCGGCGGTGACGGTCGCTCAAGGGAATTCAATTTCCGTTGCTTATACAGTTCAAAATACATCGGGTCGAACGATGACGGGTGTCAGATTTCTTGCACCGCCATTAACCCAAGTTTCGCCAGGAAGCACGTGCACCACAACGTTGGCCAGTGGCGCTTCTTGTAGCCTGGGGCTTGCACTCACAGCGCCGTCACAAACCGGTTCTTTGCTACTGCCGCTCACGGTCTGTGTTTCCAATGGAACCGCCTGCAGCGTCCCTGCGGAAAATAACCGCATTCGCCTAACGGTCGTTACCTCTGCTCCTTCTGCTCCTTTTGCTTTTGTTACTAATCGGGTGGATAACACAGTTACTCGATGTCAAGTCAATACCTCGACAGGGGCTTTTAGTAACTGTAGCAATACCGAAGGGGTTGGCTTTATTGAACCCTGGGGTATTGAATTAAATCCAGTGGGTGATCGAGCCTTTATCGCAATGGGTGGTCCTAATACAGTTTTTCAGTGTGATGTGAATGTCAGTACGGGTGCATTTAGTAACTGTAGTAATACCGGAGGAGTTGGTTTTAATAATCCCACTGCTATTGAATTGAATGCAGCGGGAGATCGAGCTTTTATCACAAATTTTGGTTCTGATACGGTTTTTCGGTGTGATGTGAATGTCAGTACGGGTGCGTTTAGTAACTGTAGTGATACTGGAGGGGGTGGTTTTAATGACCCCAACGATATTGCCTTGAATGCAACGGGTGACCGAGCCTTTGTCGTAAATAATATTTCTAGTTCAGTTTCTCGCTGTGATGTGAATGTGAGTACGGGTGCGTTTAGTAACTGTAGTGATACTGGAGGGGTGGGTTTTAATTTCCCCACTGCTATTGCATTGAATGCAGCGGGTGACCGTGCCTTTGTCGTAAATTTTGGTTCTGATACGGTTTTTCGGTGTGATGTGAATGTGAGTACGGGTGCGTTTAGTAACTGTAGTGATACCGGAGGGGTGGGTTTTTTTATCCCCACTACTATTGCATTGAATGCAGCGGGAGATCGAGCCTTTATCGTAAATTTTGCTTCTAATTCAGTTTTTCGATGTGATGTGAATGTGAGTACGGGTGCATTTAGTGACTGTAGTGATACCGGAGGGACGGAGTTTAACGGACCGTATGGTATTGCGTTAAACCCAGCTGCAAAAGGGAGCTAGCGAAAATACCCGAGCCGCGACTGCGGGGCTTATCCGCGGCTCCTTGGGGCAGTCACGATGTAATGGCTCACGTCCCCGGGTCCCGTCGTTCCGGACAAGTGCCGTCTCCCTAACTGATAAAGGGTGATGTATGATCACGGCGTGCGATCCGGAATCCAGATGAGCGATTTTGAAAAAGAGGCATAAATCTCTTTATGCCGTCGCTAACAGCGAGGATAGTACCGCTTCTTTTCCCGAAAATTGTTCTTCTCCCTC